>Ga0209542_10005485_pt1 | contig 25294 bp, 40 predicted proteins | sample RifCSPhighO2_01_FD_184028 | JGI IMG/M metagenome (GOLD analysis project Ga0209542, IMG submission 184028) | Soil microbial communities from Rifle, Colorado - Rifle CSP2_plank highO2_0.1 (SPAdes) (version 2) | ecosystem: Environmental > Terrestrial > Deep subsurface > Rock core/Sediment ...
TGGATATCGAAGTAAAAATGTAGGGTCTCTTCGCGCTCTGGACAAGGTTGTATTGGCTATGCTACGCTGTCTTTGTGATTCGTTATTATCATATGTAACGGCACAGGAGTAGGGCGTGGCGGTTTTTGCACCGGGACAGCCCGGTGCTTTTCGTAACTTTATATCATCCATTCCATATTACGAATATGAAATTTATATTAGCGGAAAAAATAGAAATGTCGCAAATATTTGATGAGGCGGGCGCGGTGCATCCGGTGACGCTGTTTCGCGTACTTCCTAATGTTGTAACCGCGGTACGAACACAAGAAAAAGATGGTTACGAAGCAATACAGGTAGGTATGGGGTCTCACCTGCGGGAATTTCGCGGGCGCTTTGAGGCAAAGAAAGGGGATACGATTACGGCGTCATTGTTTCAAGAAGGCGATACTGTTTCGGTAAGCGGCACCAGCAAAGGACGGGGTTTCCAAGGAGTAGTAAAACGCCACGGATTTCATGGCGGGCAGAAGCATTCGGAGCGTGAACCCGGTTCTATCGGCGCGGTCTGGCCTCAGCGGGTTTTAAAAGGAACGCGCATGGCGGGGCGTATGGGGGGCGAGCGTGTTACCGTGCGAAATTTGAAAATTATCAAAGTGCTTCCCGACGATAGCATGCTTGCGGTCGAAGGAGCGGTCCCAGGAAGACGAGGAAGTATTGTAGAGATTAGAGCTGTGTAGTATGAACATAGACACATACAACAAAAAAGGAGAAAAGATTGGTACCACGGAGCTTCCCGAGAGAATTTTTGGCGCTCGGTGGAATGCGGCGTTGGTAAAACAGGTTTATGACGGCGAGCGCGCAAACGCGCGCCGTCCCTGGGCGCATACCAAAGATCGTAGTGAAGTGCGCGGAGGCGGCAGGAAGCCCTGGCGACAAAAAGGTCTCGGGCGCGCCCGCCACGGCTCGATTCGTTCTCCCATTTGGATTGGGGGCGGCATTGCGCACGGCCCGCGCAAGGAACGGAGCTTCGAAGTCAAAATTAACAAAAAAATGAAATCCGCTTCCGTTCGCGCGCTTCTGTCTCGTAAATTTTCTGATGGGCAGATTGTCATGATTGATAAATTTATATTGCCGGTGCCCAAGACCAAAGAGGCGAAAATGCTGTTTCATAATCTCGGCACGATCGATATGTTCAAAAACATTGCAACGCAAAAAAAAACACTTCTTGCTTTACCGCGCGATACTTCTATCATTCGCGCAACACGCAATTTGCCCCGCGTTTTCTATACGGAACCACGCAATATAACGAGTACAGCGCTTCTGCACAATTCGTATGTGGTATTGGATCAAAGCGCGCTGACCGAGCTTACTAAAACATTCACATAACATCATCATATGGCGTTTAATTTTTTTCAAAAATTTATCGGGCGCCGCGCATCGCAACAAAACAGTGTTACGAAAAAAACGGAACGGGCGCGAAGCGCTCCCCAATATAGTTCTCCGCAAGAGTCGGAGGATACCGATGTTCGCGGTGATACGTCACGTGGCGCCGATCGCCCCGTGCTTACCAAGGGCAAGAGTGACTATGCAAGCATCGCGGAGTTGCTTCCTCACATATCCGAAAAGGCAACAGGAACAACGTATACGTTTCGTGTTTCCTCTCATGCCAACAAGATTATGGTGAAAAAAGCGGTAGAGGATCGTTATAATGTAAAGGTTTCGCGTGTTCATACTATTAATACTCACGGCAGGACGCGCCGGCGAGGAAATGTTCTCGGGCGCCAACCGGGATACAAAAAGGCGCTCATCACACTGCAGAAAAATTATTCTATTGACGAGCTATGAATCCCGTTAGAAATTTCTCATCTCATGAAATACAACAACATACAAATTAATATTTACCAATACGAGATTACTTATCAGCGTTATTTTAATTTCTAACGGGATGAAATCCTATACTCCCTATACCCCATCGCGACGACATATGTCCGGTATTGACTATCGGTCTTTCGTGACGCGCCTGGAGCCCTACGGGCCATTGGTATCGGGGCACAAACGCGGGGTGGGGCGGAACAACCGCGGAAGAATTACTACGCGCCACAAAGGCGGCGGAGCAAAGCGGTTATTGCGCGCGGTCGACTTTTATTTTGATAAACGCGACATTCCTGCTATTGTTGAGTCGGTTGAATATGATCCGAACAGAACCGCATTTATTGGTTTGGTGCGATACCGCGACGGAGAGCGCCGCTACATGGTGCTGCCGAAGGACGTAGCACCCGGCCGGGAAGTCATTGTTTCGGATACCGCGCCGTTGCTGCCGGGCAATCGCTTGCCGCTCGCGAATATTCCTGTAGGAACTTTGGTATACAATATTTCTCTCTCTCCTAGTGCAAAGGCGGCATTTGTTCGATCTGCCGGTTCTTTTGCGGAAGTTCTCGCGCACGATGGAGGATATGCCATGCTTAAGATGCCTTCCAGCGAGGTGCGCAGGGTTACCGATAGAGGATTTGCAAGCATCGGTCAAGTTTCTAATGACGAACACAGTTTAACGGTTGTGGGAAAAGCAGGGCGTTCGCGATGGATGGGTATTCGCCCAACCGTGCGCGGTTCCGCGATGAATCCCGTCGATCATCCGTATGGCGGAGGCGAAGGTCGAGCATTGCGCGGCACGCGCCGACCGAAGAATAAGTGGGGAAGAGGAACGCGCGGAGTAAAAACGCGAAACAAAAAGAAATGGTCGAATATTTTTATTGTTTCGCGCCGCATTAAAAAGAAGAGGAAATAGAAATACCTATGTCTCGATCGCTCAAAAAAGGTCCCTATATAGATCCAAAATTATTAAAAAAACTTCGGAAGGCAAAGCCCGGCGAAGCGGTTATTAAAACATGGTCGCGACGCTCGACAATCAGTCCCGAAATGGTGGGGTTTGCATTCGGCGTTCACAACGGAAAAGATTTTATTTCGGTACAGGTAACGGAAGATATGGTGGGTCATAAGCTTGGCGAATTTTCTCCTACGCGGAAATTTACCCGCCATGGCGGGAAAATGCAGCGCGAGCTTGAGCAGCAAGCAGCAGAGAAGGCTAAAACAGAAAAACCAGCAGCATAATGCAAATGACCATGAAAGATATAATCGCACATCTCCGGCATCTCCATATAGCGCCTCGCAAGACGCGTCGTGTTGCGCAGGCACTGCGAGGCAAGTCGGTAAAACAGGCGGAAACCCAGCTTCGATTTATGAACAAAGCAGCGGCGTTGCCGCTTTTGAAACTACTGCGCTCCGCAATGGCAAACGCAAAACACAATTTTCAGCTTGATACGGATCGCTTGGCGGTGCGCTCGGTGCGCGTAGACGGTGGGCCGGCACTCAAGCGTTTTGTGCCGCGCTCACGGGGCATGGCAAACCCCATTCGCAAACGATCAAGTCACATTACGCTTATATTAGGCGAAGTAAAAAATAGAAACTGATTGGCATGTCACATATTTCCCATCCCTATGCAATGCGAATAGGAATTTTGCGGACGTGGCGGTCACGCTGGTTTAGCGACAAAGAATATCGCGCATTATTGCGCGAGGACTTGGCAATCCGCGATTTTTTGCAAAAAAGATTGCGCGGTATGGCTGTTGATTCTGTTGAAATCGAGCGGACTCCGGCAACTCTTTCCATTGTAATCAAAACGGCGCGCCCCGGTCTTCTCATTGGTCGCGGCGGCGAAGGAGCAGAAAAACTTAAAGGAGAAATTCGCACTATTCTTGCAACAACGCGCAAAGACATTGCAATGACTCGCCAGTCCCCGCGCCAGCAAAAAAATGCTGGAGGCACAAAGCGCCGCCAGCCCGACATGCGCTTGGTAATTGAAGAAATCAAGACTCCCGAAGCGCACGCCAGCATTATGGTAGAGCATGTTGCGCAGGATCTCGAAAAACGCTTGCCGTTCCGCCGGGTCATGAAGCAGGCGATCGGGAAAATGATGGCGTCGCGCGGAGTCATTGGAGCGAAGGTTGCTTTAGCAGGGCGATTAGATGGTTCCGAAATGGCGCGTTTTGAGTGGTTAAAAAACGGCAAGATACCGCTCCAGACGCTGCGCGCGGATGTTGATTTCGCACGCGGGCGAGCGCATCTTCCTTATGGAGATATCGGTATTAAGGTTTGGATTTATAAAGGGGAGTTGTTCGAAAAAGATGAAAAATCAAAAATCAAAAACTAATTTTTATGTTATTCCCCAAGCGGGTAAAATTTAGAAAATGGCAACGTGGTGCAACGCGCAGAAAACTCCGCGAGACCCGCGGGACAACGGTTGCGTTTGGTTCGTTTGGTCTTAAAGCCGAGGAAGCAAAATGGATTCGCTCCCGGCAGATTGAGGCCGCGCGCAAAGCCATGACACATTTTATTCAGCGAGGAGGGAAGGTCTGGATTCGTATTTTTCCCGACAAGCCGATTACCCAAAAGCCGCCGGAGGTGACGATGGGCGGCGGCAAAGGAGACCCATTTGAGTACGTGTTTTCGGCAAAACCGGGGAGGATATTATTTGAAATCGACGGCGTTCCCGAACAGATTGCTAAGCAGGCCTTGCGGCGCGCAGGGGCAAAGCTACCGCTGAAAACTCGCATCGTCGGGCGCACAAACAAATAAATTACTTTTTTATGAAGAAAACACAAACATTACAAAATATCCGTACCATGGATTCTGCCGCACTCACGAATATGATAAAAGAAGAGCGAGCGCGTTTACTGGAGCTGAGAATTCAGCATCGCATCGCCCCCATTAAAAATATCCGTCAGATCCGGCAATCACGTCGCGCTATTGCACAAATGGAGACAGTATTACAAGATACCAAGCGCTTGCGATAACAACCCATACGCACTATGGCACAAACATTACAAGGAAGAGTAGTTTCCAACGCTATGACAAAGACAGTTGTCGTCGAAGTCAACCGCCACACAAAACACCCGCGATACGGAAAATTTATGAGCACCTCGAAACGATATCAGGCGCATACTGAAGAGATAATACCCCTCGGCAGTGTCGCCGTTATTGAATCAACTTCACCGCTGTCGCGCCACAAACGATGGAGGGTGGTTTCGTTCCGAAAGCCATTAGAAGATGATACGCCCAAAACATGATACAACATCGTAGTATGCTTACGGTGGCCGATAACTCCGGCGCACGACTTGTCCAGTGCATTAAAGTATTGGGGGGAACCAGGCGGCGATATGCCGGCATTGGTGACACTGTGGTAGTGACGGTAAAAGTCGCCGACCCCCGCAAGCCGGTGAAAAAGAAAGAAGTTCATCGCGCAGTTGTTGTGCGTCAAAAAAATGCGTGCCGTAGACCCGACGGCTCATATATTCGATTTGATGATAACGCGGTGATTATTTTGGATGGTATGGAGCCAAAAGGAGGACGTGTTTTCGGCCCTATTCCTCGAGAAATCAAAGAACGCGGATTTACTAAAATTATATCCCTGGCAGAAGAGATTGTATGATAAAGCTCAAAATTAAAAAAAATGATACCGTGACGGTTATTTCTGGTAAAGATCGCGGTAGGCGGGGAAAAGTGATCGATGTATTTCCCGAAACAAACAAGATGGTCGTCGAAGGAGTTGCATTCAAGAAAAAACACCAACGCCCCCGCAAAGCAGGTCAGAAAGGAGAGACGGTAACGCTTCCGTCGCCCATTGACGCGTCAAATGTTATGCTATATTGTTCGCACTGTGCGCGCGGCGTGCGCGTTGGGTTTGTTGGTGGTACCAAACAAAGCGCCGCACCGAAGCAACGCGTTTGTAAAAAATGTAACAACGCTATTTGATTGTATGAAGAATATGCACGAACAATATCAACAGGTCGCGGTCCCGCAGCTGCAAAAACAGTTTGGTTATCAAACACCGTTTGCTGCTCCGCGGATTTTAAAAGTAGTGATTAATGTTGGAACGGGCAAGGTGCGCGACAAAAAAGACGCTATTGAAATGATAGAACGACACCTGGCATTCATAGCAGCTCAAAAGCCGTCTTTGCGTTCTGCCAAAAAAGCAGTTGCTTCATTTAAAAGCCGCAAAGGCATGACGGTAGGTTACGCAGCGACGTTGCGCGGAGCGCGCATGTTTGATTTTTTAGACCGCTTGGTGCACTTTGCGATCCCTCGCACGCGCGATTTTCGAGGTATTCCGTTGCGCTCGATTGATCATGGAGGCAACCTCACCGTTGGCATACGAGAACATATTGTTTTTCCCGAAATGATCGGAGAAGACATTCGTGCCATTTTTGGATTGGAGGCAACTATTGTTACGAATGCCAAAACAAGAGAAGAAGCAATAGCACTCTTTCGTTTATTAGGATTTCCTTTACAAAAATAATGTCGAAAACTTCTACCTATGCGCGATCGTTGAAGCCGCCAAAGTTTAAAAGCCGCGTTGTACGGCGGTGTTTTCGTTGTGGCAGAAAACGCGGATATATGAGGGATTTTGATTTGTGCCGCATTTGTTTTCGGGAGTTAGCAAATGAAGGATTGATTCCCGGTATTAGAAAAAGTAGTTGGTAAAATATGGATCCAATAGCCGACATGGTAATACGAATAAAGAACGCGCAACGTGCTCGCAAGGAAGCAGTGCAGTTTGGGTATTCAAAAATAAAATGGAATATCGCGCGCGTTCTTGAAGAAGCGGGATATATTGGCAGCGCTACGCGCAAAGGTCGCAAAAACAAGAGGGCTATTGAGATCGCGCTGTTGTATGACGAGGTAACAAAAAATCCAAAAATTTCAGAGATTCGCCGTATTTCTCGCCTTGGTCGGAGAATGTATCGCGGATATCGGGAAATTTTTGCTCCAAAAAATGGTTTTGGTGTTGCCGTATATTCAACGCCGAAAGGATTGTTGACCGACAAACAAGCGCGCAAAGAAAAAGTCGGCGGAGAGATATTGTTTGAAATTTACTGATATGTCAAGACTAGCAAAAAAATTATTACCAATACCAAGCGGTGTGACGATAACGCACGAAGAATCTTCATGGATTTTTCGTGGGCCAAAGGGTGAGGTGTGCCAGGCGCTTCCTTCTCCGATCTCCATCAAACAAGAAAGCGCGGGACTTCAGGTTTCATTAAGCGTTCACGGATCAATGCGCAATACGTGGCATCGTGCCATGCTGGGGACTGCTGCGGCCTTGGTGCGCAACGCTATGTTTGGAGTAAGCAGCGGTTTCTCGAAAAAGCTCGAATTAGAAGGTATTGGATATAAAGTTCAGCTTGATGGGAAGGACGTAGTGCTTTCTTTGGGCTTTACGCACCCCGTACGCGTATCGGCCCCACCCGGCATTTCATTTGTTGTTGATAAAAACACTATTACTGTTGATGGCGCCGATCGAGCGCTGGTAGGGAGGGTTGCGTCCGTCATTCGAGCACATGCACCCCCGGAACCATACAAAGGAAAAGGAATTCATTATATGGGGGAGGTTATTCGCCGCAAAGCAGGGAAAAAAGCGGTTGGAACAGCATAACTATGAATCGATTGGCCAAACAACACAAAAGAATAATGCGCCATCGGCGCGTTCGTGCTACGATTACTGGGACCTCGAAGCGTCCACGGCTTTCGGTATATCGATCAAGTAAGTATATTGTTTTGCAGCTTATTGATGATGAACGCGGTGCAACGTTACTGGGTGTTTCTGATCGGAACAAGAAAGGAGTAAAAACAACAAAATCCGATCGCGCTTTTGAAGCAGGTAAAACCCTTGCTCACAAAGCGAAAACAAAAGGCATTACGAGTGTTATTTTTGACCGCGGCGGATACAAGTATCATGGCCGTGTTGCAAAAGCCGCCCAGGGCGCCCGTGAAGGCGGATTAAGGTTTTAAGGAATTGGCTCAAATTTTCGAGCTTTTAGCGAAAAAAATTTGATTGCCAAACCTTAACCCCGCTCCAGTTTTTACAACCATGTATTACAACAAAATGAAATATATAACCAGCAAAATTCAATATATGAGCATGAAATCCCAGAAAAACTGGGGCGGGGTGCTCAATTTTTATCCAAAATTTTATTCGTTACCACTCTAAAATTTTGTAAAAATTGGCATGAGACCACAACGCGGAGCGCGGAGCTCACAACAACAATCAGAATACCAACAAAAGCTTTTAGATTTGCGCAGGGTTGCCCGCGTTGTTTCCGGCGGCCGCCGCTTTTCTTTTCGTGCAACGCTCGTTGTGGGAGACCAAAAGGGACGCGTTGGTATTGGTGTTGGCAAGGGCGCTGATACGCCTCTTGCCATTGAAAAAGCGTTTCGTAGGGCGCGCAAAAACATTCTTACCATACCGCTTACCAAGGAACGCTCGATCCCTCACGAGGTTGCGGCAAAGTATGCCAGCGCATCAGTTATTGTAAAACCGGGACGGGTTGGTAAAGGATTGGTTGCCGGAGGCGCCGCGCGGGTTGTTCTCGCGCTGGCGGGGGTGGAAAATGCAAGCGCGAAAATTCTGTCTCATACCAAAAACAAGATCAACAACGCGCGGGCTACCGTCGAAGCACTCCGACAGTTACGAACCAAACGCTAAGATACTGACTATGCAAGCACACAATCTTGTAAAACCAGCGGGTCAGAAAGAAAAAAGGCGCATAGGACGCGGCGGCAAGCGCGGTTCGTTTTCCGGACGAGGCATTAAAGGCCAAAAATCTCGCGCGGGACGCCGTATTCGACCACAGATACGCGATGTGGTGAAAAAAATTCATAAGCGCCGGGGCTACGGGAAAAATCGGGGCAAAAGTTTCGGATATCTGCCGCAAAAACCAACCGTTGTTTCTAAGAGATCTATCGAGGATGCTTTTGAAGACGGCGCGCACATTACTCCCCAAGAGCTTGTGGAGCGGAAGTTAGTGCGCCGAACAAAAGGCAGAAAACTTGTTGTTAAAGTTCTGGGTAATACAAAATCATCAAAGCGTTTTACGTTTGATGAACAGATTTTGATGAGCGGCTCGCTTCGCGCTAAACTGCATATATAGTATGTGGCAAAAATTTCTTATTATTTTCCACGACCATGACTTGCGCAGGAAATTTTTATACCTTTTTGGATTTCTTGCGGTCTTTCGCCTCGCAGCATCGGTTCCTATTTTAGGAATCGATCGCGAGCTGTTTCAGAGCTATTTTCAAGACAATCAGCTTCTGGGGCTTTTAAATATTTTCTCTGGCGGCGCGCTCGACAATCTTTCTATTGTGATGTTGGGGCTTAGTCCGTATATTACGGCATCAATTATCATGCAGCTCTTGACTATGATTTTCCCGGGGCTGAAGGAGATGTACCAAGAAGAAGGAGAGGCGGGGCGGCAGAAATTTAATCAATACTCTCGTTTTCTGACGGTGCCGCTTGCGCTGGTTCAAGGATTTGGACTGTTGACCCTTTTGTCTCGACAGGGGATTGTTTCGTTCGGGTGGTTTGACCTTGCGGCCAATTTGATTATTGTAACAGCGGGAGCCGTTTTTTTAATGTGGATCGGCGAACTTATTACCGAATACGGTATTGGGAACGGCGCCTCCGTAATGATTTTTGCAGGTATTATAGCAAGCGTTCCGATTTCTATTCAGCAAGCGCTGGTTTCTTTTACGTCCGATCAAATTCCCACGTTTGTCGCATTTTTGGCTATCGCGCTGGTTACTATAGTGGCGGTTATTGTGATTTCCGAGGGCGAGCGCCCCATCCCGGTATATTACGCAAAACGAGTGCGCGGGATGCGTATGTACGGCGGGGTTTCAACGCACTTACCGCTTCGGGTCAATCAAGCAGGGGTCATTCCCATTATTTTTGCAATTTCCATTTTACTGTTTCCTCAGATGATTACTAATTTTTTTGTCAATGCGGCAAACCCCGTATTGCGGGGCGTTGCGGGCGCCATTAATGCGTTTTTGCTCAACGGATGGTTTTACGGGTTTTCGTATTTCTTTTTGGTATTTTTATTTACCTATTTCTATACCGCAGTTACGTTTGATCCGGAATCCATTGCAAAAAACCTACAGCGGAGCGGCGCGTTTATTCCCGGCATCCGCCCGGGGCCGCCGACGTCGGCGTTTTTGGCAAAAATCGTACATCGCATAACGCTGGTTGGCGGTTTGTTTTTGGGACTTATTGCAGTGCTCCCGATCGCGGTTCGGGGCGCTACGGGGATTACCGCGTTTACCCTTGGGGGTACGGCGCTCTTGATTGTTGTTTCCGTCATCATCGAAACCGCAAAACAAGTGGAAGCACAACTCTCGCTCCGGAGTTATGAGTAAACAAGCCCATGCTTTACACAAGCAGGATTAATGCCTACAATGAATTTATGAAAAAACGCACAGAAAGTATATACCAATATGAAGTTATTTTTGAACCGAATGGCGATGGTTACACGGTGACGGTTCCGAAATTACCCGGTTTAGTGACGGAAGGAAACAACCTTCAAGAATCTCGCGAAATGGCGCGCGATGCTATTAAGTGTTATCTTGAAGCGCTGCTTAAGGAAAGCAATCTCGATTTCTCCACAGGAATCAAACACAAAGAGCGCGTCTTGGTCGGCGTTTAATGATGTTGTATGCCAAAGTTGCCCAGAATTCCCGCTTTGTTGGTGGTCCGAGCTCTGAGACGAGCTCGGTTTTACGAATATCATCAGGCTGGGAGCCATATTCAGTTGCGCCATCCTGAAAAAACCGCACTGCGCGTTACCATTCCTTTTCATCGAAGAGATTTAACACCGAAGACATTAAAGACTATTATCAAACAAGCAGGTTTATCCATCGATGAGTTTATAAAACTGCTTTGACGCTTTATTTATAAAAACCCTCATTTTGTGTACGATAAGATTATGCAAAAAAAACCGGTTATTTTTTTTCTTTCAAAATCGGGCGCAGGCAAGGATACGCAAGCAGAATTGCTGATAGAAAAATATGCCTATGATTACATTAATACGGGTGAGCTTTTTCGTGACTTTATTTCTTCCCGTTCCGTTGCCCAATTTTCGAGGAACTCCATTGATCGATACGAGGCGTTGGGAATTCGCAGAATTGTTAATAATGGGGAATTTGCCCCGTCTATTTCAGTGATTCATCTATGGCGCGAGCCGTTGCTTGGTTTTATAAGTAATCATACAAAATCAAACGGCATCGTGCTCGTTGGTATGGCCCGAAAATTAGGCGAAGCTATGATTCTTCTTGATTTTTTCCGCGAGTGGCCTGATGCAAACAAATATTTTCGTTTAGTTCCCGTGCACTTAAAGGTATCCGATCGGGAAGTCCGGCGGAGATTACTGTCGCGCCGCCAATGTCTTGTGTGCAAGAAAATCATATTCCCGAATGGCGCAATACCGAAGCGCTGTATGTATTGCGGAGGGAAGCTTATGCGTCGCAAGGACGATACATTGCGCGGCATCGCATCGCGTCTTGATGAATATCGCGAGTTTGTTGCTCCCGTATTGCAATTTTTTCAAAAGCATAAAATACTCATTGAGGTTAATGGCGAGCAATCTATTGAGGCGGTTCATAAGGCAGTGGTGCGGGAACTCGGATTATAGTACCGGTATATGATTATAAAAACTACCAAAGAACTCCACGCGCTGCGCGAAGGGGGACGGATCTTGGGGCAAATTTTGTATGATGTTGCGCAATCGGTTAAGCCCGGGATGACTACTGTGTCGCTCGATGAGCTTGCCGAGCGACTCATTATTGAGCGCGGCGGCATGCCATCATTTAAGGGCTATCATATTGCCAATACTTCATCTGCGTATCCGGCGACACTGTGCGTTTCCATAAATGAAGAAGTGGTTCACGGCATCCCGTCAGACCGCGTGTTCAAAGAGGGCGATGTGGTCGGTCTTGATATCGGAATGAAATATAAAGGGTATTATACTGATACCGCCTTGACGGTGATTGTTGGAGCGAGCCTCGGGAAAACACTCGGTGTTAAGTTTCCAAAAACACCGAGTGTTGAGGAGAGGCGAGTTGCCGAACAATTAGTCTGTGCTACCAAAGAAGCGCTTGAGGTTGGTATTTCGGAAGTTCGCGTTGGGGTACCAACGGGAACGATTGGTAATGCAATTTCCCAATTTTTACGTAGTCGTGGTTACGGGGTTGTCTACGAATTGGTTGGTCATGGCGTAGGAAGCGCGGTTCATGAAGATCCGGAAATCCCCAACTGGGGCGAAGTAGGGAAAGGATACCGGCTTCACGAAGGAGAAGTGATTGCATTAGAACCGATGGCGACGCTCGGCGGCCCGAAAGTAAAACTTCTCAAAGACGGCTGGACATGGGTCACACGCGACAAATCTATCGCCGCGCATTTCGAGCATACTGTGGTTGTCACAAAAAACGGAGCAGAAGTATTGACAAGAGCGTAGATTAGCGTAGATTGGGGAAATTGCTGTTGCAGTTTTTACAAAGGCGTGATAGTATGGGGATTATGAAACGCATTATTCAATTTCATATTTCACAAGGAGAAAAGTATTATATTGCAGAAGGGATTGATTTGCCAGTGGTTACGCAGGGCAAGACGCTGGACGAGCTTACCAAGAATATTCAAGAGGCGGTAGAGTTGCACTTGGAAGGAGAGACTTTATCCGACCTTGGGTTTGACGAGCGGCCTTCGATTTTAGCAAATGTTGAATTACCAACGCTGGCTCATGCCTAGGCTTCGCGTTTTATCGGGGCAAGAAGTAATCCAGGCGTTCGAACGTCTGGGTTTTTCTGTTATTAAGCAAAAAGGTAGCCATATAAAATTACAACGCATTACTTTGAACGGAAAAGAAACACTCACGGTGCCACTACACGATGAATTGGACAAAGGTACGTTACGGGGTATTTATAATCAAGCTCGGCGTTTTGTTTCTGAAAAAGAACTGCAGCCTTATTTTTATGAAACGTAACAATGCGATATCTTGGCATTGATTACGGTGATAAACGGATTGGGATCGCGATTTCTGATGAAGAAGGGCAATTCGCGTTTCCCAAAATGGTGGCGAGAAATGAATGGTCGGAGGTTAGAGAGAAAACAAAAAACTTCATTGAAAAAAATAACATCGCAACGATTGTTGTGGGGCTGCCGCAAAATTTTAAAGGAGAAGACACCCAACAAACAAAAAAAGTAAGGGATTTTGCAGAAAAACTTAAAAAAGAACTCGGCGTTGAAATTGTTTTTGAAAATGAGATTTTGACCAGTAAGTACGTCGAAAAAAACAGGGGCGCAACAAAAGAGATGGTGGACGCCTCATCCGCCGCACTCATTTTGCAGAGTTTTTTAGATCGATTGGACAAAGTGCAACAAAAAATATGCCCTTGATAATATTGCCACTATGCTATAGAATCTCAAGAGATTTTATGGAGGGAGGTTTTTATGCATAGTAGCAAGAGTACGTTGAGTAAATGGGAAAATCTTGGATTACAGTTTCTTTTTGCTGAAGCGCAGACATTTTTGGTGATCGGGGAAGAAGATGGTTTGTTTCAAAATCGATCAAAAAATATCGAAGCACCCCAAGCGTTTAGGGACATAAACAGTCTTTTGTGTGACGCGCTTGATGGATTGAGAGGATTTTCGAAAAAAGGGATAATAAATTGGAAACGGCTTACTAGTGAATCTCGGTGTGAGCGAGCATACTCATTGTTAAAATCAATTCTTCCGCGCGGCAAGAAAAACCAAGAACGGAAATTTCGTTCACTTTGTCAATCGTGTAGCCAGTTGGCACAAAATAAAATTCCGATTATCGTGGCGCGGCAAGAGTTAAGACAATTTTGTCGGAGTATCCTGTCGTTTCTCGATCAACAACGCTTTCTTGTCTAAAAACATCGATAGCTCGCTTTCAACAGCGGGCTTTTTTGCATACGATATGCTATTATTTATTGTATCTATTATTTTCGGGAGAAAATGAATCTATGAAAAAACTGATTATTGCCAACTGGAAGATGAACCCGAAAACCGCTCGTGAGGCGAGCGCTTTGGCGCAAGCAGTTGCCAAAGGCGCGCGACGGTTCGCGCGCAAAGTTGAGGTTGTGCTGGCTCCTCCGTTTACGTTTCTTGTTTTGCCTACCATAGCTTCAGTGAAGGCGGGTGGCTTGTCATTGAAACTAGGCGCTCAAGATGTGTTTTGGGAACGCGAAGGCGCATATACCGGTGAGGTTTCTGTCGCACAGCTTAAATCTGTAGGAGCTTCGTATGTTATTGTCGGTCATTCCGAACGACGAGCTTTCAGTGAGACAAACGAAATGGTGCACAAAAAGCTGCTCGCAGTTTTAAAAAATGGGATGTACGCGGTTTTGTGTGTTGGTGAGCAGGAACGCAAAAAAGAGACCGCATTTCCACCTTTGGTGCGCGAGGAATTGTATGAAGGATTGCACGGTATTCCGAAACCATTACTTCGGCGGCTCATTGTTGTGTACGAGCCGGTTTGGGCAATCAGCGGCCACGGCGTGGGGGCAGATAAACCAAAAGACGTTTTTGAGATGACCATCTTGATCCGGCGAGAGCTTGTTCGTTTGATCGGCAAAAAACGCGCGATGCGTACCCCGATTTTATATGGCGGATCTGTGGATGAAAAGAATTCCGCGCAGTTTGTGGGAGAGGGTCGCGTGGACGGGCTCTTAGTTGGCGGGGCAAGTTTACGCCCCAAAAGTTTTATCGGTATTGTGCGGAGCGTTTCGGAAATGTCAAAATGATGACCGCGAGGAATAAAGCAAAGCAAGGAATTTTTCAGCAGAAAAATATCCGTGCAATCCAAAATTCTCTTGATTTGCTTTATGACAAATTATTCATCGAGATCGAATATAGTTTTTCAACTATGATTCAAAGAAATTTAAACGGCAAGCGCGTGTTATTGCGAGTTGATTTTAACTATCCGTTCGAACACCGCATTGCGGCAACTATTCCTACTATCCGCTCACTTCTTGCGCGCGGCACGCGCGTTGTACTGATAAGCCACCTTGATAGAGAGGGAGCCACGCTTCTCGCGGCGCAACACCATATATCAACGCGAAAAGCGCTTCATTTGGACTTTGTTGCGAAAGCGTTGCGCAAAAACTTTAAAAATATGGTCTATGTGCCCGGGCGCATCCGGCGTCCGCCTCACAATTTTTTTTCAAAGAACAAGAAGCGTCTTTTTTTGCTTGACAATGTTCGATTGGATCGGGGAGAAGAGCGTAATGATCCTCGCTACGCTCGCACGCTTGCATCGTGGGGCAATTGCTATATAAATGAGGCATTTTCTGTATCACATCGCAAACATGCATCGATTGTTGGGGTTCCTCGTTTATTGCCTTCGACATTCGGCATTGTTATGAAACGCGAGATTCAACAATTATCTCGGTTGTTTCGCCCCCAGCATCCGTTTGTGGTTGTTGTTGGCGGAAAGAAATATTCTACCAAAGAACCGCTCCTTCACGCGTTATTAAAAAACGCCGAAATGATATTTTTGGGAGGTATTTTGGCAAACACATTTTTACAACAGCGCGGTTTTTCTATAGGACGCTCCGAAACCGATAATCACAAAATTCCTCGGCGCATTTTGTGGCACAAGAAAATTCTCTTGCCGGAGGATGTTTTGATAACTCGTCGCGAAAAAAAAATATTCGTAGCACGAAATACGGTGCGCGCCGGAGATTTTATTTGCGATATTGGCCCACGCACAAAGGCAGTTTTGCACCGCGTTACCCATGATGCGCACACTGTTTTGTGGAACGGAACGCTCGGCGTTTGCGAGAACGGGTTTTGTGATGGAACAAAGGCGCTTGCTACAGCAATCGGCGCATCGCGCGCCTATTCGGTGGTTGGCGGCGGCGATACGGTTGCCGCGCTTCTCACCTTCAAACTTGAAAAAAACTTTGATTTTATTTCCACCAGCGGCGGCGCCATGCTCGAATTTCTTGCCAAAGGCACCTTGCCCGGGATCGAAGCTCTTCAAAAAAAATATAATACGCAGTATCTAAAACCATTTTAATTCTGGGGTTTTTTGAGCCATTGACACCAGCATAATATAGGTGTATACCAGGAGCAGTTCTTTAATACGCTAATTTGTAGCTTGGCCACAGCAAAAAGTCCCTCGATTCGCCGCCGGCGGACTCGGGATTTCTTGCTGTGGCGAAAGCCAAAACCAAACAGCAAAGCGGACAGGTTTCGCAAGGAACAAGTCCAGAAGGAGAAAGACGATGTCCACTCTCTATTCGATCGGTCAGATGAACCAACTCGGTGATGCGTTGGAGGTAGAGGGATTTACTCCCGACGAAGTCACCAAGTTGAAGCAGTACAGCAATCTTGTTGGTATCAAGAGCATTCTTAATGGCACTGCCAAGATCAAGCCTGTGAGCGAGGATGTCACTCGCATTATTATCAACGAGACCACCATAGCAGTGAATCTCGGAACTGCGCCGAAGTTTCCATTTGACGGAGCAAAAGTCGAGCAGCACATCGGCGAGGGATGGGTCATTGTCGCAAAGCGGGCTGATGGGCTGTATGTGGATGGCCGCAAGGTCATTCTGTACCTGTCCAAGCGTCAGAAAGGCGACAAGGGGCATGGCGGCCATGAACTTCGCGAAGAACTGTCCGGCAAGCCGGTGCTCAACGCGAACCTGTTGGATGCCCTCCTTGAGAACCTGCACTTGATCCCCGAGGACTGGAAGAAGGACGATAATGGTAACACTAGTTACATTTTTTTCTGGGCCAGCATTTACCGCCACTCGCACGGCCACCTGTATGTGCGTTACGTCTACTTCCGCGATGGCGGGTGGTGCTCGGACTGCTACTGGCTCGACGGCGACTGGCACAGCAGCCATCCCGCGGCTTTGCTCGCACGTAATTAGTCCTTTGGATTGAGAACCTTTGGTTTCCCCTGACCTTTGGAACTTAGTCCTTCGGATTTTCCTCCATGCCTTGGCTATCAACTGGTAGCCTCGGCACGGAGGATTTTTTTATTTGGTACAATTTGTTATTATCAAAAGCGGTAGTAGGTGAATATGCAAGCGACCAAGGTTTCTTGCTACCGAATCCAGTATCCATACATCGAGAATATCTCCGATTACGGTTTGAGATAGAGTGGTGTATGCAGCACTTCACAAAAAATGAATATACTTAAGGATTTTGACGAAACAGCCATTCTTGTTTTTCCGCCTTTTTCTGAACAACAAAAGGAAGCGCTCGATAGCGCTCCTTAAATTCTTCAGTTACGATTATTTCAATCATGCTACTTTGTAGGCCGCAAGTCTTTTAAAGACTTTATTTTTTGTACACGATTTGCGCGGAAATCTTTTTCTGCCCGATCAATGCTGTCGACAAAATTATGACTAAAAAAGCCGAAACTCGCGGCTAATGTTTCAAAGCGGTTCGCGTCTACTTCAATGCGGATTTTTCGAGGTTGTACTCTTGGTTTAATGGTAATTGCGAGAGATGCCATATAAATTTATGGTAGCGCGCAAAGCGTTTCGTTGTCAATAGTTATGCGTGATGCTATACTGACCATCATGTGGTTTAAGGATGCGGCGGAATTTAAAGAAACGATGGGGTATGAACTCGAGGATGGATGGTATCCGCGGGTGACCAAAATTTTGGACGTGAAAGCAAAAACAGGATTGGATAGTTTTTTCCGCGAAATGGGGCACTATGCGGCGGCCGAGAGCGTGAAAAATAAATCTGCTGAAGAAGGAAGCAGGGTGCACGACGTCATTCAGCGGCATTTGATTGGTGAGCTTACCGAAATCCCGCAGGAACTTTCTCATGTGGTTGATGCGTTTGCGCAATTCAACAAGGCGTATGGGATTTTTTTTCATCCTGAATTTGTGGAGCGGAGAATTTGGTCCGGATTTCATCGCTACGCGGGCACCGTGGACGCATTGGCCTCCATCGGAGGCAAATTCGGTGTTTTGGATATCAAAACCTCAACGGGATTTTTCCCGGAATATAACTTACAGACCGCAGCCTATGTGCTGGCGCTTCAAGAGGCCTCTATTAAAAAGGCGCTTATGCTTTCGCGCGATATTGAAACGCGCTGGATTTTGCGTATTGATCAAAACAAGACCTGCGCGCTTTGCGGCGCGAAGCTCCGCGAAAAAGGAGGGAGAACAAAAATACGACAAAGCCGCACTAATGGCAAAATTGTATGCGCTGACAATTCCCATCAATGGGGGCCGATTGAAGGCGAGATCGAATTAAAAGAATTTCCTTATTTTTACCGTGACATCAAAGCGTTTTTGGCCGCCAAAACGCTCTGGGAATGGGAGAACGATTACTGGCTCCGACAGATAGGCTACTTAAAATAGTTTATAGTTTATAATTGATAGTTTGTAGTTTATAGAGGAATGAGAAACAAAAAACAAGAAATCAAAAATCAAAAATCAAAAATTTTTGTTTTATATCATCAAAATTGCTCATCGGGTGACGGTTTTGGTGCGGCATGGGCGGCACGGAAAAAGTTTGGACGCCGTGCGGAATACATTGCTATTGATCACGACCAAAAAGCAATACCGCGCTTCTGCGGCGCAACTATTTATTTGCTTGATATTACTCTTTCTCGCCGCGCGATGGAACAATTGCTTTTTATGGCACAGCGAGTAGTTGCGCTCGATCATCACGAGAGCGCGGAAAAAGAAACAAAAATGGCGCATGAATATATATATGATCTCGCGCGAAGCGGCGCCACGATCGCATGGCATTATTTTTTCTCTAACAAGCGTGTCCCATGGTTATTACGCTATCTTGAAGACGGTGATAATTGGAAATTTCGCCTTCCTCATACCAAGGAAATGCTTGCTAGTATTCATGCCCATGAACGAACGTTTACTGTATGGGATCGCTTGGTGCAAGAATTTGAAACTACACATGGACGCAGGAGGCACTGCGAGAGCGGGGAAGCGGTGTTGGCATATGAAAAGCAACTTGTTCAAAAAGCGGTGGAAAATGCTTATTTGGTGAATTTTTGCGGCTATCGTGTGTATGCGGTAAATTCATCAGTAATGCGTGATTATATTGGTCATGCGCTTGCTAAGAAAACGCAATCTCATTTTGGCGTTGTTTGGAGGAGAAGCAAAGATATTGTAGCGATAAGCCTACGCTCGAAAGGTTCTCGCGATGTTTCGGTATTTGCAAAGAAATTTGGAGGAGGAGGGCACAAACATGCTGCGGCATTTGTTATTCCAGCGAATAAATCCTTTCCATGGAAAGAAATAAAAACCAAAAAATAATTATCTATACTGATGGAGGGTCGCGGGGGAATCCGGGGGAGGCGGCGATTGGGTTTGTGATTGCCGATGAAAAAGGCAATGCGATCAAAAAACATGGCGAGCGGTTGGGGGTTAAAACAAACAACGAGGCGGAATATGCCGCAGTAATTGCCGCGCTCAAAAAAGCAAAGGCGCTTTTTGGAAAAGAAAAAACAAAAACACTATCGGTGGAGGTGCGGATGGATTCGGAGCTCGTGGTTCGGCAGCTTACCGGAAAATACAAAATCCAAGAAGAACGCCTTTTTCCGCTCTTTATCGCAATGTGGAACTTACAGCAGGACTTTGCGAGCATTTCTTTTACGCACATTCCGCGCGAGCAAAATAAAGAAGCAGACCGCTTGGTCAACGAAGCACTCGACCAGAGGGACCAAAAACTTCTATAATATAGTTATGAACAAACAAGTACATTTAGAGCGAACTCTTGTGTTATTGAAACCAGACGCGATTCATCGTGGCGTTGTGGGTGAGATTTTGCATCGTTTTGAGCGCGTGGGCGCAAAGATGGTGGGACTCAAGCTTTTGGTTTCCGAACAGGATACTGCTTTAAAACACTACGGCGAGGATTTAGCGCAGCGCAGGGGAGAAGTTGTGCGGCAGAGAATGATTGCTATGCTGACGTCAGGCCCTATTATTGCTATTGTTTTGGAAGGCGTTGATATGGTGGAAGTGGCGCGAAAACTGGTCGGCGCTACCGAACCCAAGAATGCGGTGCCGGGCACGATTCGTGGCGATTTTGCCCACGTTTCATATCGGTACGCAGACGAGAGGGGTATTGGTATTTTTAATTTAATTCACGCTTCTGCTTCAAAAGAAGAGGCGGAGGCGGAAGTTGTTGTTTGGTTTAAGCCCGAAGAATTGGTTACTCACCAACCCGATTATACGAGACATACTCTTTCATAAAACCATGCAGCGGATTATTTCGTGGCGGATGATTGCGGCGAGCTGGGCTGTTATTATGGCACTCTGGCTTTTTGGGCTTTGGATCGGATTGCCGTATCGTTTGTGGTGGTTTGATGTCATAGCGCATTTTGTTGGCGGCGTGTGGGCGTTTTGCTTTCTTCTTTTTCTTGCCCGTTTTTTTGTAGTATCCGTGGCGGGCAATAGCAACGTTCTTCGGATTGCAGAATATTGCGCTCTGCTTGGCGGCGTTATGATGATGGGCGTTTTTTGGGAGTTCGGAGAATTTATCGCAGACCGATATATTTTTAAAACTGGCTTTACCTATCTCAGCGGCGTTTTTGAAGATACATTAAGCGATTTGTTTATGGATTTCTTAGGCGCATCTTTTGTATTCGTTTTTTATTACAGGTTTGCTCAATACAAAAAATAATGTTTCGGGTTTCATTTTTTGGGGCGGCGCAAGAGGTAACGGGAAGCTGCTATCTCATTGAGGATAATGAGACAAAGTTTTTGATAGATTGCGGCATGTTCCAATGCCCCGGTTTTTGCAATGAACGAACACGCGAGGATTTTCCGTTTGATCCTCACTCGCTTGCTGCGGCGGTGGTATCGCACGCCCACATTGATCACTCCGGGCGCGTCCCAAAGCTCGTTAACAGCGGATTTTCCGGTCCGATTTATTCTTCTGTGCCAACGCGCGATCTCGCGGAGCTTATGCTCAAAGACAGCGTTGGGGTACTCACCAAAGAAGCGCGCAACCGCAACGAGCCGCTCCTATATACCGAAGAAGATGTTGATCGTGCGATGTCACAGTGGGAGCACATTGAGTACGGGGCGCCATTTCACATTGGCGCTTTTGAGATAATACTCTACCGCGCAGGCCATATTTTAGGGTCTTCCATGGTTTTTATTCGTCACAGCTCTCGCTCGGTACTTTTTACCGGCGATTTGGGCAATCCCGACAATCCCTTGCTTACAAGGGAAGACACACTCCCGCCCTTTCAGGTTCTTGCCATTGATGCTACCTACGGAGACCGCGTACACGAAGGAGTTGTGGAACGAAAACTCAAACTTGAACGCGCGATTGAGCAAAGCGTTATGCGGGGTGGCGTATTGATGATTCCTGCATTTTCTTTGGAGCGCACACAGGAAATTATCTGGGAAATCGCCGGCATGCTCAAGAAAAAACAAATTCCCCACATTCCCATTTTTATTGATTCCCCCCTAGCCATTGCGGCAACGGCGATTTATCAAAAATACTATCGTTATTTGCGGCGCGCGGCTGAAGAAGAAAAATCATTTTCATTTCTCAAATCCCCTTCTGTTCATTTTACACGGACGACCGAAGAGTCAAAACGGATTAACGACATTCCGTCGCCGAAAATTATTATTGCCGGATCGGGCATGTCGACCGGCGGGCGCATTTTGCACCATGAACGGCGCTATTTGTCTGATCCCCAAAGCACCATTTTATTTATGGGGTATCAAGCGCCGGGTTCGCTCGGGCGCATGATCCAAGATGGGGCGGATACGGTGACCATCATGAGAGAGACGGTGTTGGTGCGTTGCCATCGCGAGGTGATCAACGGCTATTCGGCGCACGTGGACCAAGAAGATATTATGGATTTTGTGCGCGAACACTCCGATACATTACAAAGAGTCATCGCCGTTCACGGCGAACCAAAAGCAGCGTTGGCTATTGTCCAAAAAATCCGCGACTATCTTGCCATTGACGCCATTGCGCCAAAGTACGGAGAGAGTGTTGATATTTAAATTTTTACCTCCCCCAAGGCAACTCATCTTTTACAAGGAAGAAATTCGCAACGATTTACAATATGATCAGTATGTACTCCTATCGTGTTTTTTCATTATGAACAAATACTTAAAACCTCTCAAATAGAAATTGAATTGCCTTGCTCGATTGTGCCAAACTTGAGTGTTTGATGTCTGATTGCGTCGAGTGAGACATACAATATCGATCGGCTCAAAATATTTTTCCAATCTTTGCCACATCAAAAATCCTACGGGAGTAAACTTTTTCTTAATCCATTGATCGGCAATAACCCAACCCACAATCTTTCCAGGTTTCAAAACTCGGGAAATTTCAGAAGAAACTTTTTCTAACTCGTTATAAAATTCTGTCTTTTCGCAAGAAATTTTACCAATACATTTTTCATCGTCAGAATACTTGATGTTGTTCGAATATGGCGAGTCAATAAAAACAAAATCAACAGAATTTTCTTCAAGCGGGATTTTCCGAGAATCATTTTTGATTACATCTGGGTGGACAATGTTCAAGTCATAACCAATCACTTTTCGGTTCAATTCTTTTGCCACGTCAATCGTTGTCCCGCTACCACACATCGGGTCAACAACTAAGTCACCCTCTTTTGTATATCGCTGGAGTAAATTCCAAATAACAAATGCTGGAGTGACACCGTTATATTTATTATTTCCATGCGGTTTGTCCCCGTAATTTTGCGTCAGCGTTCATCTTGGTATAAATTAAATTCCTTTCTATTTGTTAGATATTTTCAAAATTCCCAATTCCCCAAGTATGACATTTCGGACAACCAACTGGCTCGCCAATTTCAGCGTCACCAGCAGAACAATGCTTATCAATCCACCTTGGCACTGAGTCTAAATATTCTAGCCTTTCATCATTAGAAGCAACACAATAGGTATAGTCGGTAAATTGAAAAATAATTTTTTTTCCTTTATACTCGCATTTTTTACATTTGTACATAAATTTTTAAATTTCTGTTGTGTTCATAGTTTTTAAATTATTTTTTCCATTCAATATGCCCATTAATGTCAAATTTTTTGTAGATACTTAAAACTTCTTCACAGAATTTTTTAGTTTTTTCATCCTCAATTTTTACAGATGCTTCCCAGAGACGAATAAGCATTTTCTTTCCGCTTTCTGTCTGTCCATAATTTTTCTTTCTAAAATTACAGACGGAGCACAGTGTTTGTCCATTATCAACAGTTGCCTTTCCTCCTTTATCCCTAGAAACTCTATGATCTGCATGTAATTCATATCCCTCGTTTTGTCTTCTACCGCATTGTACACAGCGATAGCCATCTCTTTTAAAAATTTGTTTTTTCTGTTCAGGCGTAAAATCTTCTAACTCTCTTTGTTTGATTGCATCAGGGTCATAACTATAAATACCCTTTTTAACTTTTATCAAAAATCCGACCTCGTGTAAATTTCTAATTGATCGCCAAGTATCTCGCGGCTTTTTATTGTAAAGTCTTTTATATTTTGCCTCAACCCAATCTACAACTGGGCCGTGTGTCATATCCTCTTTTGGATGAGCCTTAAAATATTCAATGAGTAAATCTCGTATTGATTTGTTTTTCTTTTTCATGGTTATTGTTAAGTTAATAAACTCGGCTGATCTATTTTTGCCTCTGCCCGTAATCGTTTGATTGCCATATCGCAATAATCTTTATCAATATCAACACCAATTCCTTTTCTATTATGTAAATACGAAGCTATAAGGGTTGAACCGCTTCCCAAAAATGGGTCCAAAACGGCATCACCAATGAAACTGAATAATTTTATACACCGGCGTGGCAATTCAATCGGAAACGGCGCGGGATGTCCGCCCGCTCCTTTTTTGCTTTGGCCGTTGAAGGTCCAAACCCCATTTGTCCAATCCATAAATTCTTTCTTTGTTATATCATTTTTTCTACTTCCACCTGTTTTTTTCCAGCTGTCTTTATACAAAACTAATATCAATTCAACTGGCGCGATAACATAAGGAGCGGAGGCAGACATAAATGAACCCCAGGCTGTACGGCGTGATATGTTGCCCTCGTTCCAAATAATCGTTGAGTGGTATCTCCAACCAACATCTTTTGCAATTTTTGTAATATCTGCGCCGACTGATTTTTGTCCGCCCTTATTTTTATCAAGCGGGATGTTAAGCAAAAATCGCCCCTCGCTTTTTGTGAGATCAAAACATTTTTTAACCCATTTTTGGGTAAATTCCAAATAATTCTCATAAGATAAATTATCAGCATGGGAATTATAGTGAACGTCCACATTATAGGGCGGCGAGGTAACAATCAAATCAATTGAATTATTCGGAATCGCACTGATTTTCAGAATATCATCTTTATATATTAAAATCTTGTCTGTCTCAAAATACGGTGTTTTTGAAACTTTAATGCTTTTTTGATATGTTAACGCACTAGGTATAGTTTTTCCAGAAGTCGGCTCTTCTATATTCCGGATAACATCAAGCACTATGCCTTGTATTGAGACATCCTTCCCATTCCGAAACATAAGCGGTTCCATAGTTTTGTTCGCCGGTTGTAAACGGATTTGCTCCCTCTCTTTATAAAATTTCTTTAAGGTTGCTCCATGATTATCTATGAGAGCAACTACCTTTTGCCCGTTCTCGGCTGTTTCTTGTTGGCGCACTAAAACAACATCGCCGTCATTGATATTTTCATCAATCATACTGTTACCTACTACACGGAGAGCGTAAACTTCTGACGCGAGAGGAATTTTGCTTTTTGGGACAGCAATCATTTCTTTTTCTTGGATTGCTTCGATTGGCTGACCTGCTGTGATTGTTCCCAAAAGTGGAATTTTTATCATTGTCTCTCGACCCAATGCTTCAATAGAGCGCGGCTTGTTTTCTTCTTTCGATACATATCCTAAATCGCGAAGTTTAGAAACGTGAAAATGAGCCGTTGAGACAGACGAGAGTTTTAATTTCTTGCGTATTTCGTCAAGAGAGGGGGCATATCCCTTCCACTCTTGATAATCGGTTATAAAATCGAGGACTTGTTTCTGCCTTTTTGTTATCATAGTGATATTATAGAAAATAAATCGAAAGTGTAAAAGTGCTAGTTATCCACATATAAAAGTTGGTATTTGGGAATGTTGAAATACGGCAGTACGTTTATTTATGATATTATATAAAACATGGACGGGAAACACATACATTTGAAGTATAAAATATGCGTATCGGGGGCGGCGGAGACGGGGCACTGCGCACCGGATGCGCTGGAGAAAGCCAAGGAGCTCGGCAAACAGATTGTAGCGCACCATGCGGTATTGGTGACAGGGGCGACCACCGGTTTTCCATTTTGGGCTGCCATGGGCGCAAAAGAAGCTGGCGGATTTTCGATCGGCCTCTCTCCTGCAATATCTGAGCGCGAACACGTAGAGCAATATCATTTGCCGCTTGATTATCTTGATGTA
>Ga0209542_10005487_pt1 | contig 25283 bp, 29 predicted proteins | sample RifCSPhighO2_01_FD_184028 | JGI IMG/M metagenome (GOLD analysis project Ga0209542, IMG submission 184028) | Soil microbial communities from Rifle, Colorado - Rifle CSP2_plank highO2_0.1 (SPAdes) (version 2) | ecosystem: Environmental > Terrestrial > Deep subsurface > Rock core/Sediment ...
TTTAGAAAAGTTAAAGCCTGCAGAACATAGGATGAACCTACTCTATCTAAAAAGTGGTGCGGTTATCCTTGATGACACATATAACAGCAACCCGTCTGCTGCGAAGAAAGCTCTAGAAACTTTGAGGGAAATTTCTGGTAAAAAGCAAACTGTCGCAGTGTTGGGCGATATGCTAGAGTTGGGAGAAAACGAAAAAGAAATACATAAGGAGTTAGGTAAGTATTGTTCCAGTTTGGGTATAAACTATGTCTTGGGAGTAGGAAACCTAGCACAAAATGTAGTAAGTGAGTTTTACAAAAAGTCTGAGGTCTCAAAATATTGGGTTCCAAAAGCTGAAAACTCATACGATTTACTAAAACCGTTCCTTAAAAAAGACGTTGTTGTCCTTATCAAGGGCTCACGATCGATAGGCCTCGATAAGCTCGTTGCGAAGCTTGCTTGACTGTTAGAACTTGAGTATAACTGGTATAATTAACCAGTATGAAATTCCACTCAAAAACCAAACAAACTAAAAAATTAGGTTACGGAACTCCTGACCATTTTAAAGGAAAAACTTTTCGCCCTCAATTTAGTCGGGTAGGATTTAACGCTTCCTCTTTTAAGACTCAACACAAAGGATGAAATTCAAGCCACAAAGACTACCTTTTGAAGAGTATAAACAAATTTATTCCAGAGTTCCAAGGTTTTGTGTAGATTTGATAATTCAAACAAAAGACGGCGTCATTTTAACAAAACGAGATATAGAGCCATATAGAGGAATGTGGCACTTACCAGGCGGTACATTGCTTTTAAGAGAATTAATTAACTCTGCTGCCAAAAGAATCGCTAAAGATGAAGTTGGAATCAAAATTAAAGTTGAAAAACAGCTTGGACTGATGGAATTCACGAAATTTTTACCCAAGGTTAGACCAAAACACACCTAATTTGTGATATACTTAGCCTCATGGCGGCTAAAAAAGCTCAAAACGACCAGGAAAAAGGCACAAAATCGACTACTGCGCGACTTGAGGATGGGACAATTCAAGTAACTTTAACGATCCCCCAGGAAAATGTAAAAAAGGCTCGAGAAGTCGGGCTTGCTCACTTAATTGAAAAATTAGAAATTCCCGGCTTCCGCAAGGGGAAAGCTCCAACCGACATTGCCCTCAAACACATCGATAAACAAAAGATCTTTGACGGAATTCTTGAACACGTACTCCCCAAAGCTTATACGCAAGCTTTAAAAGAACATAACTTGCAACCTATAACAAGCCCTCGTTTTGAGTTACTATCAACAGACGACGATAAAGATTGGAGTATCCGTGTAGTAATTTGCGAGCTACCAAACGTTGAGCTCGGAAATTACAAAAAAAGTATCTCCACGGCGACCAGTTCAAATACAATCTGGGTCCCCGGAAAAGACTCTTCGGCGGGCCCTTTGGTCATGAGCTCAAGTCCGAATGACTCAGATAAAGCAAAAAAACCCAGCAAAGAAGAAAAAGAACAGTTGGTTATAAAAACTTTGATTGAAGAAACTAAAGTAAATGTACCAAGACCTTTAATTGAAGATGAAGTAAGTCATAGACTTTCTCAATTAATCGATCAAACCCAACGATTAGGTTTAACAGTTGAGCAGTATCTCTCTTCAACCGGAAAAAGCATTGATCAGGTTAAAAAAGACTACGAACTTCAAGCAAACGATTCAATTAAATTACTCCTTGTATTAAATAAAATTGCAGAAGAAGAAAAAATTGCAATTACAGACGACGAGATAAACCAAATTTTTCAGGCAAGTTTTAACGCAACCAGCGATAAAACTGTCGAAGGGCCACGCGATGAACAAAAAAGATATATCAAATCTTTGCTTCTAAGAAGAAAGGCGCTTGACAGTCTCGTTTCGTTGATCTAAAATAAGTTGTAAACCTGCTACCCCATAGCCGTAATATCATGTCAAACAAATTATCTAGTAGCGGATTACGAAAACCCGGCAACTCAAAAAAACGTGCCCTGCGTACTGACAATTTTCTTGAATCCTTCAGAGATATAGGCGGTCAAGCTTCTAATACTCTTAAAAAAGATATTTTTGAGGGAATACCCTCCGACATTATGCGACAAATTTTCGGGGGTGCCGAACGACCTTCTGTAAAAGCATCTGGCAACATAAACCCCGGCGAAAGTTTGGATATCCAATTGCTTCTTGAAGAGGAACGGGAAGAAAATAAAATTCTTAAAGGCAAACTTGCTCATGAAAAAAGACTTCGAGAAGAAGAGTCGGTAATAATCTCCCAAAAAGGACAAGAGTTGAGGGTTGAATTACATGCTTTAACCCAAGAAGTTGTCCAACTCTCCAAATCGACAGAAGGGTTAGCCCGAGAAACTCAAATAGCTGCAATGCAGGCACCAGTTAGTCCCGGAATTTACCATGTTGTCTTTTTTGAAAAAATCAGAGAATTTATCCGATCGTTTCGCAAAAGCATAGAAAGTGCTTCCGTTTGGATGCAGGCAGCCAATCAAAGAGCTTCAAAGAAAAAGACATTCTGGGGCCAAGTTGGCAAGTCTGGTGCTAAACGATTACTCTCTCAAGAAGATTACATGCAACGCTCCGCAGGGTAACTCGTTGTCTGGTTGTCTTTATTCAATATCTCACCTTGGAGGCTTCGGCCGTGATTCCTTCGACGGTGAGCTCAAGACTGTCAAACCGCTCAACCGAACGGCGTGATACGGTATTACCACATTTGACAAGAGATTTGTAATATCTTTATACTTAAGTTACAAATGTTTAGAAATCTTTCACTCATCGTCATTATTAACCTCCTTAGGGGAGAAAATAATGTGGTGAGAGAAAGATGATTTAATAAAAACCCATAAATAAAAAAACAAAACCTCTCACCAGAGAGGTTTTTTTGTTATCAAAAATATGAAAGAAAGAAAATATTACACTCAATGGCAAGATCCAACTGCCAGAGAAGCTCTTGGAAGAACAAACACGGATGAAGCGCGACCCCGTCAAATACAGGAGAAAAAGGGTAGTTTTCAACGGAAAATAGATGAATTTATTCATAGGCTAAAGGTCCAACGCGCCATGGGCGCTATAAATCACGCTGAATACAGACAACGCTCAGATCAAGCAAGGCAGTTGCGAAAAGGGGCTTCGAGCAATTTAACAACTTAATACAGTATTGACGCTTTTTGTTACAATCACTCGAATTGGGAGGAAATGGTGGCGAAGGCAACAATCGATCCTAAGGCTTGCACTGTCGTGGTCAATCCCGAACATGTATTCTTGCCAAACGGCGCACCAAGACCGGACTACCGTCCAGAATACGAAAAAGAGGTAGTGCGTCCGGAAGAAAACAAAGATCAAGACAAGTAGCAAGCCAAGGGCGGGCGGTGCGAAGAGGAAGATTGGTGCGTTTATTTGACGAAATCCGAACTCATTTTGAACGGAACTGATGCTCCGCCCCGCCGCCGCCGAATTTCGTGCCAGTGAAACTGGCGCGCCGCCGTCAAAAAATGTATTTTTTCGATCTATTATTTCCGGCTCAAAGCGTAAAAAATTACACCAATCCAAATAGAAAAGATACCGAATAAAAGCACGACGGCAGAAAATGCGTACGCGAATAGACCGAGATTCAATGCTGTTATAAGAGTGGTTGCCGTAATCAAAATGTCGCGAGCGGTATTTGCTGTCATCGCAGGATTGCCGTCTTCGCCTAAAATCGGTTTACCTTCCACATCAAGTTTAGGAATCTGCCGAGACATCTCGGCGAATGTCTTACCTTCGGTCATGCGAAGGGTGTGGGTCCTGATTATATCGGCTTGGGCCTTGAGCGTGAATGGTCCACGCACAGGAACATCTGGAATAGAAGCATCATCAGGCGTTGTGATGTTTTCCCTCGCGACATTTGTATAAGTGAACGCAATACCCCACACACCACTACCGGCCAATACAAAGCCACCAATAATTGCCAGAAAAGACGAAACTGAAAGCATCTTTTTCATGGTTTTATTATACTACTAATTAAAATTTGAGGGAAGGAGATTAGTCTAATTCTCTTTTCTTATCCTCAAATTCTTTTTTATCAATCTCGCCTTTTGCGTAGCGTTCTTTCAGGATTTCGAGCGGAGACCTTTCGTGATTATGGGTTCCGCGAGATTGACTTGTAAGCCATTTGATAAGCGCGACAATCCCCGCGATTATCAAGACCCACCAAAGAATCATAAATATCCAGCCGAAGCCGCCCAAAGGCCCGAATCCAAAGTTCATCATATTGTTTGTTGAATTATTGCCAAAGGGAGATGACCACCCTCCCCACATCATATTCATCATCGGCATCCAGCCGCCGCTTATTGCTGGAAACGCCGCCGAGGTATCGCACCCGGAAAGACGCTTGCCCATGACAATGTGAATCTGCTCCTCGCCGTCTTCGCCGTGCACCTGAATCATCATGGCGTTCATGGCGGCGTGCGACTCACCGGCCATCTGTCCCATAAAGTATTCGCCAAGCACTCCATACTGCTCATTATTTAGATCGGCGCAAGCAACTTTTTTGGCTTGGAGCTTGTCCCAAAGCTCTTTACCTTCCTGTTCTTCACGGGCAGTGTGTTCAACTACTTCTTCCCAATCCGCTGTAGAATTTGAAAACCCGCCCATCATTTGCGCATTTACATTGGCGGCAAAAGAGCCAATGACGATTGCCGCAAGAATTGTGAAAATAAGTTTTTTCATATTTATTAAGTTACCCAAAAACTAAAACTTTGTCCGAAATCTCGACCATTTTGAGCAAGTCGGCCATCGTGGAAACCGGACATATTTTGCTTTCGCTCTTTCCACGTAATTCGAGGCAAGTTCCGCAAGCGTAGATTTCACCCTTCAACCCCTTGAATTCCACCACTTTTGCCGAAACATCAAAATCTTTACTGTCGGGGATGGTATCGAGTTCCGACCCCTCGTTCATTAAAAAGATTTCAACTTGGAGGTCAGCTTTGAGCGCGGTAATTCCGAGGCGGAAGGTATTCCATGCATGTTCGGGTTTGTTTGATTGTAAAATGATTCCAAGTTTCATAAAGTTATTTTAAAAGTTTTCTAATAATTTACCGTCGGATTCCAGTTGTTCTTTGAGGGCTTTTCTTAAAGCATCGTGAGCAATAAGAATTTTAGGATTGGCGAGAGAATATAGAATAGCGACGCCGTCCCGTCGAGTTTTAACGATATTTTGTTGACGCATTAAACTCAAGTGCTGGGAAACATTGGCTTTCGTAATACCAAGTTTTTTAGCTATTTCAGAAACGCCCATTTCTTTTTTATCACGAAGTAAATCAATGATCTCCAGTCTCTTGGGATGAGACAAGGTTTTACAGACCTTCGCATGAAGCTCAAAGATTCTTTTTTCCAAAAGGTTTTTGACAGTCATAATTATTATATACTTGCAGAGTTTCGCACATATGATATATTGTAAGTATATGAAATTAAAGATTCCCTGTCAAATTTTTTTGCGGCGCATTTCGCAAAGCGAAATACGAAATTCGGCGGCGGCGGAAAGCGAGGGCGGGCAAAAATTCCTTCCCCCCCAACCCCCTTCCTTTTTGCCCGCCCGAGCGTTCAGTTTGGCGCGCGAAGCGCGCCGTCAGTTCCGTTCAAAAAAAGTTCGGATTTCGTCAAACAAACGCACCAGAATCAAACTTTCAGGAATTTTGCCAACGGATTTTGCCGCGCGAAGCGCGTCCCACCTTTTGGCTTTGAAAAAGCCGTTGAGTTCTGTTTTTGTGGGCGATACAGGGCTCGAACCTGTGACCTCATACACGTCAAGTATGCGCTCTGGCCAACTGAGCTAACCGCCCAACTTACTATATTTTAACATTTTTGAAGCAAAAATTGAAGTCTTCAAATTATTGCAAAACTCATATGGACATCACACGATTCTTTTGTTAGAGTCAAAACATGTTAACTGCTGAGAGAAAAAAGTATTGTGCTAACGGATCTAATCACGAACTAGAAAAAACCTCAGCATTTGTAGACGCGACAAGCGGATTGGAAAATGATCCTCACTTTTACAGGACTGGCGGGCTTCCGTTATAGGGGGACAAATTGTACTTCCACAACCTCGAAGAACTTTTCAACGCATCCCAGAACTTGCAGACAACATTGCTCGAAACACACTGCATTTTCCACTAAAAGTTGCAGCATTTGATCAAGAAAGATTTAAAGAACACTTGAATAGAATAAAAAGTAGAGCTGAAAGAACGAAAAAAAATAGTTACTAAAGCTAATAAAACATTAAGAAAGCTAGAGCAACCATCATCAAATGGCGATAAACCACAAAACGCTAATCTTGTCTATCTTGCTTCAAAGGCCTAGGATTGTGTTAGAATTAAGTTATGCAACCGACAGAAGGGATCCACCGGCCAGTAAAACAGATGCTTTGGCATAATTTTTGGGGAGGTATTTTCTGGGCTTTGGGAACAACCGTCGGTTTTGCAATTGTAATTGTTGTGGTGACTTTTGCACTTAAGGCACTTGGCGGAGTTCCACTAATTGGCGGTTGGATTGCAGTAATTATTGAAGCAACAAACCAAGTCCTCGAGGCAAGAAAATCTCTGTAACTTTATGAAAGAAAAATCTCCTGACAAATTGGAACAACTTAGGCATTCTGCAGCTCATCTTTTGGCAGCTGCAGTTTTGGAGCTTTATCCTGGTGCAAAAAACACGATCGGACCTGCAATCGAAAACGGATTTTATTACGACTTTGATTTTGGTGATATAAAAATCTCTGAAGAGGACCTGCCAAAAATTGAAGCAGGTATGGCTGGCATTTTAAAAACCTGGAAAGAGTTTGAAAGAATGGAAATTTCAGCCAAAGAGGCAAGGGAAAAATTTGCAGACAACCCATACAAAATTGAGCTAATTGAAGAACTTGAAAAAACGGGGGAAAGCATAACAATTTACAAAAGCGGGAATTTTGAAGATCTTTGCCGGGGAGGACATGTCGAAAACCCGAAAAAAGAAATAAAAGCATTCAAGGTGTTATCCGTTGCCGGAGCATATTGGCGAGGATCGGAAAAGAACCAGATGTTAACTAGAATTTACGGAACAGCTTTTTCAACAAAAGAGGAATTAGAAAAACATTTAGAACTTCTTGAAGAAGCTAAAAAGAGAGATCACAAAAAACTTGGACCGAAATTGGAGTTGTTTATGTTTCACGAAACTGCTCCTGGTATGCCATACTGGCTTCCAAAAGGAACCATCCTTCTTAATGAGCTTATCGGTTTTTGGCGCGAAGAGCATCGTAAAAGAGACTATAGAGAAATAGTCTCACCAATATTGAACAAGAAAGAACTTTACGTAACTTCGGGGCATTGGGAGCATTATCGCGAAAACATGTTTATAGCCGAAACGGAAGAAAAAGAAATTTATGGAGTAAAGGCAATGAACTGCCCAAACGCAATGATTGTTTACCAATCTAAGTCTCGTTCCTATAGAGATCTACCCTTGAGGTTGTCTGATACTGATCCGCTTCATCGATACGAACGCTCGGGAACATTAAATGGCTTGTTGAGGGTTCGCGAATTTAGACAAGACGATGCTCATATATTTGTAACAGAAGATCAAGTCAAAGACGAGTACAAAAATATTTTTGAAATCGTTGAAAGGTTTTATTCAATATTCGATTTAAAATATTCATTTAGACTCGGGACCCGACCTGAAGCGTTTATGGGAGACAAAGAAACTTGGGATAAAGCAGAAAATTCTCTAAAACAAATATTAGATGAAAGTGAAAAAAAATACTCTGTTTTAGAAGGAGATGGTGCTTTCTATGGGCCCAAAGTTGATATATTGATGAAAGACTCACTGAGCCGAGATTGGCAAATGGGTACGATACAATTGGATTTTCAAATTCCAAGAAATTTCGACTTGAAATATATGGATGCTGACGGTAAGGAAAAAACTCCGATTACAATCCATAGAGTTATTTACGGATCATTGGAAAGGTTTATGGGTATTTTGATTGAACACACTGCAGGCGCTTTCCCAGTTTGGCTGTCACCGGTTCAAGCCGTTGTCCTCCCGATATCGGAAAGAAACGCGGAATATGCAGAAAAAGTAGCGACCAAGCTTAAGGCAGCAGGTGTTAGAACCGAACTGGATAGCCGCTCAGAAACCCTACAATCGAAGATAAGAGACGCCCAAATTCAGAAAATTCCATACATGTTGGTTGTAGGAAATCGAGAAGAAGAAGCGAAAACTGTTGCCGTACGGTTGCGAACCGGAGAAGATTTAGGATCAATCAAAGTTGAAGAATTTGCAACTAGATCGGCTCAAATTATTGCAGACAAACATGGTTTATGATAATATAGTAAACAGAAAATAAAGACAAGACTTTGGCAAGGAGTTACTTTACCAGAAATAAAAAGACATATTGGAGGATAAATGAGAGCATCCAAGCTCCGAGCCTTCGTGTAGTAGGACCTGAAGGTCGCCAGCTTGGTGTTTTTTCTTCTAGAGAAGCAAACGACAAAGCCCGTGAAGTGGGCATGGACCTAGTGGAAATTGCGCCAAAAGCCAATCCTCCTGTTGCAAAGATAATAGACTTTGTAAAGTTTAAGTATCAACAAGAGAAAAAAGAGAAAGAACAAAAACTTAAGGAACGGCGTGGTACTGAGCAAAAGCAAATATGGCTTACGCCTTTCATAGCCGAGAACGACTACCAAGTCAGGCTAGCACGTATAAAAGAGTTTTTGAAAGACGGATTTAAGGTTCGGGTAATAATCAAATTCACGGGACGCCAAATGGGTCACAAAGAATTTGGTTACAAGATCATTGACAAAGTTGAGCGTGATACGGTTGAGATCGGAAAACTCGATGGTCAACCGAAGTTTTTAGGAAGGCAACTCATGGTAGGGTTGTCTCCAAGTAAAAAGCAAGCAAAAGTAAATCAAAACACGGAGGGCGCAAATGAAAAAAACGAAATTGAAGATCAAAAAATCGATAATGCGTAGAATTAAGATTTCCAAAACCGGAAAACTTTTGCGCCGTCGTGGATTTGGTAGGCATCTTAAAGCAAGTAAATCAAAAAGCAGAAAAAGAAGTCTTAAGCAAACTGTTAGGATCTCCGGCCCACTAGAAAAGAAGTTAAGACAAGTGCTGGGAGTATAAATAAGTATGCCTGCCAAAAAGCAACGAAGGAACATCAACTTCCGACAATCAGCCAAGTCATTCAAAGGATCAAAACAAGCAAGTGTATGGGAACACATTAATGCAAACTTGCCTTATCGACTGGTACGAGGAATATTAAGGGGAAAAATAAATAAATTTTCAATCAATAAACATGGCTAGAGTTAAAAGCCCGAGAAGGGCAAGACACAAAAAAGTACTAAAATTAGCAAAAGGCTTTAAACAGGCTAGACGAAGACGTTACAAGGTAGCTCGAGAGGCTGTACTTCATGCTGGGCAATACGCATATATCGGAAGAAAAGATAAAAAAGGTGATTTCCGAGAGCTTTGGATTCAAAGATTGAACGCTGCAGTCCGAGAATACGGGCTTTCATACAGTAAATTTATTGCAGGTCTTAAAAAAGCAAAAATAGAGCTTAACAGAAAAGTACTTAGCGAGATTGCAAATTCTGATCCTGAAACATTTGGAAAAATTGTCGAGCAATCAAAATAGTAATTTAAAAACTTAACATTTACAAAAGCATTGACCAGGGAAGTGCTAGGAGCAAGTCTTTAGATAGCGAGTTCTGGATGGTGAAAGCAGAATACAAAGATTCCTTGAGGTTCCCCTGGTACCCCGTACCATACGGTGCAGGGCTTGAACTGAATAGTTCATGGCTGATTTGGTGAACGAAGAAGTAGCCAAATCCGGGAAGTTCCCGTAACAGAGCAAACGTGTGTCATCCTGAGCGAGCAAAGCTCTTCGAGTCTGAGCGACGAGGTTGTCAGACCTCAGAGTCGATGACGAGTCGAAGGGGAGAAGCACGAATTAGCCCCCGATTTGATCGGGGGGAAAGTACGGTGGTACCGTGGACAAAGTCCGCCCGTATTTCTTTTTTAGAGTAAAAACCTAGAAGAGAAATCCGGGCGTTTTTTTGTAGCCCTTAAGGAAGAAGCTGGTTTTAGTTAGCGGTTGGGTAGAGCAAAACTTTCCCAACCGCAAAACTAAATATTTATCAATTGATCAAGTAATAAAGTAAATGTAGAATAAGTACATTATGGAAGAAAGAATACAAAATATCAAAAATGAGGCAATGGCGCAAATTCTCGGGGCGGAATCAGTCGCGGAACTTGAGGAGTTGCGAATCAAGTATTTGGGGAGAAAGGGGGCAATTAATGAATTAGTTAAAGAGATCCCCAACCTGCTGCCTGAAAAAAAAGGTTTCATGGGACGATTAGTGAATGAAGCCAGGTCAATCATTGAGAACACATTGAGTGATAAGAAAGTTGAATTGGAATCAAAAAAAGCCAAAACCACATGGTTTGATCCCACAATTCCAGGTATTAAACCTCCAATCGGACATTTGCATATTTTGACACAAGCTAAAGAAGAAATCGCCGGAATCTTTGAAAAAATCGGGTTTGTCCGCGTGCGTTATCCAGAAGTCGAATGGGACTGGTTTGCTTTTGAATCCTTAAACATGCCAAAGCAACACCCGGCGCGGGATGAATGGGAAACTTTCTTTGTGGATAGCGCAACTAACCCAAAATATGGACAAATGGTTTTAACGCCGCACACCTCGTCCGGACAAGTGCGAGAGATGGAAAGATCCAAAAAACCACCCATCCGGATGGTAAACATTGCTAAATGTTACAGGAGACAATCTGACGTTTCACATACCCCAATGTTCCACCAGTTCGAGGGTCTTGTAGTAGACGCTGGAATAAATATTGTAAACCTAAAAGGAACTTTGGACTACTTTGCCCGACAGTTTTTTGGTGCACAAAGAAAAACCAGGCTGCGCCCATATCACTTCCAATTTACAGAACCATCGTTTGAAGTCGACATTAGCTGTGGAATCTGCAATGGTGCGGCCCATTCGACAAGCTCAGGGCAGGGTTGCAAACTTTGTAAAGCCGGATGGTTGGAATTGGGAGGAGCTGGAATGGTTCATCCCACAGTTTTAAAAAATGGAGGAATAGATCCGAAAAAATATTCAGGCTTTGCTTTTGGTTGGGGAGTAGAGCGGACATACATGATGAAATCCGGGTTACAAATCGGAGATATTAGAACACTTTACAGTGCAGACTTGAGGTTCTTAAAACAATTTTAATTATGGATATCATAGTTCCACATTCCTGGCTTAAAGACTATTTGAAGACTACGGCAAAACCCGAAAGAATTGCAGAGTGTTTTTCTCTTTGCGGACCGTCAGTTGAACGAATCCAAAAAAGCGGTGATGATACGCTTTATACGATTGAAGTGACAACAAATAGGGTAGACACTTCGTCAGTCTATGGCCTTGCTCGAGAAGCTGCTGCAATTCTACCAAGATTCGAAATTAAAGCGTCACTTCAACCGGTTAAAGTACAGGCTAACCAACCTTTAACTAAAAGTGTAGATTATTTGAATGTTGTTGTGGACCATGAACTATGTTCTCGGTTTACTACAGTTTTGATAAAGGATGTAAAAATTGGAAAATCTCCTGATTGGATGCAAGATAGATTAAAAAAGGTTGGATCACGCCCAATTAACAACATTGTGGATGTTTCAAACTACTTGATGTTTGAAGTTGGCCAACCCGTACACATGTTTGATTACGATAAAATAAAGGATCACAAAATGATCCTTCGAGAATCAAAAAAAGGTGAAGGGATTACAACACTTGATGGTAAGTCTCACGAGCTTCCCGGAGGAGATATTGTTATTGAAGACGGGTCGGGTAATTTGATCGATCTGGCAGGTATCATGGGGGGCAAAAACTCGGCAGTCGACGAGAATACCAAGAATGTTTTGTTGTTTGTTCAAACTTATAATTCAGCACGAATTAGAAAAACCTCAATGACACTTGCCCAAAGATCAGACGCAGCATCCCTTTTTGAAAAAGGACTGGACCCGGAGTTAGTAGAAACAACGATAAGACGAGGAATCGACTTGTTAACAGAACTTTGTTTGGCCAAGCCCGAAAACCAAATTCTTGATTTATATCCAACGCCCTATAAAGAAAAAGAGATTACAACAACTTTAAGTTTTATTCAATCAAGGCTTGGCGTTCCAATCAATAAACCAATGGTCCAAGACATTTTGATCTCACTGGGGTTCAAAGTTCGCTGGCATGCAAACAACATGTCAGTTTCCGTGCCCTCCTGGAGAGCAAACGAAGTAAACTTACAAGAGGACATTCTCGAGGAAGTTGCCAGACTTTATGGGTATTTTAACCTCCCAAGTAAGATAATGTCTGGTGAAATTCCTGAAAAACCCCAAGGTCAGCCCTTTGATTTTGAAATGAAAATTAAACAACTGCTTAAAGGTTGGGGCGGGGTAGAAGTCTATACATGTTCCTTAGTTTCAGAAAATAAAGTTGATATTTCCGGCAAGCCATCTTGGGTATTAAAATTGAGAAATCCGCTTGGGGCAGACACTGAATACTTAAGACTGTCATTGTCACCGTCACTAGTCGCGGCAAAGAGACAAAACTTGGGACAGGAGCCATTCTTTCTATTTGAAATGAGCAATGTTTATTTACCAACAAGAGGCCAATTGCCAGAGGAAAAAATGATGCTTGGTGGAGTATTTGCGGGATTTACTTATCAACAAGCAAAAGGAATTGTCGAAGCGGTTCTCCAAGAGTTGAGAATTAGTGCCAAATTCACCCCTTCTGACACAAAAGGATTTAATCCAAACCAACGGCTGGAGATATCTTGTAAAAACCTAAACCTGGGCCAGTTCGGGATACTCGAACAAGACAGATCAATTTACTTTGAATTTGACGTTGAGGCACTGCAAAAATCCGGGTTTTTAAACCCCACGTATAAACCAATTCCTAAATATCCAGGTCAAATTGAAGACATTACTTTCTCGTTCCCTACAAATACCAGGCTTGGGGAAGTTATCCATTCAATCAAAAACTCAGATAACCAAATAGCCAACGTTGAGCTTGTAGATTCATTCGAAAACTCACACACCTTTCGCGTTACGTATCAAGACCCGGAAAAAACTCTAACAAATAAGGAAGTTAAAAAGATCCGAGAGAAAATTATTATGAAAATTGAAAAAAAGTTTACAGCTCACGTTAAATAGGCTTTTCGCTTCTCAAGGAGCAAGTGAAGGTGTCGACGATGATGAGGCAGAATAATCCCAAGCGACATTCACCCCAATTTTTATCCTTCTGTCTGCCTCGTGTCCGTCGCGATCCTTCGCAACGGCTCGCAATTCATGAGTTCCATCTTTTACATTGTTTAAGTTTGTTTGCCAAGGTGCACCCATCAAGGTCGTTTGCTTGGTATCATCAAGGTAGATTTCAACTTGAAGTATGTCCGAGGTTGATTGCGGGTCAATCCTAATTTGGAGATCATTTGAGTCAATTTTTTCTCTATCCTTTGGTTTAATGAACTCCACGTTTAATGGGTTTGAGGATCCGCAATAATCAAGAGGAGGGCGATATTTTGGCTCAGATTGTTCATTAAGCCATGTTAGTATTCCCTCTTGCCAACGATTAGGACTGCCCGTCGGATCTTCTTCTTTGAAAACAAAAAACTCTGTTTCGTCATAATCTCCAGCAGCAACTTGAGATGGAGTTGCGAGTCTCCCCTCACTTTTACAAAGCTTAAGACGTTTGTGAACTGGATCATCCCCCAAAGGTTCTGTACCTTTTACATAAAATTCGGTACGGGAAGGATAACCATCGTGGGACCTGTGTCCAGAAATAGAGTCAACTTCTGCGCTGACAACACTTTCTGGAGTTTTAAATGGCATGTTTGGCTTATCAGACAAAACTTCGATCATTATTTTCCGCCAAACTGGGGCAGCGCCCGTAACTCCAGATGCGAGCTTTTTCATTTGGGAATTATCGTTATTTCCAACCCAAACTCCAACTACTACTTGAGGAGTCCAACCAATGGTCCAGTTATCCCGCATGTCGTTTGTTGTTCCGGTTTTAGCAGCAACCGTGTGTCCCGAAATGTTTAGAGCCGAATTTTGGCCAAAAACCTCTGCTCGAGCTTTACTGTCTGATAATATGTCGGAAATAATAAATGCCTGCCCTTCCTCAAGTACTTTTCTCCCGTCAGATGGCTTTGACTCCTCAAGCACCTTGCCTTTGGAATCCTCAACCTTTAGTATTGCTACTGAGTCTCTTTGCCTGCCTCCATTTGCAAAAGCGCTGTAGGCTGACGTCAAATCCAATAGTCGCACTTCGCCACCACCTAAGGTCACAGACAAACCAAAACGATTTAGATTGTCGTTTGTTGGCTCTAATGTCCTTAAGCCTAAGTCATAAGCAGTTGACAACATATCTTTTACCCCAACCATTGCAAGCATTTTAACAGCCGGTATATTCAAAGAATTGGCAAGTGCGTATCTTACTTGAACTGGACCACGAAATTTACCATCATAACTAACAGGTTTATAATCAGGCTGGTTAACTCCTCCTGGGAAAGTTGTCGGAACATCCATCAGTAAGGTTGAGGCAGTGTAGCCCTTCTTGAGACCCGTTACATAAGTAACCGGTTTAATTGTGGAACCAGGTTGGCGCAACGAAAGCGTAACATTTACTTGTCCGTCATAATCTTCTGCCAAAAAGTTCTTTGAACCAACCATTGCTAAAATCTCACCCGTGTTAGGATCAATAACAACAGAGGCTCCATTTGTAATGTTTAAGTTTTCTACCTTTTCAATTTCTTCAGAAACTACAGATTGTGCCTTCTCTTGCAAGTTCCAATCAAGAGTTGTTGTTACTTTTAAACCTCCTTGCTCAACAAGTTCAGTCCCATATCTTTCCTCAAGTAAACTTTTTACATACATAACAAAATGGGGAGCTTTGAAGCCAGCACCCTTACCCACGAATTTTACATCGTTTAGCTGTTTTAGCGCTCCCTCCTCTTGATCCTTAGAGATAATTCCGTCTTCTTTCATCCTTCGCAATACTTGCTCTGTGCGACTAACATAAGCTTTGGAACTGGAGCTGTAGGGTGAGTAAGTGGATGGGCGTTGTGGCAAACCTGCAAGAATTGCGGATTCAACGAGTGTTAGATCTTTTACCGACTTTCCAAAATAAACATCGGCTGCCGCCCCAACACCCCATGCTGTACCTCCATAAGGAACTTCGTTTAAGTACATCTGCAAAATCTCATCCTTTGAGTACTTTCTCTCAATTTGCGCAGCTAATATAAATTCTCTAACTTTTCTTAATACTGTTCTTTCGGAAGTTAAAAGGACATTTTTTGCTAATTGTTGAGTTAAGGTTGATCCACCTTGAAGCTTCCTGTGGGCAACAATATTCCACATGGCTCGAGCAAAACCTGTGGGATCAAAACCCTGGTGTTTGTAAAAATTTTTATCCTCGATTGCAATCGTTGCTTGTTTTAAGTAAGGCGGAATATCTTCAAGTTTTACAGGTGTTCGACGTTCGTTTGTGTAAATATCATAAAGTAGTGTTTTATTTCTGTCGTAAATTTTTGTTGAAAAACCGTCGCGCCTTACCAATTTATCAGGGGAAGGAAGGTTGAACGCTAATAAAGGAAATGCAATAAAGGTAAGCAATAATAAACCTATTACACCAATAAATGAGAAGAGTCCTAATCGGTACAACAGGCGGTTTGACTTACGACGATGATTCGATGGTGTGTGGGTGGAATGATAAGAGTAGTTCCTCCTATCTCTCCATGCAGATTTCCAAGCCATTAATCAAATTATATCAGAACACAGTAGATGTAATCCAAACACCAGTATCACAATATCACACCTCGGAGGTGTGATATTTTTCATAAATGTAAATTTTATACCAAGACTTGTTCCCAGATAAGCTGATCATGTTTGCTCTCTCTGCTGTTATATTCTTTTAAAAGTTGAGGTACTTGATCAGGGGCATACTCTATTTCGGAAGCAAAATATAGATTAGCACGAAAATCTGGCCGTAGAGCTAATACTAATTTATCAAACGCAGGTACAACTGAAACACCTCCTGAATTATGCTCAGCACTATCTCGCGTATCATTTATTTTTTCCAGCAAACAAAACTTAAGCCTATGCCTTCCCAAATCATCTATACTTTTAATCATACCTATCCACAAAAATCTTTCTGAAGTACGTACTAATTGATAGAATCCAGCAAGAGCTTCCACTGAACCGGGCGGAAGTGATCCTGCGATTTCTAGAGATATGGAGTGAGGAATAATTTCTTTTTTCATTATAAGCTTGGATTATAACAGACTAGGGTGTTATTTGCCGATTTATAGAACTATAAATTAAGTTCGTTACAAGATCAGTTTGGAATCTAGGCAACCTTGATGATATACTCAAAACAACATGACAACAGAGGAAATTTTAACCAGGCGAACTGCAAATGTTTTGCCAGATAAAGAAGGTTTGACAAAGTTGATGTCGGGCAAAAAAATTCGTGTTTACCAGGGATTTGACCCGACCGGTCCAAGTCTCCATCTTGGACACTCAATCGGAATAAGAAAGTTAATGGATTTTGCAAATGCGGGACACGAGGTAATCGTCCTTTTTGGAACCGGAACGGTACTGGCCGGTGACCCGTCGCAACGCGATAAAGCACGGAGAAAAATTGATCCCGAGCAAATCGAGAAAAATATTTCAACCTGGAAAGAACAAGTAAAATCATTGATAGATTTCGATAAAGTTCAAATTAAGTACAACGGTGAATGGTTGTTAAAACTTAACCTGGCGGATATTGTTAATATCGCTTCGAATATAAGCGCAACGCAACTTTTTAAACGCGACATGTTCCAACGAAGAATTGAACGGGAAGACACAGTTTGGACACACGAACTTTTATATCCTCTTTTGCAAGGGTATGACTCTGTTGCAATGGACGTAGACCTTGAAGTCGGAGGAACAGACCAGGAGTTTAATATGTTGATTGGGAGAGAGCTTCAAAGAAAAATGAACAACCGTGAAAAGTTTGTTTTAACAGTTCCAATGATTAACGGAACTGATGGAAAACCAATGAGCAAAACCTCAGGGAACTGCGTGTGGCTTAATGATACGCCAGAAGACATGTATGGAAAACTAATGAGCATTCCAGACAACCAGATAATTCCCTACATGGAACTCGTAACTGATCTTCCCGTCTCTGAAGTCCACGAAACCGAGGAAAGATTAAAATCGGGGAGTGAAAATCCAATGAATGCAAAAAAGCGCTTGGCATTCGCAGTTGTAGAACAGCTTCACTCAAAAGAGGCAGCAGGGGAAGCACAAGAAGAATTTGAAAACGTTTTTCAAAAAAAGGAAGCGCCGGAAAACGTTGAAATTTTTCAGATAAAAGAAGCCGTCAACATCACTGATGTCATTACAAATTCCGGCTTGGCCCAAAGTAAATCAGAGGCGCGTCGCTTGGTTGAACAGGGTGGCGTGGAGTGGGAAGGAGAAAAAGTATCCAACCTGTCGACACTTATTGACAAAAGTGGTTTACTTAAGGTAGGGAAGTACAGATTTTTAAAAATTGAACGCATATGAATTTATCAAAAAAACATCGAGTGTTTTGGGTAGTACTTTCGGTGATTGGTGGAATTGCGCTAGTCGCAGGCTCCATGTGGCCACTGATGTACGTCTTCAAGTAGCCTCAAAGTGATATACTTTCGCTATGAACGTTAACTCTCCCGTACATGAGGTTCCTTTTGTTGGTCTAACGATGGTGAAAAGGTTGAAAAAACTTGGAATAGACAGCGTTCTTGACCTTATTTACTATTTTCCCTTTAGACATGATGATTATTCCCTTACTTCCCCAATCTCCCAAATCCAACCAGGAGAGATAGCAACAATTAAAGGTCAGATAATCTCAATTGAAAATGTTTACACAAGGTCTGGCAAAAAAATCCAAAAAGCCGTTGTCTCAGACGGAGAAGATAAGTTGTTTGTTACCTGGTTTAATCAGCCATTTTTGGTTAAAAGTTTGCCCCAGGGCACTTTTGTATCCATCTCAGGAAAAGTTGAAAAATTTGGTTTAAAAAAGGCGATAACCTCTCCAAAGTACGAAAAGCAAAATAGTGCAATGGAGTTAACCCAGACAGGCGTACATACAGGACGGCTAGTTCCAGTTTATCCTGAAACAGATGGCGTTTCCTCCAAATGGATCCGCTCTCGAGTCGTCAAAGTGCTTCCGAAAACGATAGATCAAATTGAAGAATTTTTACCAGAGGAGATCAAAAAAGAAAATGGCTTAACTGGTCTTCAGGAAGCTATAAAACAAATGCACTTCCCGGAAAACCAAGAAAAACTAAACAAAGCTCGTGAAAGATTGGGGTTTGATGAATTTTTCGAAATTCAAATAAACACTCTTTCGCGTAAAAAAGAATGGAAAGAAAAAAAGTTAGCTCATGCCATATCCGTTGACAGAGATAAGGTTATTAGCCTAATTAAAAGTCTGCCTTTTACACTGACTGATGCTCAAAGACGGGTTCTTGGCGAAATTTTACAAGATTTGGGGAAAGACAAGGCTATGAATAGACTATTAGAGGGAGACGTTGGTTCGGGAAAAACTGTTGTTGCGGCAATTGCCTGTTACGTTGCATTTTTAAACAAATTCCAGTCTGCATTAATGTCTCCGACTCAAATTTTGGCTCAGCAACATTACAAGACCCTGACTAATATTCTTGCTCCTTTAGGAGTAAATGTGGCTTTGGTTACCTCAGACCAAAAAACTGCAAAAGACTTGTCAAGTTTTGATCTTATCGTAGGCACACATGCCCTTATCCAAAAAGACATCCGTTTTGAAAACCTAGCTCTGGTAATTGTTGACGAACAACACAGGTTTGGCGTCCAGCAACGTGCCTTACTTTCCCAAAAAGCCAAGGAGAAAACTCCCCACATACTTACAATGACTGCGACCCCAATCCCAAGAACTGTCGCTCTAACCGTTTACGGGGATTTGGACTTGTCGGTAATCGACGAAATGCCAATAGGCCGGCAGAATGTAAAAACATGGGTAGTCCCATCAAACAAAAGGCAGGCAGCATACGGTTGGATAAGTCAACGCGTAAAAGACACAGATGAACAAGCTTTTATTGTTTGCCCACTGATTGAGGAATCAAGCTTTGAAACAATGAAGTCCGTAAAGGCTGCGTCTGTTGAGTTTGAGAGACTGTCAAACAAGGTATTCCCAAACCTTCGGCTTGGACTATTGCATGGAAGAATGAAACCCAAAGAGAAAGAGGAGCAAATGCAAAAAATGAAAGAGGGTCTAATTGACATACTTGTTGCCACTCCTGTTGTTGAAGTTGGTATTGATATTCCGACAGCGACCATTATGATGATTGAAACCTCAGAAAGATTTGGCCTTGCACAACTCCACCAATTAAGAGGCAGAGTCGGTAGAGGCAATAAACAATCGTATTGTCTTCTGTTTTCAGAAAGCCACAATTCAATTTACAGGCTTAAGCACCTGGAAAATAATTATTCAGGGGCAACCCTTGCCGAACTTGATCTTAAACTCCGGGGACCGGGAGACTTATTTGGAAAAGCCCAGCATGGATACCCACAGCTTAAAGTAGGGTCTTATTCAGATCTGGAACTGATAAAAAAGGCACGATCAGCGGCAGAAAAATTACTGCCAGAAATTGAAAAATTTCCTTCAATAAAAAAACTGCTTGATAAAAAGGGTGAAATTGTTCCGAATTAATGGTAAAATTAAACTATGACACCACTACCAAAGAAAAAACATACTCGGGCAAGAACAGGAAAGAGAAGGGGTGACCACAAGGTGGCCCTTCCAAATTTGTCAGTTTGCCCATCCTGTAAGAAACTCAAGCTTCAGCACATGGTATGCCCCCATTGTGGTTACCATTACAAATCCAGAGCCTAACTTTTAATGAAAGCAAGCAGTGACCCTCGCCATCTCAAGAGAAAAAAGGTTGTGCAACAACTTTTCGCATACAGTTTTGCGAGCGATCAACCGTCGGAAGATCAAACTAAACAAATTATTAGTTCTTTGGACAAGATTGACCCGGTAATAACACAAACTGCACCCGAGTGGCCCCTCGAGAAATTAAACAAAATAGATTTAGCAATCTTAAGGCTTGCAGTTTTTGAGCTGACCATTGAAAAAAAGGAACCGATAAAAGTTATAATTGATGAAGCGATTGAACTTGCCAAGGACTTGGGAAGCGAAAGTTCGCCCTCATTTATTAATGGAGTTTTGGGTACGATAGTGAAACATGTTGGATAAAATAGTATCACTAATTTCTCAAGCATTAGGAATAGAACCCACGGATGTTAGCGAAACCTCGCTACTGCGAGAAGATTTGGGGCTGACTGAGGCAGATTTGTCAGAAATCGTTGCTTCTTTAAATCGTGAATACGAGTGCGCGATCCCTGAAGACCAAACAGGAGACGTAATAACTGTAGCTGATCTTGTCGAATTGGCTGAGAACCATGTTGAAACAAAAGGATAAAGAAAAGTCTGTTGAAAATAAACTAAATGTCGTTTTTAAAGATAAGGGGGTGTTACACCGAGCCTTGCTGCACAGATCATTTTTAAACGAAAACCCCGAAGAGTTAGAGTCAAACGAGCGTCTGGAGTTTTTAGGAGACGCCATTCTTGAATTTATTGTTTCCGAGCATTTATATGAAAGGTTTCCCTCAGAAGACGAGGGTCACCTGACAGCGCTGCGATCAAAACTAGTAAATACAACCTCCCTTGCAACTGTCGCAACTGAGCTTGGATTGGGCGAGAGCTTGTATTTATCACGAGGCGAAGAAAAAAGTGGGGGTAGGCAAAATACAGGACTTTTAGCCAATACAACTGAAGCAATTATAGGAGCAATATATCTTGACCAAGGATTAGAAAGCACTAAAAAATTCGTATTTGATTACATTACGCGCAAAGTTCCGCAAGTAGTACAAAAATCTCTAAAAGACGCAAAAAGTTTACTTCAAGAGTATGTTCAGGCAAGTGGATTTGCAGCTCCAGTTTACCGAACAGTTTCAGAAACAGGCCCGGATCACGCTAAGAATTTCCTTGTTGAAGTTATAGTCGGCAAGAATCCATTTGCTCAAGGTTCAGGCCTAAGCAAACAAGTAGCTGCACAAAACGCAGCAGAGGAAGCGCTTGCGAAATGGAAAAAGGAACCACACTAAGTCTTCGGCACTGAGGCTTGTAACCGAAGTGTTGCCTCAAAGCCAAACTTTGTGCTAAAATACCAGGATGCTAAAAATAAGACTCGCGCGAATTGGTAAAAAACATGAACCCCACTATAGAATTGTAGTGGGGGAGGTGCGGTCAAAAAGAAATGGAAAAATTGTTGATCAAATCGGTCATTGGCACCCTGGGGAAGGCAAAATAGTAATAAATCAAAAACTTTATAAAGAGTGGATGGAAAAGGGCGCAAGACCCACAGAATCCGCAAGAAAATTAGTTGAGTCAAACAAATGATAAGCTTACTTGAATATTTAATTAAAGAAATTACGGGCAATGAAGATATTTCTATTAACGAGGAAACATCAAGTGACGTCCAGGTTTACTACATTAAAGCTCCGTCAAGTGTTATTGGTTCAATAATAGGAAAGAACGGGCGTACAATTCGCGCAATAAGATCAATTTGTCGCGCGCGAGCCATTAAAGACCAGGTTAATATTGCAATTCGAGTTGAGGAAAGTGCTTCTTAATAACTAAAGGGGTTCTCTCTCCCCTGGGGTTGTAAAACCGTGTAGGTTAAACTCGCTGGTTTCTTAAGTTCCCCCAATCTTGTTAATAATTGTTGGTCCGAAGAACGCAAATTTTGTAACGGTGTGTCTGTTGAAGAAATGGTTGTTGGCAGGGGACTCCAGTAGGAATCGATGGAGAAATCAGACCGAACATTATTTTGGCTAACCGTAAAACCTAATTTTGATATTCTCATTAGTGGATAGGAACTTTTTAAGGAGTCTATGAAAGATAATGTTGATGTTAAACTGCCAGAAATTGAAACTCCAATTTTAATCGGTCTTGCGCTACTTGCTTTCCGATCGCCAGGAGCAAGATTAAAGTCAGATACGGATACGTTGCTTGAATTTGCCAAGCTTTTTAGAGACGCGAGAAGTAGCATCGTTGATTCCTCCGCGGGAATTGCAGAAGTTGCCACCTCTGATTGCTTTGATAATTCATCCTGGCTCAAGGTTGCTAGATAATCTCTTTTTTCCTCTAAATTTCTGTTCGATTGTTCAAAATTGTTAATTTTAGAACGCACCTCTTGCAACTTATCAAAAGCAGTCATCCCTACAGTAAACGTCGAAGCCAAGATTACGACAATTACCCCTAAAGGAAATAATAATGGCTTATATTTTCTGGGCAAATTGATATTAATGTTTTTCATAATTAACGTCTAGCGTATATCAAGAGAAAAGTTGTATCCCTCTTCGCCAAGCGAAAAGTTTTGCAGCCAAGCTTCATTGAACTGCTTTCCTTTGATCCTGTCCAATGTCTCCTTTAAGGCCGTAGAGCTAGAAGTTCTCCCCGCAACAACAATCCCAGAGCCACTCTGTTTTGATCCCACACTTGCCACCTCAACGCCAGACGGAAAAAGAGACATAATGTCATTCACCATTTCAATCGACCCTGTGTTTGATAAGCCATATATGCTTTTTGATAAACCAACTCGATCAGCAATCGTTAACAAAAGACCTTCTTTGTTTCTGTACTGATCAACCTCTTGTTTTAATGACTCATTCATGCTTGCCAATTTGGACTCTGTTTGGAAAAAATAAAACGTTACACCTAACAAAGCGAATAGTAAGAACAGGTAAACACCCAGGACTAAAAAACTTGTTTTTTTAAGAAACCTGAGTTTTTCAGAATACTCAACATCTTTGGGTAATAAATTTATTCTCTTCTTCTGAACCATAAATTATTTCCTTTGTTGCATACCCGCAACGCTCTCGACGGCGCCGCGGGCTGGTTTGTCGTCTGTCGTACTCTAAATTTGCGCTAACCCTACTGCAATACCGTAATATGGCGCCCATGTAGTTAAAGCCTTATTTGCCTGTTCATCTTTAATAACTTTAGCAAAAGGATCCCCAATTATTATTTCCAAGCCCAAGTTTTGGCTTAATGCAGTCGTAACATCCGACATACTAGCTCCACCACCACTTACAACAACAAGACCTACTTGATCATCCTTATCAACTTCATTTTTATAGTACTGAATAATCTTTTTCATTTCGTCAATTACCAACCTAAAGGCAGGCTCGATCACAGACTTTACTTTACCTTCAAGCTGATCTCCCCTTAATCCATAAGCTTTTTTATATTCTTCAGCTTGATTTAAACTCAAAGAAAGACCTGACGAAACCGCTCGAGTTATGACATCTCCTCCTGTTGGGATTGACCTACTCAAAACCAACTGCCCCTTTTTTACAATTGCTAAATCTGTTGAAGAAGTTCCTAGATCTACTAATAGTATTGTTTGGTCAACAGGCGCAATTGACCGGGATAATGAAATTAACTCTGTTTCTACGCTCGTAACGTCTAGACCTGCTAAATTCACTGTTTTAATGTAAGTTTCAACCAAAGTCTTTGGCGCTGCTACCAACAAAACTTCAGTCTTCCCCGGATCGTTAGTACCTGGGTCTTTTCTCGCCACAACTTGGTAGTCAATTACAGCCTCAGAAATTGGAATAGGAATGTATGGCTCTGCTTGCCAAGAAATTGCTGACGCAACTTCTTCATCTGTTAAAAGGGGAAGCTGGATAAGTCTTGTGAATACAAGGCTTTCAGAAAGTGAAATATTTACTTGCTTTGCTTGGATTTTACTATCAGAAATTAACTTCTTAATCGCCGTTGAAACTGAGTTTATACTTTTTTCATTTCCTGAAATCAATCCACCAGGGGGAGCGGGGGTAATTCCAGCAGCTAAGATTACGAAGTTTTCACCTTGTTTTTCAAGTTGAATAGCTTTAATTGTTTGAGAGCCGATATCAAGACCAAAGGCAGACATATTTTATTTTACCAGATTTCCACTCCCAGAGAAAAGACCAAAATCAAAGACAGATGGAAGGTCGGAATAAAGTTGATTTGCCTCGATTTTCCTTGTTGAATCCTTCGTGTCCGCTGATGACCAACCCGTTGACTCGATAACCTGACCCTGGCTTGGCAAAGTACCTGAACTTATTTTAACTCCCACTGGGTGAGCCGTACCTGTATTATAAAACAACTTTATCCTGGCCAATTGTAAACCACCTGCGTTGCCTAAAACAGTAGATGAAATATTCATATCAGTTTCAAGATTAATGGCCTTACTAAAAGCAAAGTTCTGGCCCTCAATATTTGGCGTGCAACCACCCATTACTGTGTCAAAACTATTATTTGCTCTCCTAGTCGCATTCGGGTCGTAAGCTTTCCTAGCTATCTTGTAATTACCACTATCAACAAAAATAACTGAAACTTCAATGGCGGGAGTATCCGCTCTACTCGCATCAGTTCCGCTAGCTCCCCAACAAACGGTTAACGTTTGCGGGGAACCGTTTGTACATGCTAAACCGCTACACGATAGATTCCCTGAAGCATCATGGGAAACAAACCAAACAGTGGCTGACTCTCCCGATACTATAGTAGCAGGGTAAGCATACTCTGTTCCACCCGCAACAAGCTGACTTGAAATAACTGAAAAAGATCCTCCACTTGACAGGCTATCACTTGCTACTATTCCTTTTAACGCTCGTTCTATTCCTGCCTCTGCAGCAGAAAATGCTCGCGCTGCTTCCTCTTCTTTTCTTGATATCGAAATGTCAGTTACAGACCTTGAGACAACAGAAAGAGCAATGGTCAGTATGACTGCCATTACAAGTAAAATAATGAGCACTGCCTGACCTGATTGTTTGTTTATTACCACCACTTCAATTTACAGTTTTTCCTTGCATTATTCAAGTTCGTCTAATTTCTGAAACGTACTTGCGTAGTTATACTAATCCTTGCTTTCTCCTCAGCCCTTAACCCGGTGTCATCTCCGGTTTGCGATAAAGTTAGGTTCAAACTACAAGTTTGGAACCCTCCGGCTGGCTGACAACTTACAGTACAAATGTCCACTTTTGAAGTTGAAGAAATTAATGACGTGGTATTTTGCGTAATGGCACCATTCAAACCACTTGAAGCGACTATGCAAGAAAACGAAACTGGATTTCCGACTTCATCTCTAAACGATATGCTGCTGTTTGTGGAAG
>Ga0209542_10005488_pt1 | contig 25283 bp, 15 predicted proteins | sample RifCSPhighO2_01_FD_184028 | JGI IMG/M metagenome (GOLD analysis project Ga0209542, IMG submission 184028) | Soil microbial communities from Rifle, Colorado - Rifle CSP2_plank highO2_0.1 (SPAdes) (version 2) | ecosystem: Environmental > Terrestrial > Deep subsurface > Rock core/Sediment ...
TTGATTCCTGCTCCTGGCAGTTCCCCCCTTTCCAGTATTCTTTATGCTACGTGCAATTTCCATACTGGAAATTTCAACGCCGAGTGTGTTCCGACGTACCTCGCCTATCTCATTAGTATGATCTTCCAGCTCACCGGTGCTATATTCCTCCTGATGATCATCCTTGGAGGCTACCAGTATGTCATCGGTAAAGCGGGCGGAGGCGGAGGGGAAGAGGGCAAAGCGCGCGTGCGCTTTGCAATCATCGGTTTCCTCGTCACCGCAATCACGATTAACTGATAAATCAAGGAGGACTGGGCTTTGGCCTTCAGAACTGCGCTCCAAGCTGACAACAACCTTGAGATAGCGGCTGGTTAAAGCAGTGAGATCCTGGCCGCTGGTTACTGTTTGCGGGGCGCCAAAAGTTGAACCGTCATCGCTAGTCGCGACCGTTACGCTCAAATTCGCACCGCTGGGCACGCTGGCATTCCAGGTGATACTTTCCCAGGGGAAAGTACCGACTTCGCCGTCATGAACAACCGTCCAGGTGCCGCTTTCGGCCATGCCGGAAAGAGTACTGCCGGTCATATCGGAATAGTTGTAGGGATTGCCACCTAAGCTAACGCTGGTGAAATCAACCGCGCCGACTGGTGTGACAGCATCCGCGCCAATCGGGCCGGCAGTGGGGTCAATGCGCGACACCGTGCCGTCGGAATAATTGGTTGACCAAATTTTACCGTTAGCGTCAACGGCGACGCCGGTCGGACCATAACCAACTGGAACTGAACCAACATAAGTGCCGTCATTTTTAAGGTGATCAACCGTGCTGCCAGAAAGCGAACCGGCGATCCAAAGGTCATTATTGCCATCGACAACGCAACCTTGGGCGTAACTGGTACCATGACCAAAAGTATCAAGCAGGGTGCCGTCCGGACCATGTTTATAGACAGTTGGTCCATATTCAGTGTTAAAGACATTACCATTACTATCAATACATAAGCCGTAACTGCTGTGGTCAAAGCCGGTCCAGTTACCGCCATTGGATCCGGTTAACGGATTAGCCGTATCCCAGCGTAAAAGATTAGCCGCCGACCAAATCACGCCATTGCTGTCAATTAAACCGCCATAACCACCGTAGCCGACACTTGATTCACTGCGAATAATAGTGCCGGAACCGGGCACGTTCCACTTACCGCCTTTAATTAAATCAAAATTCTTGGAGTAATAACCGGCCACCCAGACGTTGTTATCAGAATCAACCGAGACGTGCCGGGTGCCGCTAGAGGTCGGGACTTTAACGTAATGGACAATACATTCATCAGCCGCGGTCGCCACACTGCGGGCGCCAGAAGCGTCAGTCCAGGCCTTGATATCGTTTTGGGCAGTTGAAGTATCAATCAAGCCATTACTATTGCGGTCTTCGCACTGGCCATTTTCGACTAAGCCAATATGAACCACCGAACCGGCTCCCTCGTAGACATCACTGCGGTTGGAAAGCCAGACGCTGCCGTCTTTGTCAACGGTCGTCCGTGAAGGATCACCATTGCCGTGACTGGTTGGTGACGTTTTATACTCGCCGACAATTTCACCGGTATCAGTATTGATTTTAACCACCGTACCTTTGGTTGAGACGGCCACCCAAATGAAATTGAAAGTATTAATGTTCTCGCTTAACTGAAGTTGATCGCTCGGCGTATGAGTGACGTTAATTAGAGTACCTTGGTCAAAATCAGCATTTAAAGTATAGGTGTCAGAACCTTGGCACATCAGCTCAGGAGTAACACACTGATCGCCTTCTTCCAAGACCATGCCGGAAGGCACCTGGGTCTGCACGCCTTCGATATTGGCGCAGACGTCGTCCTGCGGATCTTGTGATTCGCTGTCATCCGCGGCATTGTAAGTTTCGGAATCATTCGGGTCAGTCCAGCAACCGGGGTCGCTGCTGTCAGTCAATTCATCCTGGTCGTTATCCAGGCCATCGGCACACTGGGCCGGATCATCTGATTCGTCGTTAAGGCTTGGATCATAAGATTCTGAATTTTGGGCATTACCGTCGGTGTGACAAGCCGGGTCGGCGCTATCGGTCAAACCGTCATCGTCATTGTCCGAGCTATCCGAACATTGAGGCGGATTGAATTCATCGTCGTCGTCAGAAGATTCACAGCCCGGATCGGCTAAATCAGTTAGACCGTCTTCATCATTATCAACGCCGTCAGCGCAAGCCGGTATCGGATCATTTGACTCGTCATTCAGGTTCGGATCGTAAGACTCGGAATTTTCCGGGTCGCCGTCAGTGTGACAAGCCGGGTCGGCGCTATCGGTCAAGCCGTCTTCGTCGTTATCTTCTTCGTCCGAACATTGAGGTAAAGGACTAACATTAACTGTTCGGATCACTTGAGTCGCGGCCGAACCGTCAGAATCGGTAAAGTTATAAAATACTGAGTAGGCACCAACCGCACCCGTGTTAACGGCCGAACTGTTAATATCGGTAACTATAAGGCCATTACCGTCTTCGGCGTCATCAGCGGTCGCGCCCAATTCAGTGTAAGTATCACCCACCACTAACTCAATAACATCACTGCCGGTTAAGCTGATGATTGGCGGCGTATTTTCGTCATTATCAGTCGGGTCGTCAATGCCGCAACCGTTGTCAGCGCTGTCAATTTGTCCATCACCGTCATTGTCAATGCCGTCAGCGCATTGGGCTCTAACTTGAACCGTCCGGGTTTTTTGTGAAGCCGCGGCACCGTCAGAGTCAGTAGCATCGTAAGTCACGACATAATCGCCAATAGTATTAGGGTCAACGCTGTCGCCGCCAACGCTAGCTGACGGGTCGGGTTCATCTTCGGCATCAGTCACGGTCACGCCGGCCAGCGGATCAAATGAACCGCCCAGGGTCAAAGTGACTAATTCCGGTTCAACCGTAATCACCGGCGGACTGTTTTCATCGTTGTCTTCTGAATTATCGCAACTGGTGTCGGCTGGTTCCTGATTCGGACCGCCGGCAAAGTCAATTGTGCCGTCTTCGTCGTTATCAACACCGTCAGAACATTGAGACGGCGGATTATTAACGTTAACTGTCCGGGTTACTTCGTCAGCCGCTAACAAATCAGAATCAGTGACATTATAGTAAAGGGTGTAAGAGCCGGATGAAGTGGTATCAACCGTACCGGTGACCTCCACGCTGGAGGTCAAATCCCCGTCTTCAAGGTCAAAAGCGCTGTAACCGGGGTCAACATAAGGTCCGGGGTTAACGATAATCGTGTCCGGATTCGGACCGCTTAAGGTAATAACCGGTTTTTGAATTTGATGATTAATAAAGGTACAGGCGACAATGTCGCTGGCTGAAACGCTGAAATTTTCCGTACCCACTTCAACGTCGTTAATGGTACAAACAGCCGAAAGCAGTTCGTAGCCTGGTTGAGTGGTTTCCGTTACTGAGTAAGTGCCTGCCTCCACTTCCACTGAAGGCGTAAAGCCATCGTCACCGGTTAAAACCGAGTCGGGATCGGAAGGCGAGCCGAGGACGTCAAAGCTCCAGCCTGAGGCTGGCGATTGATCGTCTGAGGTATCCAGCGTGCCATCGGCATCAACTAACTTTTTGACGGTAATTGTGCCGCCGCAAAGTTCACTGGCTAGTGTCGCCAAGCTGGCCGCGAGTGTATCAAAACCGGAAGTAATAACCGCGTCAGCGCTGGAAATGTCTTCCAGGTTAGCGGCATCAAGATCATTACCAATGCCTAAAGTAATAATTCTGGTACCGGCGGTTTTAATGTCATTAGCGACCAACACCGCCGCCTGAACCGCTTCAGCTTCAGTGGCTGAGGTACCGGCAGTACCAAGCCGGTTAGGATTGCCGTCAGAAGCGAAGACAACCAGATTAGGTACGTCCCCTCGACTGGCCGCTAAAGTATCTTGAGCTTTAAGCAAGCCGTCTTCCCAGTTGGTTGAGCCGCCGGAAGTTGGACTGTTAATGGCTAAATTGATTAAAACGGTATCATCAGTAAAACTTTGTAAAACCGAGGCGGTGGTGTCAAAGTCAGTCACGGAAAATTGAGTTGGCGTTTCCGGCAAAAAGGCAGAAACAAAACTTTCAAAAGCGTCTTTCATCTGAGTCAACTCAGTCGTGCTAATACTGCCGGAACTGTCTAAGACCAAAGCCACGTCCAAGCCGCAAGACTGACCCAATGGCGGATTGACAGCCGGTTCAACTGGCGGTTCACCTTGAATGTCAACACCGTCAACACGGAAATATTCATTGCTACTATTAGCGTCATTACGAAAACGAACAAAGCCATTAAGATTATTGGGCAGGCTAACTGATTGAATTGAACTCCAGTCTTCATGAACGTTATTATTGCCATCATCTAATTCGTGACTGGCAACGGTAGTCCAACTGCTACCACCGCTGGTGCAACTCGTTCCGCCAATTTTGTATTCAATAACTCCATCCTCATTATTTTCAGCATCAGCATCCCCTCGCCAGTAATACGAAAGGGTAAGCGAAGAAAACCCGGTAGCGTCAACTGACCGGCAAATCCATTCGCCTTCATTAATTTTAGCGAATTGGGCGCCGTCAGGACTGGCTGTGTCTTCACCGCTGACCGTCGCGGCTTTAGCTAAAGTGGCACTATCGCTATCAAGATTTTCTTCATCCCAGTTGGGAATATCAGAAACATCAGTATCGCCAATGCCAAAATTGTCCGGAAATCCGGAGACTGAACTGGCCGCTTGAGCAAAATTTAGCGGCGGCAAAAGGCTAAAAACCATTAAAAAAATAACTACGCTGGAACTGAGGCGCAGTAGTTTCTCGGCCCGCTTAGCCTTCACCCTCTTAGAGTGAAAAGTAGAGACCATGTACATATTTTTTTTGATAAATCTTAGTTATTAAAATTAATTGTTCAATTTTTAGCTTATTTTAGCTAAAATTATTTTTCAATTAGTCAGAATAAACTCCCAAAATCAAGCAATCAAGCGTATATCTCAACTTAGGGGAAAAACCGAGTTTTGTCAAGTTTTTCTGAAGTGAATAGCAAAATTCGTTTTTACTCTTAAAGCCAATATATTTTGTCATTGCGAGGAGCGAACGGCATTGAGCGGAGAAGCAATGACACTAAAGAATAAGTAAAAATAGATAAATTTGAATTTCGCTATTCACGTTTTCTGTTGATGAAGAAATAACTGAAAAAACTCTTGATTGTCAAATTACAAAGAAACTTGTCATTGCGAGGAGTGTCGTTTCTATGTCGGGACGACGAAGCAATCTACTTGGTATTACGAGATCCCTCGACAAGCTCGGGATGACGCTTCGCGTCAGATTGTTTCTCCGCCTAAGGCGGATCGCAATGACATAACGGTCTAAAGACCGTCAGACCTTTTTACCTTGGAATCAACCCCCTCCTACACTTCGCGCTTTGGCGGGCAGGCCTAACCCCTCCTAAATCAGGAGGGGAATTCTTTACGGCGCCACAGCTGGCAGGCACTTGACGCTGACGTTATCTAAGAATGTGCCCAAGGAATTGGGCGTGCCTAAATCAGTAAACTGAACCGTGGTATAAGTGGTCGTGGCAGTCACCAGGTATTCATAGTTGGTCCAGCTGGTCGCGCCACCACCAGCCGCCGAGACGCTGTTAACCAATTGCCCACCCCAGCGCAATTCCAGGTTGTTGTCGGCAATGGCGGTACTGGGCCGAGGTGAAAAAGCAAATTTAATTTTGTATTGTTGGCCCGGAATAGTCAAAATATTCTGGGTGATTTTAACCGAAGAAGGTTCATTATTCAAAGTACCAACGTGGCCGTTCCAGTCCGTGTCCATTTCCACGTATTGATTACCGGCCGCGGCCGCCCAGCCCGGCGCCACGCCGGTCTGATGCATTTCCAGGTTGGCGACCACCGGCCGATTCTGGCCGCTGAAAACCGTCTGAGTTGAGTGCCAGTTCACCAGCCAGTTCAGATTGGTCGTGCCGGATGGGAAAATGTCCCACTTGGTCGCGTGAGTTACTAGTGGCAGTTCAAAACTGCCGTTGCCAACTAACTCTTGGACCGGATCGCAAACTAAATCAATACTGACCGAAATATCACAGCCGTATTCGCCATTACTAATTACAATGCCGCCATCGTGTTCTTGAGCAACGTAGCCGTCAATAGCCGGCACGGCCAAATTAACCAGCCAGTTGTCAGATAAATCCTCTGGGTCAACCGTGGCATTACTGGTTAAATCCCCTTCCCCTTCCTGGCTGATTAAATCTAGATGCGGACAAAGGTCGCGGTAATAGCCGGGCAGATTCGGGTCGCCGCCATTGGGATAATCCGGGTGTTCCGGCGGCAAGGGTTTGCGCTTGAGCAGTAAACTGTAAGGAATGGTTTCGCCTTCGCCAGTGTAACTGACCAAAAAATTACCCTGCTGCTGTTCACCGGGAAACACCGTGCCAAAACCCAAGTGATCTTCACTGACTGAAATTGGCAATAAGTCGGCGTAAACCGCGATCAAGTGGCCCTGAAAAATAACGGCAAATAAACTTAAAGCCACTCCGGCGGTAATCCAGGCTAACGGCTTAGTATTTTTTCGGAAAAATTCAGACATAATGACAAATTAAATTTCAGAATCAGTCGGGCTCGGCGGTTCGGGGGTGACATCAGGTTCCGGCTCGGGTAGATCAAGGGGTTGAGGTTCAATTGCCTCCAGCTCTGGCTTGGGTTCGATTACTTCATCAGTGTTCGTGGCGGTTGGTTCCGGGCTCAAAGTTTCGGCCGGCGGTTCAACGACCACGTTTTGGTCGGTATTAGTTTCGGTATTAATTGCCAAATTCGGCTCAGTCGGTTGCTCTGCCTCAACTGTCACTGGCTCTGGCTCAGGGTTTTTTTGAGTCACCACCACTGGTTCTGGTTCAGGCGTTTGGCTTGAATCAACATTAACCACTGTTCCCTCGGTTTGAGGCAAAGTTTCTACCACTGGTTCGGGTTCAGCCAAAGGCTGGCTGAAAAGCGGTTCCGGCTCTTCGGTTTGATTAGGCTGGCCGGGTGTGGGAATGGGATCAACAAACTCCCCAGTACCGTCGGGAATCCGGGCAAAAGACTTGTTTTCCGGCGCGTCAACGGTATAAGTGTAAGAATCAATCAAAATGCCGGCACTATTAATTGGCCGATGATACAAGCGGACTTGATCACCGCCGGTATTATTCAAAGAGAAATCACTGTCGCCGTTGCGGTAAACGACCAGGAATCCAGCCGGACTGATAATGGTGTCACCGGTATTGGTGTTACTGTCTTGAATTTCAAGCTCGTTACTGTTGTTTTCGTCATAAAGCATCCAGTGGTTCAAATCAATTGGCCAAAAACCGTTATTGTAAATTTCTACCCATTCGCCATTGGGTTTACTGGCTGAGTCTGACCCGGTCGGGTTGGGCAAAAATTCATTAATCACAATGTCGTCAAGTTCGCCATAAAGGCATTCATCAGTGCCGCATTCGTTATTTTCATAGAAAGAATAAATCCGTTCCGCCACGTAAGCCGCGTCAACCAATTGAGCTTTGGTGTGATTTGGATCAGCGATAATTGTTTCAATCGCGTCCAGCGCTTCTTGAACGGTGGAAAAATAATTCAAGCCTAAGTTATTAAAAGCGGCATTGCCGTCGTCAGCGCCGGCAATAATGGCGTTCAAATCTAGCCGGCCAGAAACGACATTGGACAAATCAGCCAGGGTTTTACCTTGGGCCCGGCAAAGTTTGGCCGGCACCGTGTTGCCTGACGGACAGTTATTAACGTCTAAAAGCTGACAAATTTGACTGCCGGTTGTAGCGCTGAAAGCGCCCTGGAATTCAGTTGAAGACAGTTGATTAATTTCATCGGTCCACTGACTGACGGCCGGATTAAGGTTGCAACCTTCATGATTTTTCCAATAACCGGCTGACAAGGCTTGGCAGTCGTAGGTTTCCGGTTGACAAGTGGCTGAGCAGCCGTCGCCAGAAACCAGGTTGCCGTCGTCACAGAATTCACCCGGATCAATAATGCCGTCGCCGCACATCGGTTCCACGCTACATTCGGCCGAACAGCCGTCACCGTCAACAAAGTTACCGTCATCACACTGCTCACCTTCATCTAAAATGCCGTCACCGCATTCCGGTCCGCCGGTGGGCGGTACGCACTGAACGCTGACGTTATCTAAGAATGTGCCTAAAGAATCCGGCGTGCCTAAATCGGCAAATTCAATCATGGTTAAAGTAGAAGTAGCGACAAAACTGTAAGTATGTTCCACCCAGCTGGTATTAGAGCCACCGGCGGCCGAGACTGTGTCTTCGACACTGCCGCCCCAGCTTAAGGCCAAGACATTATTGCTTGAGCCGGTATTGGGCCGCGGTGAGAACCAGAATTTAACTTCATAAGTTTCACCGGGCACGGTTTGAATATTTTGAGAAATTTTAACTGAGCTGGGTTCACTATCGATATAACCAGTCGGGCCGTCCCAGTCAGTGTCTAGTTCGGCGTATTGATTGCCGGCTTGAGGCGCCCAACCAATGCCGCTGTTATGCAGCTCCAGGTTGGCGACTGACGGCCTAAACAACGGCGTCGAAGTTGGCGTGTAAGTGGTCGCAGTTGACTGCCAGCCAACTTGCCAATTCAAATCCACGGTGCCATTGGCAAAAATATCCCAGTTTTGGGGGGTCGTCACAACCGGAGTTTCAAAACTGCCGTTACTGGTTAATTCCAGGTCGGCGATACATTCAAATTGACAAGTAGCCGAACAACCGTCGCCGTCAATCATGTTGCCGTCGTCGCAAATTTCGCCCGGATCAAGGAATCCGTCGCCGCAAGCCGGGCCGGTTTCTTGATAATTGCCAAAGTCAATAACCGATTCGCCGCACTGACTGACTTCAAGATACTTCACCGTTGGCGAAACTGAAAGCCAGCCGCCTTCCGGTACTTCCCGGACAATATAAAAACCAGGGACTAAATTATTAAATAAGTAAGAGCCATCCGGTCCGGTCTGCTGAGTGCCGACTTCATTAGCCGTAATGTAACTTTGTAAAGCGTCAAAATCGTTAATGTCAATTAAGGTGTCGTCGTTAATGTCGCAGTCTTTGCCTACCGGGCAAACCGTGTTGCCCAAAATCACGTCCGGCAAAGCCACCAGGTCGTCGCCGTTGACATAACCGCTGTCATCATAATCATATTGGCTTTCATAAGGCCCTTGCTGCAAAACAATCCACCAGCCGGGCAAACCTTCTTCGTCTTGATCCCAGACTCCGTCGCCGTCCCGGTCATAGAATTTGTGGCCAGTCAGCCAGTGGCCTTCTTCGCAGCGCGGGATAATTTTTGCCGTGACGTTAATGACATGCGCCTCAAAAGCGTTAAAAGCCGGCACCTGAGCCAAAATTAAAAACATAATCAAAAACTGGGTACTCAGGATGCTAAGCACTTTTTTGAAAGTCTTAATTTTCTTGCGGCTTTTAGCCATAATCTTAGTTTGTCATTGCGATCTGCCTTAGGCGGAGAAACAATCTGACGCGAAGCGTCATCCCGAGCTTGTCGAGGGATCTCGTAATACCAAGCAGATTGCTTCGTCGTCCCGACATAGAAACGACACTCCTCGCAATGACTGTAAACGGGCCTGATTGACTCATCACTTTTTAATAAACTGACTGAAACTGGTGCTGACAAAACCTAGCTTCGGTATCCGGGCGTTATAGTTGCCGATTTTGTAGAGCCGGCCGATAACGTCGGTGTAACTGATTGGCTGGTCAGAAATATTATTGGCGTCGCCTTTAGTGATCAACTCGTCTTCTTTGAGTTCAATGACTCGGTGGATGGTAAAGGCGTTTCTTTCGTTGCTATAAACAATAACCTCGCCAACCTGAATTTCCTTTTTAGCGTCTTTAACACCCTGGATGAAAATCAGGTCGCCTTTTTTTAACTCCGGCCACATTGACCCGGACGTAATAGCGGCCAGCGGATAATCCGTGCCTAAAAAATTGCTTAAGGCTTTGGGTGTGTAATAGACCAGGCCAAAGACAAACGCCAGATAAAGCACTGTACCCAGAATTTTGCGCCAAAGCGGCTTTTTCTTTTTAGCTGGGCGCTTTGGTTTTTCTTCAGTTGTCTCTATTGGTTGTAACTGTTCAATCACCATTGCCAAAAATTAGGTAGGTTAATCAGCCAGTTGCCCCCGCCACTTCTTGATTCCTTTGTCATCCTGAACTGGATTCAGGATCTGTCAGATTCCGGATCCAAGTCCGGAATGACAGGACAGGATATATCAAGAAGTGGTGAGGGATTAGGTGATCAAATCTTATTCTGGTTCACCCAGTTAGAGTTTAAAGGGGTTGATGGAAGAAAAAACCCATTTAATTTAACTGGATTGTTTGTTTGACTAAGTGCCGTAAACTCTAACTGGGTTCACATTGAGTTAAGCCAGCTAATACGGCTTCGAGATCTTCGAATAAAGCCGCATCAAAGTAATGGCCGGCGTCATCGGCGATTTCGGTCGATAAGTAGGTGGCGTCTAAATCACTGCCCACACCAACAACAAAGACTTCAATGCCAGCGGCTCGAGCCGCATCAGCGGCCGCCGCAGCCGCGGCTTCATCGGCTGAATTATCAGTTGGGTCATCAGTGCCAGGCCGATTAGGATTGCCATCAGTAATGATAACCATAAAGTCAGGAACGGCAGCCCGTTCGTGCTCATGGGCGTTATCAAGTTCGGCAGTGGCTAAATCAATACCTTCAAAAAGGTTGGTAAAGCCGTCAGACGACAAGGCGTTAATGGCCGTATGGACATCAGCTTCAACGCCGGTCAGATGTAAGTCTAAAGAACCGGTCGTAGAAAAGCTGGATTGACCAATATGGTTGCCATCAGTTGAAGGCCCTAAGGCGGTGACAAAAGCATTAGCCGCGTCTTTCAGGGTCTGGAGTTCAGTGGAATCAATTGAACCGGAGCGGTCCAAGACCAACATCAGGTCAATTTCTTCTTTGCAACCCAGGCCAGGCAAACTGATGCCGTTAACTTCAATCCAAAGGTCGCAACCAAAAACTTTGTGTTCGTTTTCAATCGCCTGAATCCATTGGCTAGCAGGCAAGGCATTGGGATTAATCCGAGTGACGAATTCTTCCCAATCTTGGGCGCAGTGATCGCCAAAACATGGCGTCTTTAAATCAAGCGTCCAGTTATCAGTGGTGTCCCCTTCGGACTTGGCCAAATGGCCGGGCACGCTTAACCAGTTAACCGTGCTGGAACTGACGGTGAATGGCACATGGAAAGCGTCTAGACTGCCGTCGTTATTAACTTGAGCGCCGGCATCATTAACGCCATCCGGGTGCTTGGATAAGTAAGGGCAAAGGAGCGGCAACATACCGTATTTATGAGTCCCTGAGTCAAAAGCGACTGGCGATTCACCGCAATCAACGGTGTAACCACCCTGGCCGTCAGGAATAACGTGGCCAGTGGCCGTACTGCCTAAAACTAATTCGCGGCCGTCTAAAGTCGTGACCCCGCATTTGGGCTTTTGGCGAATGATGTAATCAACGTCGTCCACTCGGTTTTCATCTAAAAACGATTGGGAGAGCGAAATGCCGAAATCTTTGTAAAGCTCTTCCTGGGGGAAAACCGTGCCAAAATCAATTTCGTCTAAGGGCACTGAAAGGGCGTTTTCGATTTTGGCGGTAACGTTAATCACATGCGCTTCAAAAGCGGCAAACATTGGCACCGTAGCGATGGCAATGGCAAAAGCGGCTAGACCTAGAAATGTTTTGCGCATAGTAATTTGTTAGTTTTAATTATTTTTTAGATTAATTTTGTTGACCTTTAATCTCCTCCTAAAATTTGTAGTTTTCAACCCCACCGTAGTGGGTTAATTGCCTAATTAATTGGCTAATGGCGCCGGACCAATCGCTGTTATTTCCAGCCACAAATCGCAACCGAAAATTTCGTGCTCTAAGTTCGGGTCAAGCTCATAATCAGCCGGGTTAGCCTCAGGGTTAAACTCGTGGACAAAATCAGCCCAGTCCTGAGCGCATTGGCCTTCAAAACAAGGCACTTTCAGGTCAATCAGCCATTCATCGTTTGAGTCCTCATCAGTGTAAGACAATAAGCCAAGCCGTTGAGTATCAAGGGTGGTTTGCAGGGTCCAGGGACCAGGCAGGCCATGGAAGGCGGAAATGCCTTCACCGTCGTTTTCCCGGTCGCCGCCGTCAGTAGTGGTTTCAGTTTTAGACAAATAAGGGCAAAGTAACGGCATCATGGTTGAACCTTCCGGACAAAGGAAATTGCCGGCTTGGTCTTCCCCGACTTGCGGGTGAACTGAAGGGTCAACATCATCAACGCATTTGGGCTTTTGGCGTAAAACATACTGAATCGCGCCGCCCTTGCGGGTCAGACTGACGTCATCCAAGAAAATGCCTAACGAATCATTGGTGCCGCCGCCGACAAACTCAACCTTAGTTGAAGTCGAAGTCGCCACAAATTGATAGGGGTAATAGGTCCAAACAATACTGCCGCCGCCAACCCCACTCCGGCTCTGAACGGTAGCGCCGTTAATCTTAACATCCATGTTATTCTGGGAACCGGAAGTATTGGGCCGCGGCGCGTAAGCGTAGCGCAGTTCATAGGTTTGACCCACGATTGTCGGAATATTTTGATAAATACTGATCAAAGCCGGTTCGCCGTTTAACGAACCACTCGGCCCAACCCAGTCTGAATCAAGCTCGGTGTATTGGTTACCTTCAGCCGCCGGACCAAGCACGTCTTCATGAAATTCCTGCAAAGCGGGTTGCGGCCGGTCTTCACCAAGATAAGTCGCCGGGCCGGAAACCCATTCAACATTCCAGCCTAAACCAGCGGTGCCGTCGGGGAAAATTTGCCACTTGGCCGGGTCAGTGACTTCCGGAGTTTCAAAACTGCCGTTGGCAATTAAATTGCCGCCTAAGCCTTGGGCCACTTCAATAAAGGCGTCACTAAAATTGACGCTAAAAGTTTTTTCCAACTTTTCCTGCGGAAAAACCGTGCCGAATTCAATCTCGGACGGATCAACCGCCAAAGCGTTGGAAATTGAGGCAGTCACGTTGATGACATGAGCCTCAAAAGCCGCAAACATTGGAGCCGTGGCTAAAGTCGCGATGACTGCCAGGCTCAACATTAGTACTCTCTTCATAAAATTTCCTTTTCTCCCCCCGTGTTTTAACCGTCGGTTTTAAATTTTGACGGAATTAATTTTTTCCATATCTCTCCCCCTTAATATAAGGGGGAGTAAGGGGGTTATCCTAGCTTTGATAACTCCCCTAACCCCTCTTAAATTAAGAGGGGGATTTTATTGTTAAAATATCTTCGGCCACTTAATCACCCAGACTTTGCCGGTGTATTCTTTGTAAGGTGCGGGAAACCGGCGCGTAAACGCTGAATTCCACCCTTTGGTCTTCGCCCGGCTTTAAAACAAAGTTATTCTTGTCCACTTTCATCAGTTCGCTAATTTCGCCGAATTTCCAAATCATGATGTATTTTTCGCCGCCCAGACAAAGAAAGCAGTTCTGGCTGGCGGTTAAATTAATAAACCGGCTGGAACCGTTATCCCGCGATAAATCGCCAAAATCCAGCCGCTCGGTCGTCGGATTAATGCCCACTTTGTTTTCGCCTTCCACCACCACCACCACGGCTTGATAGCGGTCAGCGGCCATCACCTGAACAGCAATCAGCCAAATAATGACTAAAACTACAATCAAACCAATTAATTTACCTTTACTCAGTTTCAGTTTCATTTTCGGTTTGGCCGGAGCTTGCGGCGGCATCGCCTTGGTTGACACCGGCTCAACGCCGCTTGTGTCAATTTTGTTTTGGTCCGTATTTTCCATAGTGTTTTTTGTCTCTGCTTATTTCTCCACCTTATATTAAGAGGGGGATTTTTGATTAACTTTTTAAATTATTTTTTACTGTCATTGCGAGGAGTGTCGTCTCTTTGTCGGGACGACGAAGCAATCTCATCTGCTAAAGGGATTGCTTCGCCCTCGCTACTCTCGGGCTCGCAATGACACTCTTAAATTGTTAACCGTTATTCATCACCAGTCTCTCCCCGCTTAACCGCTTTTGGCGGGAAAACAGGGAGCAGATCGATAATCAACTATTATTAATTCGGGAGACAATCGACATAAACCTGCATGGATTGCGGGGTTCCGCCATTTTGTACGACGTAACCAGTTTCACCAGCAGAGAATGTGTAGTGAGGAAAAGTCGGATAAGTAGAACCACCGATAGTAGCTCCTACTTCTGCTATCCCTTCGGCTCCAATTGGTTGAGTATCACCTGTCGTACCACCGCCGACGGCATGCATACCTGCCGGGCAAGACCAACCGCCCCATCCAGTAGAACTAAAGTTCATGACGGACGATGTGAAAGTGATAGGCTGAGTTTCACTAACACCAGTGACTTCAACCCATAGATCGCAGCCAAAAACTTTGTGCTCGTTGGCAATATCTTGGTCGTAGTCATCTGGATTGGCTCCTTCGTTAATGCCATGAACGTAATCAGCCCAGTCCTGGGCGCAGAAACCGCCAAAGCAAGGAACTTTTAAGTCAATGTTCCAATCATCAGTTATATCCTGACCAAGCTTTGTTAGATAACCACGAACATCATTCCAAACCACTACGCCATCATTATCAATAGTCCAGGGTTGGTGGAAAGCGTTAAGGTCGCCGTCGTTTTCATCAGTAGAGTGTTTGGACAAGTAAGGACAAAGGGAAGGTAAAACACCCCAGGTCTCGCCTTGTTCTAGCGTGCGAGGTGCTTCACCGCAATTAATTCGGGTGACAAATTCACCTTCTCCAACTTCTTCAACAACCACATGACCAGTGGCGGTATTTGACAAATCAGCTATTGTACCGTTTTCGGTGGTAATGGCGCATTTGGGTTTCTGCCGAATGATGTAAGAAACATCATCAACTCTTTCTTCGGTCAAAAACGAACCGGACAAAGCAACAGTCAATGAATGATCAAGCTGTTCTTGTGGGAAAACCGTGCCAAAATTGATTGGCTCGGTGTTAACCGCCAAGGCGTTCTCAATTTGAGCCGTCACGTTAATAACGTGGGCCTCAAAAGCGGCAAACATTGGGACCGTGGCCAAAGCAATGGCCAAAGCGCCAACGACAAATAGACTTTTTCTTAACATAAGTTTATTCTCCTTTTTAATTAGTTATTCTCCCCGCCACTTAACCTTGTCATTGCGAGGACCCCGCACTTGATGCGGGTGAGCGAAGCAATCTCTGAGATTGCTTCGCTCACCCTGTTCGCTCACAATGACACTGAAAAATAGTGAGGATTATTTTTTTATTAAGTAACCTACCCCATCAGCAGGAAAATTTTTCCTTGTGCTGGGCACTTGCCCCGTCAAACAAACCGACAGGGCAAGTCACTTAACGCATACATCCGCGGTTAAAGCCGGGACGTCGACCTTTAAAATTAAAAAGTTACTTAGGGGTTACTTAGGGGTTACTTATAACTTTTACCTGCCTAACTTTTTGGACTTTTTCCATTGTCATTCCGGACTTTGATCCGGAATCTGACAGATCCTGAATCTAGTTCAGGATGACAATTACTGATAAGTCCAAAAAGTTAGGCGGGTAATTTTAAAGAACAGAAAATTAACGCAAAAAATCTCTGCCTAAAAATGGCAGAGGTCGTTGTTTAATTTAATTTTTTCCAAACCAAATGAAAACCAAAAACCGCAGTTTTGATAACAATGTTCTGTGTTGTCTCTAAAACTCTTCATGTTGTTGTATAAACTTATAACACTCAGATTATTATTGAGACAAAAACTTAGCCAAACAAAAAACCCTTGCCTACCCTCCAATTTTTTAATTCAGCTTTAGACTGTAATGGAAAATAAACCTCCGGGTTGATTACTTGGTTTTTTGTTTTTATTTTTGATTATTGTCGCCGATCGCGGGAGAAAATCATAGTGATTCAGTGGGAATTTAGCTACCGATTTTCTGGCCGTAAAATGTATACTTAACTTTAAACAAAATTGGAAAATAGCACAAGGGCAATTAAGCCCAAGTTATCCACAAAGAACCTTTTTTCAACTTACAATAAAAAAACAGCGGACTGTCAATTTAATTCCAAACCGCCGGCGGTATAGCGGTTGGAAGCGTTCCAAAGCATCCAGCCTTCACCTTTGGCGTCATCAGTCGCCTGTTTTTGGAGTCGGATCATTTCTGGCGTATAAACCGCGCCCAAGTCAAAAGCCTGGAGCCAGGGCCGCAGTTTCGCCCGGTTGGCTTGTTTTAAAGTCTTTTCTCCCCGAATCAGACTGCGATAAATCACTTCATAAGGGTGCTCGGCCGGATTGGCAAAACCCTGAAAACCGCTAGGATAGTGCGAGGGGTAAACCATTGGGGCAATATAATCAAAATGGGGCGCGGCGTCTTCAAACCGCTGGCCGATATTCAGCCCGTCTGAACGCCAAAGCACCATGCCGAATAAATCAGCCGAAGTAATAACCGGATAAAAAATCAGACTTTCGTCAAGGTACTGGTAAAAATCCGCCATCACCTTAGACTTAGCTTCAAAAGTCGCATTGTCTAGATTGGCATAGACAATCTGCTTGATATCGCCGTCAGACGGAAAGCGGATATAATCAAAGTTAACTTCGGCAAAACCCAGTTTCACCGCTTCTTTGGCTAAATCAATATTATAGTCCCAAACCAGCTTTTGGGTCGGGTCAACCCAGGCTAAACCTTTCCAGTCGTGCCAAAGCCCGCCGGACTTAGCTTTGAGGGCAATTTCTGGCAGCTGCTGGGCTAAATAGGGATCTTGAAAAACCGTAATCCGGGCAATGGTGTAAATCCCCTGCTTTTTGAGTTCAGCCAGCCAGTTTTTAAGATCGGGAATCCGGACGTCTTCGGCGCCGATTTGATTAGCCAAGACAATATTGGTATCAAAAAAAATCCGGCCGGAATAGTCTTTAATGTCAATGACAACCGCGTTCAACTCGGTTTGGTTGATTAATTCCACCAGTTGCTGGCGCCTGACCTTGTCGCCGGCGGTATAAGCGGTCAGATAAATGCCTTTGACTGCCGGCGGCTGGGTTTTAGTCAAAACTTCATAAGTCGGCTCGCCCAGGCTTAAATTGAAGCTTAAAAAAAAGCTTAAGACAAGAGGGGCAATGGTAGGAATAATAATAGCCAGCATATTTCTCAATTTTACTCCCGGACCGTAAACTTGGCCAGTTGTCGTTCTCTTTCATGCTAAAGATGAGGGGAGGTGGGGTGAGGATTCTTTAGGTTTGGTAATAGGCATAACGGTCTAAAGACCGTCAGACCAAGCCTGTCTGATTTTTGCCCCCTCTCCTTTAATTCCTCTCCCGCAGTGGGGAGAGGAAAAATATCAACAAAAAAATTGACAATTAGCAACGGAAATGGTTAAACTACAATATCGGCTTTTAGAAATCCGACAAAAATAAAGGAGGGACACTAACTTGTTCTGTTTCAAAAAAGGATGTGATAAACACACTGGCAACGGAGCCGACCAAGGCAGCGTGAATCTGACGTATCAGTTGTCTTTCAGAGACTGGCATGGCAAGTTCGCTGTCGCCGTCATCACTATCCCGTTTTGCAGCCCTGAGTGCGCCAGCGGATTTGAGGCAGAAGACTTGCTCTTGGTGCAGGGCCAGTCGGTAGAGCCCCCGATCGTTTTGGACGAAGTCATTGAAGTCCACGGCCGATGGGTCAACGATAATCCGGATCAAACAGTCCGGACCGAGAAGCAAACGCTTTCTCTCCGATTGCCAAAGGATAAAAATGGCAAGCCTGTCAGGGGAGACATCATCATCCCCACCGCCTGGGATAAAGGCACGTCACAGGCTACGATCCAGCTATCCTTTGCCACACCGAAAGTCATGAATGACTTTCACGCCGCCTTTCCTCGCACTCTTGACATCCTCTGCTTTCTGGCTGCCAACGCGCTGTAGTTTCCCGGTCACTGGACCGAGAAACTCGCAAAAATAAAAATCCGTCCCGGACTGACTTGGGGCGGAATTTTTTTACCCCGCAACTTTTATTCACTATATATAAGCAAGTCTGGGGTTAACTTTTAATATAACCGGGTAGCCATTTGGTTTTGAAACTGCCGGCTTGCTTGATGATTTCTAAGTCACCCAGGCCAATTTTACCGACGTATAAATCCTTCAGCTTAGCCTGGCCGTAAAGTTTGACGAACCGATTGATGATTTGTTCCCCGGTAAAATAAAGATGGTCATGGCTAAAGCTGGACGGCTCTTCGGTATTAGCCAGTCCCCGTTTGACTTTGACACAAACTTTAAAAGCCTCATCACTGTCAATAGAGTATTCCCCTGTCAGGTGTTGGTAAAGCTCGACAAAAGACATTCTCCGGCCTAAATAAATGGCCACGACATTCAGCGCCGGCCAGATCATTTTACCGCCTAAGGGCAGATTCAGGAGCCGTTGGTTATAGATCGCCAAGCCTTCTTCGGTTAAAATATAGTGGGCCGTACCGACTTCAAAAATTTTGTAGTTTTGGAGCCGGGCGTTTTCCAGCCGAAAAATGTGAGTTTCAATTTCATGGGCAACTAAAGCCTTAAGCCGGTTTTCGGTAAAAGTAATGCCGACCCGCAAGTAAATGGTGTTAGCCCGGTTAACCACAATGTCGCCGGCTAAATTCTCCAAAACTTTGATTTTCCAGTGATTAAGCTTGCGCTCGGCCAAAGCCTGGGTTAAAATTTTTTCAATCTTTTTCAAACCCAGCTCTTCGCTTAAGTCGACCTGCGGCTGGTAATTTTTAATGTAAGCCGTCGCCCGCTGATAAAGTTCCTGGTTAACCCGGCCGTAAATCCGTTCCGAGTGATATTGGATGCGGCCGGTACCGCGGGCTTCCAAAAGCAAGACTTTGCGGTTGAGTTCCTTAATCTTCGCCAAATAAAGCGGCACTAAAGGGTGGTCCAGCTGGCTGGGAATTTTTTTGATTTCTTTTTTAACGGCGTTTAAATCCAAATCCAATTTTTTATAGATAAACTGGGGGCAGTAAGTCGGGTTGTCAAAAAAAAGATTTCTTTCCGCCGCCAGATTAATCGGCCGGAACCGCGGCAAAATGGCAAGTTTTTTATCAATTTGATAAATTTTTCGGTCAATATTTTTGATAATCTTTTCTTCGGTGGATTTGGCGGTCAATTTAACGCCTAAAACCGTTTTATTTTTGGTTGGTGTCGCGCTGATGTCAATTAAAAAATCGCCCAAAAATCTGCCGGCTAAAATCACTTTGTATTGATGCAAAGTCAAGTCCCCGAACTCAATGGGCAAGTTGATGCGTTTATCGGCAATTTTAATGTCCATCAGGTTTTCAGTTAAGCTCGGCCGCAAAGACAGATCAACGATGTTTCTTTTGGCGTGAGGATCAATTTTTGCCGTTACCGGGTCCAAATCGGTGTTTAAAATTTCAATCGGTTCATACAAGCCAATGGTCGGTTTGCTCGGCTTAGCCACTGCCACCCTGGGCCGGGCTTTGGCAAATAAAGTTTTAGCGACTTTGACCGCTTCTTCGGCTGAAATAATTTTTAAATCAGCGACTTTGGTCAACCGCGGCTTGAGCGGCGCTAGGTTGGCCAATTGAATGCTCAAACCGGCCCGGGCGTTAATTTCCAAAACTTTGATGCCGGTTTTAGTAACAGCCAAATCCACACCCAAAAAACCGAGCTTACTCGCCTGCTGGACTTTTACTGCCGTCAGTAAAATTTCATCCCAGAGCGGCACTTTAATGCTATTGACCGGTTTGCCGTTGGCTAAAGTTTTAATCAGCCGGCCGCGGCCAAAGGCGTGGTTAGTCGTCCCGGTCGCGATATCAATACCTAGCCCAATTGCGCCCAAATGCAGATTAGCCCGGCCGCCGCTTTCTTTGGTCGGCAACCTGAGCATCGCCATCACCGGCACTTTATTAAAGACCACAATCCGGACGTCGGGTAAACCGTCTTCCACTAGATCAAAAAAGTAGTCGTGAGGCAGCAACAGTTCTTCGAAAATCACTTTGTCACCCAGGCCGGAAATGGCGTATTTACCGTCTAAGATATCGGAACACTGCCGGTAAATATCGGCCCAGTGGTATTTTTTCTTACCCGAACCTAAAAATAATTCCGTCTTGCGGTTGTGAATTAAAGTGATGCCTTCCCCGCCGTAACCGCGGTTGGGCTTAATGACAAAACTGGCCGGTAAAGTATCCGGATTAAAGTTATCCAATTCTTTGTAGTTTCTAATGACGGCGTAAAGCCGGGCCACGCCGATGCCGCGCGACTGAAAATAATTTTTGGTCGAAATTTTGTCATCAGCAAAATCCTTGCCGCCACTGGTATTGTAGGGCATCAAATAAGACAAATTTCTGGCATTAACGCCTAAAATTTCTGATTTTTTCTGCCACCAGGACATAATTTAAGACAAAAATTACAAATTCCAACCATTAAATTTCAAATAAGTTCCAACGACCAAGTTACAAAGGTTTTGGATTTTGAAAATTGAAATTTGGAATTTGTTTGAAGATTAAATTTTGACGATTGGTTATTCAGACCGCCAAGGAGATTAAAGGATGATGTGGTCTGGATTTACTCTTCTTCAATGTTTTCTTTAAGCAGATTGCGGAAACGGAAAAACTCCATCAGTCTTAGGCCGGTAAATTTACCCAAAAGCAAACTACCGAATAAAGGAATAAAAACCACTTCCGGATAACCAACAATTAAATTAGCCAGGCTCGGCCAGATGACAAAATAATAAGAAACAATAGCTACGACAATGGTTTGAACCACGCCCTTGACCGCCTCGGGAAAACCATCTTCGGTCTGGGCCGAAGAAAATTTTTCGGAAATGGTAGAAATCATCAGCATCGGAAAAATGGCCAGACTGATGCTGACCGGACTGCCGAAATTTAAGCCAAACCAAATGACCAGAAAAAATGACAAGGCGATGCAGGAAAATAAAAAGCTCGTCCGGGGAATGTAAAGTAAATTCATCTGACCAATCAAATTCCGCAACAAATAACTGACTAAAATCACAATCAAAAGAATCGCCAGGCCGAAATAAATCCCCAAAAGGATAAAGGATAAAGACAAAAGCAAAGGCGTGTAAACGCCAAAAGTAGAAATGCCGATCACTTGACGGAAAAAAGCAATGGCAAAAGCGATGAAAGGCACAACCAACAGTAGATAAACAATGTCCAGGTTGACGCCGGCGGCCAACAGGTAACCGATAAACTGGGAAAAAAACCAAGGACCAAGATCAGGGTGAGCGACGGTCGCGCTCAAATTACTGACGCCTTTAAAAGATATGTCGCTTAAAGTTTCAGCGGCCGCTGGTTGAACCAAAAAAACAAACAAAATAATCGCGAGGAAAAAAATAGTTTTTTTGTTCATAAATTATTTTTACTTAATTTTTCAAAGCGGCTTTGAAAACTTTTAGTAAATCCCGGTGATACTGGTGGTAATACTTTTCTTTTTTAAAAGGCATCCCCGGCGCCCGGTTGATTTCCATTAAATACGGCTGGTCTTTTTCCAAGCCGAAGTCAACGGCATAAACCCGGTGGCCAAATTTTTTGAAAATCAAATCCACCTGCTTAATAATTTTTAAGACTGAAGTGGGCAACGATTCTTTGCTAATTTCTTTCAAAGTGCCGCCTTGGGCAACATTAGCCACCAGCGAACCGGATTTGGGAATCCGGACGTAACTTTGGACGATTCTGCCATCCATTATAATCGCTCGTAGATCATGGTAACTAGGACAAATACCCGTTATGCCGGCGCTGGTGTCGATGAATTCCTGGAATAAGCCTTGATTAAAATTTTTCAATTTTCTTAAAACTATTTTTGGCCGGCCGATAATAATCCCCCGGCCGCCCAAACCATAGATTGGCTTATAAACGACTTGATCTGTCTTGATTTTTTTTAAACACCTCAGCGCCCCCTTTTTGTCAAAAAATTGACAGGTGAATTTATGAAATTGGGGAAAAGTTAGGTAAGTTAAGTGCTTATTATAACAAATCTTTTTTAAACCAAATTGATTAATCATTGACCAATCGCGGTTGGTTTTGGCGGCAAATAATTCATCGACATTCTTGTCATAAACAACTTTAGCGGCGATCTTTTTTGGCCAAACCTGAAAATGGCTATGAGTAAAATAATAACCGGATTTAAAAATGCCCTGTCGCCAATGGACTTTAACTCCCCGAACTACAAAGACGCTAAATTCCTTACTGGCCACTTTGAATAAGTCAAAATAAGATTCCCGATACTCCGGAACGTTGAGCGGATAATCAAACAATTTACCCGCTTTAAATAAAACAACCAAATTGGGCTTTTTATTGTAGTAACGATCAATCATAGCAATGAATGTCATTATATCAAAAAAACCGCTTGATATAAAGCTGTAAAAAAAACAAATAAGGGCCTTAGCCCTTTTTTCACTGGTTTTTGAATTCAGTTTAAACCTTAGACGAGCCGGCGGCGGCGGCCAGCAAGGCCGCCTTGGCGTAATGACAAACGTTTTCCATAATGCCGTTATCTGGATCATTTAGCTCGACTTGGGTTAGCCACTTTAGGCCCTGGCTTTTTTCCACACCGGCAGGTTCTTGAATATTATCGGTATCTACGGTGGCAAAATAAACCAAAATCACGTGTTCGTGGCCGGCTCGAATGTCGTGCCGATTCATAAACTGAGGCACAGCCAGTTCTTTGTCAGTGGCTTTGGGAAACGCCATCGGCCCTGGGATAATTTTAACCTCGAGGCCGACTTCTTCTTGACATTCCCGCAGCGCCGCTTGAATTGGATCTTCGTCAAGTTCAATGTGGCCACCGACACCAAGCCACATATTAAATTTGTCATGCTGACGCAGCAGGACTTTATTTTTGTAAACAATAAAGACTTCAACGGCAAAATCTATTTTTTCGTGGATATGCGACATAAACTAAACTGCTTACATTTTTTTATTTATTCTCCCCCTCTTTAGAGGGGGAGATATAGAGGGGGGGGGAGCTGGCGAGCTGGAGGATTTTTTTAGATGGCTTTTGGCCTACCTCAGTCACCCATAAAAATTCAAAAACAGTTTATTTCTTCAAAATTCTTACAATGCCCTTGTCGGCATCAACTTCTATTAAGTCTCCAGTTTTTAGTAGTTTGGTAGCGCTAATTGTTCCTGTGATGCAGGGCTTACCGAGTTCTCTTGATATGACAGATGCATGAGAGGTCACACCGCCAATATCGGTGATAATCGCGGCCGCTTTTTGCATGGCGAATATATAATCCGGGCCGGTCATTCGAGTAACTAGAATCTCTCCTTTATTTAATTTAGATACGTCTTTACTCTCTCTTATGATTCGTACTTTACCGATCACAAATCCAGCATACGCTGTCTGACCTTTTATCTCCGTCGGAGAAAGATTTCTTAATTTAAATTTTCTTTTAAATTGGAGATAATCATTATCGAAATAGAATCTTACTGAATTATTCATAGTTATCATTGCGTACGGTTTTTTTCTTTTCAAAATCTCTTTTTTGGTGATACGAAAGTTAGTCAATAAAGCCGACTCTATTTCTGAAAACTGAAAATAAACAAGATTAAAACCATTCACTCCTATTCTTTTGCCAATCTCATTCAACAAAACAAAGGAATTAAGCTCTCCCTGACTAATTCCTTCCAGACGATACATCCTTAAATAGATTGTTTTTCTCAACAACTCAATATAAGTTTTGTTAGTCCCGTCCGGCCGCAAATCACTTAGGGCGCGCCTATACTTTTTCCTGGCACTTCTTTTAATTTGAATTCCGTGCTCAAGTTGTTTTTTGGGATTTTGTGATAATAACTCTGCGAACTGTTTTTTTACAGAATCTAGGGTATAAGGTTTGCCTAGATAAAATTTAATGCCTAAATACCCGTAATCTTTGGCTAGGCGCTCCAGCTTCGTGTTTAGCTGTAGACGAGATAATGAACGGCTCGCTACTGCCAACTTTAGTAGATTCTGACGGTAATGCACGATTTGGTTATCTTCAAACGTACTACTTAAAGCAATAAAATACTCTTCGATTTTTTCAGAAAACTTTTGACCGATGTATTTTTTTAGCAAGCCGCTCAACACTTCTTCAACGGCAAACACTATAACCAAAGTGGTGAACACGTTTTCGTAGGCAGCCTGGTACTTTTTTAAAATTTTAGCTAATTCTTTATTGGATTTATTTTCAAGAATTTTGTCATCAAACCTTGACTCCTTCTCCGAAAATCGACGGCTGATAATATAAATTTTGTCAAGGATTGCAGGCAGTCGCCGTAAATTATTTCGTACCAACCTGACGTAGGCTCGAATCATCTGTTCAGGGTAATAAACGTCTCCGTTTATATATAAATAATTTTGTCCCTTTATAGAATAACGGCCATCCAGCAGCTTAGCAGTCCGTGATATTCTCTGCCCGATGGCATCAACCTTCAAAGGAGCTTTCTTAACGTAAACATGCTTCCACCAATTAATTTTATTTGCTGCTGCTATTAAGTTTGAGGACTTAATGTTGCGCGTCATAAAAATTTTTATCAGCTGGGGTTGATACCTATCTACCGCTTAATTTCTGGCTGCAGGACCAAGGCTTTAACCCGCCTGTCAACTAAAGATGGCTCATTTTTATTCCTTCACTCTCCCCCTCTTTAGAGGGGGAGATATAGAGGGGGTGGGGATTTATTCTAATAATTCCTGAATTCTTGCCACTACGCCTTCAAGGTTTTTATTAATCTCATTATTCCAGAATCGCAAGACTCGCAATCCTAGCCTTTCAAAAAACTTTGTTCTTTGAGCATCATACGTTTCTTGTTCTATATGCTGTGAACCATCAATCTCTACAATCAACTGCTTTTCACGACAGTAAAGATCTGCGATATATATTCCAAAAGAGTGCTGACGACGAAATTTATAACCCAGTTGACCATCTCGCAGTCGAGACCATAGGATTGCTTCCTGGGGAGTCAAATTCTTACGCAGGATGCGTCGGCGAATTTTAAGTAAAGGCAGATTACTTATTTTTTCTTTCATCTTCACCCCACCTTAATCCTCCCCTCTAAAGAGGTGAGGAAAAACAATCTTTTTGTAAATTTAGGTTGGCGGATAACCTAAATTAAAGGAGTTCTCGTACAAAACTGCGGCACCAGAATTTTTACCCTTCGCCAACTGATCAATTATTAACCACATTACTGCGGGACCAGGATTCGAACCTGGATAAACGGAGCCAGAATCCGTTGTCCTGCCATTAGACGATCCCGCAGTATTGTGGTCAATTTAAAAGAATAATTGGACTTGCCA
>Ga0209542_10005489_pt1 | contig 25282 bp, 23 predicted proteins | sample RifCSPhighO2_01_FD_184028 | JGI IMG/M metagenome (GOLD analysis project Ga0209542, IMG submission 184028) | Soil microbial communities from Rifle, Colorado - Rifle CSP2_plank highO2_0.1 (SPAdes) (version 2) | ecosystem: Environmental > Terrestrial > Deep subsurface > Rock core/Sediment ...
CCCTCTAAAATAAGTTTTGCAATTCTTAATCTCTTTGCTAGGTTTTGGATTTCATTTTCCGTAAGCAGATCCTGAAGGAATAAGGCAGAATCGGCTGGATTGTTTATCTTCGCAAATGCGTTAATGAGATCAAACACCAAACCTTCTTTTTCGTTAGGTGAAAGTTTCTCAAGCCTCTTATTTTGGTACGCGAAGTAATTAAACTTTCCCATAATTATACACTCATACATAGGAGTGTATAATTGGCTGTTGACACTGTCAAGGAGCAAGAATACCATTGATTTGTATTTAAATCTGCCGTGTACAAATTCCTTTCTGCCGGCTTTGTAGCATTTATTTTCTTTTTGGTTTTAATACCTCAAACAATTTTTGCAGCATTTAGTTTCAATATCAGCATTGCTGGCGATAGTGCTTCGACCGTATCGATAACATCCGGAGGTCAAGAAATAGAAACAACTTTGAATATTACAGATTTACCGAGTGAGTCATATTTCAGAGTTTCTTTACAAAAAGATGGCGGCGGTTCTTATTATGGGAATGTAAAAAATCATAATGGAGATTGGTCGGTAATACAGTCCTTAAGTGGAGACTGCACTGGATATTATAACGTTACTGACATATCGACAACATCCCTAGTATTAAGATTTAAAGTTGGAAATGACACAATACTAAATAATGGCAACTATAGAATAAAAGCACATAGGTTTACTAAAACTTGCTCATCTTATACCGAAGCTACTAACAGTCTCATTACTACAGTTAATTTCATAGTGCCAAGTCCCTCGCCGAGCCCGAGTCCGTCTCCTTCACCATCACCCTCGGCAAGTCCTACTTCAACGACAAACTCTTCTCCTACCCCATCGCCCAGCGCCGCGAGCGCAAGTTCACCGATGCCTTCTCCCACGCCGACAAAAAAACCAAGCCCAAAACCCTCACCAAAACCCAGCCCGAGTCCTGAAGAAGTTGTTTTAGCGGCAACTACAGTTTCCTCGCCGTCTCCTATTCCCGAGCCAATGAAAGAAGCAAAGTCTTTTTGGAGTAGTTTGGTGGGAAAAAATTTAGTCGGCACTATTTTGTCGGTTTTAGGCGTGGGGTTGTTGGGTCTTGCCGGGTACTCCTTTTTTGCAGGCCGCGGTTCTGGTAGAATTGGTTCTTAATGGCAAAAGCACGTTTTTGGATTCCTGTCCTTGCCTGGGCCGGAGTTATATTTTCATTCTCAAGTTTGCCTGTTAGTCCTGCCTCAGAAATTTATTGGCAGGATTTTATCGTTAAAAAAACTGCACACTTGTTCGAGTACTCACTACTTTTTATTTTGACTTACCGAGCTCTACTCAATACAAGTAGTTGGTCTGGAAAAAAAGCGGGATGGGTGTCTTTAATCTTTATTTTTATGTATGCGGTAAGCGATGAATACCACCAATCGTTTACTCCGGGCAGAGAGCCAAACTTGCGGGATGTTATTATTGATATAACTGCCGGAATTATTACATGGACTTTAATCAACAAATATTTACCGATAGCGCCGAAGAGACTAAAAAAATTGGCCGTGATTTTGCAGATCGTCTAAAAGGCCACAAGGGTATAATCTTGGCGCTTGTGGGTGATTTGGGAAGCGGAAAAACTACTTTTGTCCAAGGTCTCGCAGAAGGTTTAGGAATTAAAGAAAAAATAATTAGCCCCACATTCATATTGCAAAGACAATATGAAGTTCCAAAAAACAAATCCCCAATTACAAATTTTTACCACATCGACTTATATAGGTTGGAAGGTGATATTGAAAATGAGATTACGAAGATTGGTTTAAAGGACACTTGGGGTAAACCAGAGAATATTGTAGTCATTGAATGGGCAGATAAGGCGCGGGAGTCAATTCCCGCTAGCGCTATTTGGATAACGTTTGAACAAATTAATGAGAATATGCGAAAAATATCAATTAACTAACCAATTGGTCACGTGATATGAAGCTGTATATTAATACAACAAACTCTGAAAAAATTATCGTTGGCCTTGGCACAGAAAGAGTTGAGACGGATTCGAAAGAAGGAAAATCGCAGCAATTGCTGGAGGTGATAGCGACGGAACTTGCTAAGCGAGGCAAGTCACAAAATGATATCACTGAAATTGAAGTTAATCTTGGTCCGGGTTCGTTTACTGGATTGCGCGTTGGGATGTCTGTTGCTAATGCTTTGGGTTGGACCTTAAATATTCCTGTTAACGGCAAGCGTCAACTTGTCGAGCCTTCATATGAGGTGTAATATTTAAACATGCTGTCTGCCTTAATTGTCTACCTCGTTTTTCCCCATATCTCTAATAACCACAAAGCAAAACTTCTACATCCCCTCATGATTGGCATTTCTGTAGCCATGTTTTTACTGACGCAGCTTGTCATGCCTTTTATTCCCCGTTACACACCAATAGTTTTAGGTTATGTTTCCAGCGTTTCTCCTGAAGAAGTTATAGATTTAACTAACAAAGAACGGGAGGCGGCAGGTGTTCCAAAAGTAGAGACTGATCCAGCGCTTACTCAAGCGGCGCTAGGGAAAGCTTCGTATATGATTGCCAAAAATTTTTGGGCACACACAGCTCCTGATGGAACTGAACCTTGGAAATTTGTCAGCGATTCGGGTTACCAGTATCGGTATGCAGGAGAAAACTTAGCCCGGGACTTTGCTAATTCAGAAAGTGTTGTTAAAGCTTGGGTGAATTCGCCTTCTCATAAAGAAAATCTATTATCCAGCCGTTATCAGGATATTGGCGTTGCTGTTGTAAAAGGAGAACTTGATGGGGTACAAACAACTTTAGTCGTGCAATTTTTTGGTACAAAAATGGGAAGCGGGGCAATTAATGTCCGCCAAAAAGAGACTCAAGTAACCACTATTCCCGAATTGGCCAAGGTTGCGGGATCCGCCCAAGAGAAAGCAGGAATTTTCCTGTCTCCGTTTTTCGCCAAGCGCAATCTGGCCTTCTTCCTTGTCTCTCTCTTTTTCTTAGTTCTTTCAATAGATATGATTGTTGTGGGACAGAGAAATACGGCCCGTGTTTCGTCTAAAAGTTTTGCTCACTTGCTGTTTTTAGCCATGGTAATGGGAGTAATTGTTATTTCGAAAGCGGGGAATATACTCTAGGTATATGAAAGAATTTTCGCGCCATATTGTTCATTATTTAAGCCTATTGGGGATTCTTGTGGTAGCTTATGTTGGTTTTTCCGTTTTTAACTACGATAAGTATTTTCAAACAGCCCTGAGTATTGCCTTGGGCACGGCATTTGTGGTTTGGGGGTTTGTACACCACCATATTCATGATGACCTTCACCCGAAAATTGTCTTAGAATATATAGCTGTCGCAGTACTGGGTGTAACAGTGCTGTTATCGGTCATCTGGGATTTTTAAAGTGATTTGAGGCTCTGATAGTGATATAATTAGCCTCAAGATGATTGAGACAAGTGATGGAGCGTCAAACAGTAAAGAAGTTTTCTGGAGCCCAACCAAGGGAGAATTGACGCTTGCCCAAGTTATTGACGAAATTTCCTCGTTTATCGACGAAGACAAACACGCCTCTTACAGAGTAGTTGTGGGTACTGATTCCCAGGCGAAGAGGATTAACGGGGACGCTGAAATCGATTTTGTTTCAGCAATAGTAGTTCACAGAATTGGCCGCGGAGGACGTTATTTTTACAATAAGCACAGAGAGCATAAAAAATACGTTCTTAGAGATAAAATTTATACCGAAACCCTTCTTTCTCTCCAGCTTGCGGAACGGCTTGTTCCTGAACTTAGAAGGGCAATACCTGCTAGTCATTACGACTTGGAAATCCACATTGACGTTGGTCCTATTGGGCCAACACGGGATATGATTAAAGAAGTTGTTGGCATGGTTACCGGTTCTGGATATACTGCAAAAACAAAACCAGAATCATATGGCGCTTCTTCAATCGCAGACAAACACACGTAAGAAATTCAAAAATTAAAAGTTAAAATTCAAAATTATGGATGCAGAAAGAAATTCATACGACCTCGGGATAGTAAGGCTTAGTGAGTTGTGGCAGCAAACAGAGAAGTTAATAGTTCAAAATTCAGGGATTGTAAAGATGCAAGTCATTCAGGATAAACCCGATGGAGTTATAAGGGTTGCTGAAGCAAGAAAAAATATACCCTTTAGTATAGATAGGGTTTACGATATTGACGAACTTACTCAATCTGAAGCCTTGCGCGGCAAACACGCACATCGCCAACTTAAACAAGTAATTCGCGCTATTCGTGGATCTTTTACTCTTCTACTTGACGATGGTAAGAATAAACAAGTTGTTAAGGTTGATTCACCCGATTTTGGAGTCATACTTGACGGTTTAATCTGGCACGATATGAGCAATTTCTCTGCTGACTGTTTAATCCTGGTATACGCAGATGCGTATTATGACGAAGCTGATTATATTCGAACCTATGATGAGTTTTTGGAGTTAACTAAGTAGCTATCTCTTTTTTGATCTTTTATTAGATTCTTCTTTTTTCCACCCCTCAATTTTTTTATGATTTCCTGATAGTAAAACTTCCGGGACTTTCCAGCCATTGAAATCTTCAGGGCGCGTATATTGGGGGTACTCAACTTGTAAGTCGTCGGTAGCAGGTAGCGAGAAGGACTCGAGCTGAACAGCTTCTTCTTTGGTCAAAACTCCTGGAATTAACCTTATTACGCTGTCTGCAATTACCATTGCCGGAATTTCTCCACCTGTTAAGACATAATCCCCAACAGAGATTTCTTCGTCAATTAAATGTTCACGGATTCTGTGGTCTACGCCTTCATAGCGGCCGCAGATTAGTATGATGTGTTCAGCCTTTGACAACTCGCGAGCTTTGGATTGTGTATACCTACTTCCGCCAGCATCTAATAAAATAGTTTTTGACTTTTGACTTTTGACTTTTGATTTAAGCCCTTTTAGGGCTTCATATATGGGTTCAATTTTAAGAAGCATGCCAACTCCTCCCCCATATGGGCGATCGTCAACTGTTTGGTGGCGATCGGTAGTCCAGTTTCTCAGCTGGTGAATCTTTATTTCTACCTTGCCTTGTTTCTGTGCGCGGCCAACTATACTCTCGTCAAAGGCGCCAGAAAACATCCCTGGAAAAAGCGTTAAAATATCAATTTTCATATAGATCACATTTTACACTAATCCTGTTTGATTGCTATACTCACCCATATGCCTAAATTAGTTGTTGTAATTCCTACCTACAATGAAAAAGAAAATACAAAAAGAATAATAGTTAAGTTAAGAAGAACATTCCTTAAGTTAAAAAAATGGAATCCGCAAATTTTGATTGTCGACGGAAATTCTCCAGACGGAACGTCTATCGTAGTAAAAACACTGTCGCAAAGATATAAAAACGTTCACCTTTTACTTGAACCCAAAAAAAGAGGATTGGGGGCGGCTTATCTAGCGGGCATGAAGCACGCGTTTGGCAAATTAAAGGCTGATGTTGCGGTCACTATGGATGCGGATTTATCTCACGATCCAGCTTATTTACCGAAACTTTTAAACCAAATTGAGTCTGGTTGTGATTTTGTCGTCGGTTCTCGCTATATCAAAGGGGGTTCAATTCCAAAAAACTGGCCTCCTCACAGGAAATTTCTATCTATCTTTGGAAATTTAGCAACACAACTGCTTTTGGAAAGTAGTGCGATTAACGATTGGACAACAGGCTACCGGGCGTTTAAGAAAGAAGTTTTTCAAAAAGTTGTCCCTGTGATGGAAAAAGACGCGGCGTTTAAGGGTTATACCTTTAATATTTCTTTCGCCCACCACACAATTGAAGCTGGTTTTAAGGCAGGCCAGGTGCCCATTAATTTTATAGATAGGACATTAGGGGACTCAAAATTGGGCATGGAATACCTTTTTTACACACCAATTTTTTTGGTAAAGACTCGACTTAAGAAGTTTTTGTCAGTATAGTAAAACCATGTCAAAAATTGTAATTGTCATGCCCACATATAACGAGTGTGAAAATATTGGGCGCATGTTGGACGTTTTGGTTAAAAGAGAGTTGAGGGGAATTAAAAACCACAAAGTTGATATTTTAGTTGTCGACAGTAAATCTCCTGACGGAACAGCAGAAATAGTTCGGGAAAAGATGAAAAAATACCCCCAGGTTCATTTACTTTCTACAGACAAAGGAGGTCTTGGCGCAGATTATGTCAAGGGAATGAAATATGCGATGGGAGCGATGAAAGCAGACGTAATTGTGGAAATGGATAGTGATTTTCAACACGACCCAAAAGATGTTAAGCGGTTAATCGCCGCACTAGACCGTGGGGCAGACCACGTTATCGGCTCGCGCTACATTAAAGGAGGAGAAATTCCCAAAGAATGGGGGATACACCGCAAAGCAATGAGTTTTTTTGGTAGTCTTTTTGCGCGTTTAATGCTTTTTATGTTCAGTATTCACGACATGACTTCTGGTTTTAAACTAACAAAAACAGAGTATCTAAAAAAAGTTGACTTAGACAATCTTTATTCGAAGTACTATGCGTACAAAATCCAAATTCTTTACGAAATAGCAAAACTAGGCGCAAAAATTACAGAGGTCCCGATAATTTTTTATGAACGTAAAGAAGGAACAAGTAAAATCAGCCGTAAGGATTTAATTGATTCGTTTTTGGTGGTTGTTAAGTTGCGAATTAGAGATTCAAAACGTTTTATAAAATTCGGCATAATCGGCTTTTTAGGTTTTGTTATTAACTCTTTGGGTTTAGAGTTTTTCTCTAGTTCCCAAATCGCAAGAGACTTCGCCAGCTACTTCTCGCATATTAACAATCAAGAAATTTGGGGAGTTTTGGCTGTTCCTACCGCTTGGGCTGCCGCTCTCGCAACAGAGATAGCAATTGTTTGGAATTTTTCTATGAATAATGTGTGGACTTTTGCTAAAGAAAGGATTACCAACCCTCTAAAACTTCTATATAAATTTTTACAATTTAATCTTACCTCAGTCGGAGCCATTATAATTCAGTTCTGGGTTATTGGTATGGCAGTAAAAATATTTGGGGACACAATCTGGGTTCGTCAGATTGCTCTGGTTTTTTCTGTGGGTTTTTTAATCGTGCCTTACAATTACACAATGTATAACGTTTTTATCTGGAAGAGATGGAGAGTTCCGGGATTTGGCTGGATACAAGACAAATCTATTTCAAAACATCTCAAAGGAGTGGTTTCCAATCGCCGACCGGAGTGACGTTGTTGGCAATAAAAACAATAGAGAAAAGATAAATCGGTATTAAAAGAACAAGAACCACCCATTTAAATTCCTTAAAGTCGAGCACTTTAGAGAAAGCAATATAGAGAAGTGGAACAAGGGGCAAGCTATAGCGTGAGATGTCCCTGTGTGAAACAAACATGAGGGTAATAAAGAAAACTGAGGCAAAAGACGCGAGTACAACGTTTTTTTGTTTAATCAAATAAAGTACCCCCAATGCTCCAAAAAGATAAAGCCACACAATTTCTTCTAACCAAAAAGTTCCCACCCAAGCTTGTCTTGGGTTAAAAGCTTGGAAAGGTGGGAATGTAAGGTGGATGTTGTCGCCTGAATTAAAGTAAGCAAAAAAGTCTCCATAACGCAAGCCGTAAAAAGCGTAAATACTAAGAAGGGTAAGAGGAATCAGAAGTAAAGGCCAAGCTTTCCAGGGAAGCTTTCTTAACCAATCCTGAGCGTCTGTATGGGCGAGTCTCTGCCAGTATGGGGCTATAAGAGCAATTGTGTAACCAATGAATAAAAGTATGCCCGGAGGCTTTGTCAATTGTGCCAAGGCTCCGAAGAATGCCGCGTACCACCATTTTTCTTTTAAGAAGAAATAAATTGAAGCAAGAATTGTAAAAATGAAGAGTGGCTCAGGAGAGCCAATGGAGCGCACAACTAACCAGCGAGCCGGGAAAAAGGTAAAGAGTAGAGCCAGCCATAAGGCCTGTTTTTTTAAACCTAACTCTAGTAATAACAGATAAAACATTATTACTGCAAGGATACCTGAGACCAGAGTTGTAATAATCATGGCGTAAGGATATCCCAAGAAAGGAAAGATGGTCGCAACACCTCGTATTAATAATGGGTAGAGAGGGTAATGGGCAGAATAGTAAATCGGTTCAAGCTGGAAAGGGTATTGACCTGTAATGGCTGCAGGATCATACCAAGATTTTGCGGCAACTATATAGAAAAGACCATCGTAATTAGCCACGATAGTTGCCATTCCATCTCTTGGAAGAGAAATACCCCAAAACGAATCAAGTCTTAGTAAAAAGGGCAACCAAACAGCAACAGTGGTTAATATTGAGGCCGCGGCCAGCACTAAAAAATACTTATAGCGAAGTAACCGAAGTGTATATTTTCCTACCATTTATCTTATATGGTATCATTTCAAAGGTGAGAATCAAACCTTGCCAACTTTGGTATGCCAACGAAAACTAATCTTGCGGTAGTTGTTCCAGTTTATAATGAAGAAGTAGACCTACCGCGCAATATCCCGGTTCTCCAGCGTTTTTTGAAAAATAACTTTAAAAACTATAACTGGGAGTTGATTATCGCTGACAATGGTCCGTCTAAAGATAGAACTCGCGAAGTCTCGAAAAGGCTTTCCCAAGAGTTTGACAATGTCTTTTATACGTTTGTTCCAACTCCAGGAAGAGGTAATGCCTTAAAAGAGATTTGGTTAAAAAGTAAAGCCGATATTCTCTGTTACATGGATGTCGATCTTTCTTCGGATTTAAAATATCTCCCTCGATTAGTTCGGGTTTTAGAACAAGGTGCGGATTTGGCTACAGGATCGCGTCTTGCACGCGGGGCGAAAGTTTACGGTAGGACTCTAACCCGGGAGGTTATGTCCCGTGGCTACAATCTACTGATTAAGTTCTTTTTTTGGACAAGTTTTCATGATGCGCAATGCGGGTTTAAGGGAATAAGACAAGAGGCCGCAAAAAAACTATTACCATACGTTGAAGATAAGGGATGGTTTTTTGACTCTGAATTGTTAATTCTTGCCGATAAAGCAGGATATAAAGTCGTAGAAGTCCCTATTGTTTGGCGGGATGACCCGCGCTCTACTGTTAAAGTTGCAAAAACAGCCTGGGGAGATATTAAAGGTTTAACTCGGCTATTTCTTGGCCGCCCCTGGAAAAATATCAAAAAGAGAAAATGATGGATAGGCTCCTTAGCTGGATCAGCAAAAACAAGAAAGAGTTTTGGCTAATTTTGGCAATACTTCTCGCCGCTTTAATATTTAGACTATGGAGAATTGACGAATATCTTCCTTTTTTGGGAGACGAAGGAAGAGATTTGCGGGTGGTAAGGCGCTTCTTAACGGATTTTGACCTAATGTTTATCGGTCCCAGAACCTCAATAGGCGACATGTATCTTGGCCCCGCTTATTATTATTTAGTTTCCCCGTTTTTATTACTTTTTGGGTTTTCTCCCACCGGTCCTGCGGTTTTTGTCGCTTTAACTTCAACAGCGACCGTATTTTTAATCTGGATTACTTCGCGGGAATGGTTTGGCAAGGCTGCGGCGTTTTCTGCGGCCGCTCTTTATGCTGTTTCGCCAAGCGTTATTAATCTTGCAAAACACTCTTGGAACCCGAATATTATGCCGTTTTTTGCCCTTCTCTCGATTTGGTCGATTTGGCGTGTCTGGAAACATGCAGAATTTAAATGGTTGTTGGTCTTAGGTTTTTCTTTTGCCGTTTCCCTGCAATCGCATTATTTGGGACTTTTATTGCTCCCTCTTTTGGGTGTTTATTGGCTACTAACTTTTAAAGAAGTTAAAACAGAGAAGAAGAAAATAGCAGCTTTCTTGAAATATTCAGTTTTTAGTATATTAATTTTTACACTCTTAATGTTTCCGTTGCTGCTTTTTGATGCAAAACATGATTGGTTGAACTTCAATTCATTAAAGCGTTTCTTTTTGGAAAGACAGACAACAGTTTCGGCTAAACCCTGGGGAGCTCTACCTTTCTTAGAGCCGTTTTGGAGAGAACAACTTGTTGGAAGATTATTAACTGCCGGTTACGTGTTCGGAAAAACGGCGTGGGTTTCATTTTCTATTCTAGCTTTGTCTTTGTGGGTTGGATATTTCTGGAAAAAAAGAAAAGACGTAAGGCTAACAGCCTACACACTGCTGGTTATATGGTTTTTTACCGGAGCGATAGGTCTTGGGCTACTAAAACAAAACATATACGAACATTATTTTGGATTCTTATTTCCTCTCCCGTTTTTACTTGTCGGCGCGATAGTTCAGGGTTTGTTTCAAAGGGGTCTCAAGATCCCCGCAATATTATTAGTAGTTGTTTTAATCTGGGTTAATTTGCAGAATAACCCTTTAAAAAATCCTCCCCAAAGACAGGTACAGCGAGTTCAAGAAATAAATAGACAAATTATCGCGGACTCGGCAAATGAACCGTTTAACTTTGGGCTGATAGCAGAAAGAAATTACGAAGAAGGTTATTTATATTTCTTCGAATTAGCAAACGCAAAGGTTCGCGAAATCAATCCTCTTGACACAGCTAACACTTTAACACGTCAACTCTATGTTGTTTGCGAAGATCTGATTTGTGAGCCAATAAACCACAGGAAGGCGGAAATTGCTAACTTTGGCTGGGCAAAAATTGAGAAACAGTGGGAGGTAGAGGGAAAAACGGTTTTTAAACTGATACATACACAATAAAAAGATGAAGACTTACCAAGAGACAGAAGAGATATTAGTGAAGATAAGGTCTTGTAAAAAAATCTTACTTACTCTTCACCGTGGTCCAGACCCAGACAGTATCGGATCAAACCTCGCTTTGTATCAATATTTAAAGGATTTAGGTAAAGAAGTTGATCTAATTTCTGTTGACGAGCCTTCCCGTAACCTTTCCTTTTTAGAAGGTTTCCCAGAAATAAAAATTGAGGATATAGCAGAAAAGGATTTATCTGCATTTGATTTAATTTTAATTCTCGATTCAGGATCTCCTGAGATGCTTACCTATAAACAGGGTTTTATATTTTCAAATAACGAGCAAGTAATTGTCGTTGATCATCATAAAACAAACGCTGGTTACGGAACAATAAACTTAATCGATTCTAGTACAGGGTCGGTGTCTGAAATTATTTATAAACTTTTAGAAGCATGGGGGGCACAAATGAGCCCTGGTATTGCTACTTCCTTACTAACAGGAATTATAGGAGACACTGGTTCTTTCCGGTTTGAATCTTCTGTTTCACCGGAAACGTTCATTGTAGCAAGTTCGCTTTTAAAAAAAGGAGCAAGGCTCGGACAAGCTGTTTACAACCTGTTTCAGTCTACAGAGCTCGCGACCCTAAAATATTGGGGAGTGATATTGAAAAATTTAGAAATCAAAGAATCAAACGGCGTAAAATTTGCTTTCTCTGCTGTTTCCGAAGACGAGCTGAGTTATGTCGATAAATCGTCAAAATCGGGCGCGGCAACTGTTTTTTTTAACTCTGTTTCCGGAACAGAGTTTGGCCTCCTGTTAACACAAGATAAAGATGCCATAGACGGTAGTTTGCGATCGCGTTCGAGCCTTGACGTAGCTATGGTTGCAGAAGTTTGTGGCGGAGGAGGTCATAAAGCTGCTGCCGGTTTTCGTTATACGCTAGACGGAAAAAGTTTTGATGAGGGGGTAAGAACCATACTAGGCGTTGTAAACGATGTATTAGCAAAACAACATGTGGCAAATTCTTAAAAAGGAAATTAAGGCATACCCAAAAACGTATTTGTTTTTAGTAATTTTGCTGATTGCTGGCACGTTTATTAGGATTTATCGGGCGAATATATTATTGGGTTTTTATTATGACCAAGGTAGAGATGCCAAAATTATTTGGGATTTTTTACATAACGGCCGCGTCTTTTTGATTGGTCCAACAACTGGTATTGAAGGAATCTTTAGGGGTCCTTGGTATTATTGGTTAATTTCTCCATTTTACTTATTAGGTCAAGGTAATCCTGTTTGGCCTGCAGTTTTTCTTGCATTGACGACAGTAATAGCCGCGCTTTTGGCTTATGTCGCAGGCTTAATAATTCACAGCAGAACCGCAGGCGTTGTAGCGGCTATATTGTGTCTCTTTTCGTTTCATTTCATGCTTTCTGCGCGTTGGCTTTCTAATCCAACGCCGATGTTTTTGATAAGTATGCTTTTGGTACTTTCTTTGGTATGGATTCAAGAGGGTAAAAAATGGGCTTGGATTTTGACGGGAAGTATGCTTGGAATGGCAATGCAGTTTGGCAGCGCGGCAGAAGTGTTTTATTTTCCGTCAGTTGCTCTTTTTGCATTTTTAAACAAAGAGCACTTGCCAAGTATTAAAATTGGGTTTTGGTCTCTGGCTGTAATCATTATTTCCTTTTTGCCGCAAATTATTTTTGACCTCCGCCATGAAGGGATTTTAAGGGGAGAGATTTTTAAATTTTTGACGAAAGAGGGAAGTTTTACCGCCTCGTTTGGAGAAATTATCAAAACCCGCTTGTTGTTTTACGAAGGCGTATTTTTCTCAAAGTTGTTTGTTATTAGTAAAAACCTGAGGACGCTCGCTACTGTTTCATTGCTCGGACTTTTTGTACTTTTCTCAAGAAGATTTATTACTAACAAAAAACTCCAACCGATTATAATTTTACTCTTTGCTCCTATGTTTGGAATGCTCTTTTTCCAAGGTAATAATGGAAATGTTTACGACTATTACTTTACTGGCTATTATTTTGTTTTTGTTTTATTGGTTGCAGTGGTTTTGGCTGAGTTCGCCAAAAACAGATTGGGAAAAGCATTTCTTTTAATTTTCCTTTCAGCATTTATGGTAGACAATTTTTATATCACAAAGTCGTATATAACGTCAGGAGCAGACGGACCAAATACAATCATGTTCCGTAACCAACTACAGGCGGTTGATTGGGTATATCGCATGAGTTCCGGGCGGGAGTTTAATGTTGACGTTTACGTTCCACCGGTTATTCCCCACGCTTACGATTATCTCTTCCTTTGGCAGGGAAGCAAAAGATGCGGGGCGAATTTGTGCAATCAGGTCGACAGCCTGGTTCCCTTACTTTATACTTTATATGAAGTAGACCCTCCTCATCCGGAGAGACTTGAAGCTTGGCTTGCCCGCCAAAGAGGAATTGGAGTAGTTGAAAAAACTGCCCAGTTTAGCGGTATCACTGTCGAAGAGAGGGTTAGAATTAAATAAATAGTATGTATTTATCTGTTGTTATTCCAGCTTACAATGAAGAAGAAAATATTAAAAAAGGTGCTCCTGATAAAGTTGTAAATTACTTAAAAAAACAAAAATATACCTGGGAAATAGTTTTTGTTGATGACGGCTCGTTCGACAAAACCACTGACCTGCTCTCGGTTTTTACAAAAAAAGAAAAGAGAATTAGGTTAATTAAAAACCCTCACCAAGGCAAAGCCGCGACTGTAATTACCGGGATGCTTGCAGGAAAAGGTGACGTGGTGCTTTTTACAGACATGGATCAGGCGACTCCAATTAACCAACTAGAAAAGTTTTTGCCTTGGTTTGAAGCAGACCTGCCTGCCGGCAGACAGGGTTTCGATATTGTTATCGGCACAAGAAGCGGAAGAAAAGGAGCTCCATTTATTAGAAAACTCATGGCTACTGGATTTGTTATTTTGCGGACGGTATTTTTACGCTTGCCATTAAAGGATACACAGGCAGGTTTCAAAGCGTTTACAAGAAAAGCAGCGCAAGATATTTTTCATAACTTAATTATTTTTGGTCAATCTGGGCTTATTCGCCAACCTGCGGTAAAAGCGGGTTTTGATTTAGAACTTTTATATGTTGCCCGCAAAAGGGGTTATAAGATAAAAGAAGTTCCAGTTGAGTGGAATTATCAGGGCTCCCAAAGGGTGAGCGCAATCCGCGACGGAATTGACAGTATAAAAGATATCTTACGTATCCGCTGGCACGCGGTAAAAGGGGACTACAAACAATGAAAATTTCAAATTTCAAATTTCAAATTTTGTTCTTCGGGATAGCGATCTTAGGTCTTGCGCTATTTCTTCGTATTTACAACCTTCTTTCGATTCCGATTTTTGCTGACGAAGCAATTTATGTTCGCTGGTCGCAGGTAATGAGAGCTGTTTCAACACTGCGCTTTCTACCGCTTTCTGATGGGAAACAGCCGCTCTTTATGTGGTCGGTAATTCCATTTTTAAAAGTTTTTGAAGATCCTTTAATTGCAGGACGAATGGTCTCCGCACTTTCAGGTACGGGAAGTGTTATCGGAATTTCTGTGCTGACCTATATTCTTTTTAAATCATGGAAAACCGCTTTGATAGCCGGTTTTTTATATGCGGTTTCCCCATTTGCTGTCTTTTTTGAACGCATGGCGCTGGCTGACGCCATGTTGTCAATGTTTGGTATCTGGTCAATGGTTTTTGCTGTTTTAACAGCAAAATATCTTAGACTGGACACAGCTATGTTGGCAGGGTTTGCTTCGGGGGGAGCTCTCTTGACCAAGTCACCGGGAATTTTTTTCTTAATTATTCTACCGGCAACAATTTTTTTAGCTAATCTTCCAAAACGACTCCTCAGTTTAACTTTCATAAAACTTGTCGGACTTTGGATTGTAGTTGGAGTTATTGGTTATGGTTTATACAATATTCTCAGGCTTGGACCTGAGTTCCATATGATTGCCTTGCGCAATCAGGACTATGTATTTCCTCTTTCCCATGCTTTGACCAACCCTTGGGATCCCTTGCAATTCCATGTAAAAGAAATAATTGAGTGGTTTTGGGTATTGGTTCCCATGACTTCGCTCTTGGCCGCAGTTGTGGCGATTATTTTAGGTTGGAAAAAACACTGGAGAGTTTTTTTACCCCTTCTTGCCTGGTTATTGGCCCCTCTTGCAATTCAAGCAGAATACGCAAAGGTTTTTACTGCCAGGTATCTGCTTTTTACTATTCCTCCACTTTTTGTCTTAGCCGCTTTGGGAATTACTTCAGTTAAATTAAAAACAAAAACATTTTGGATAGTTTTAGCTCTTGTATCTCTCCCTTCCTTGTACATTGATTATCTATTTTTAACAGCTCCTCAAAAGGCACCCTTACCACGCGTTGAGCGTTCAGGTTATTTAGAATTGTGGACCGCCGGAACCGGGATTAGGGAAGTGGCTCAGTTTATAAAAGCAGAACACGAGAAAGATCCGAATACGCAAATTGTTGTTGGTACGGAAGGGTATTTCGGAACACTCCCCGACGGATTAATGATTTATGTTGCCGACATTCCAAAAGTTGTAGTTACTGGTGTTGGCCTCTCGATTTCAACGGTAAGTGATCCTCTCTATGAGGCAAAAAAGGCTGGAAACAAAGTTTATCTTGTTGCAAACACTTCCCGTATGGAGGTTGCTCCGGAAGATTTAGGGTACAATGTCCTTGCGAGTTTTCCAAAAGCTACCCAGCCAAGCGGCAAGGTGGAAAGTTTGTTATTATTGGAGGTAACTAAAAAATCTTTAAAGATTACAGAAGATGCCAAAGAAAAAGCAAGAAAAGAACAACAAAAAGAAGACGTCAATAAAAAGTAAAAACTTCTTGGAGAAATTGAAAAACCTTGTTAGAAAACCAGACTTTCTCTTTGTGGTGGGTGTTGTATTTTTAGCACTTCTTGCCGGAAGATACCTCTTAATTCCTGGTTATTTCAATATGCATGATGATCTCCAAATGATGCGCCAGTTGGCGATGGAGGAGTGTTTTAGAGACTGGCAAATTCCTTGCCGCTGGACGCCCCACATGGGATACGGGTTTGGTTTTCCCTTGTTTAATTACTACCCCCCGCTGCCTTATTTAGTAGGGGAGATTTTTCGTCTTGTAGGGTTTTCTTTTGTTGAAACTGTCAAGCTAACGTTTTTAATATCTTTTGTTTTATCCGGGCTCACGATGTATCTGTGGGCAAAAACTTTTTGGGGTCGCCTTGGGGGACTTTTATCTGCGGCCTTTTATATCTGGGCGCCATACCACTCGCTTGATATTTTCGTGCGGGGGGCAATGAATGAGGCGTGGGCGCTTATTTGGTTTCCACTAATTCTTTGGTCTTCTTATGAGTTAATCTTGAAGGGACGTTTTCGATACACTATAATCCTCGCGCTTTCCTTCACCGCCTTGCTTACGTCACATAACCTTATGGTTCTAATCTTTACTCCTCTTGCGGCCTGTTGGGTTTTGTTCTGGCTTCTTCGTTTTAAATCCTGGTCTACTATACCGCAACTGGCGATTTCGGGAGTGTGGGCTTTTGGGTTAGCTGCATTTTTCACTTTACCAGTTTTCTTAGAGCAGAAGTTTGTGCACGTAGAGACGTTGGTGGTTGGTTATTATGAATATATTGCCCATTTTACAACTGTCGGACAACTTTTGTTTTCTCGATTTTGGGGATATGGGGCGTCTGTTTGGATGGATGCCGACGACAAAATGTCATTTCAAATTGGACATCTCCATTGGATGTTGCCGATAGTCGTTATGGGACTTATGGTTTGGAGATACTATAAAACAAAAAAGGTAGACAGTGTACTTTTTCTTACAACCTTCTTTTTTGCAGCCGGTTGGTTTGCTACTTTTATGACGCACAATAAATCGACGCCAATTTGGCTTGAATTTGATCATTTTCTTAAATTTGTACAGTTTCCCTGGAGATTTTTGACCCTAACGATTTTATGTTTTTCTTTTGTTGTCGGAGCGTTTCCAAAGTTGCTAAACAGAGAAAAAGCAAAAATGGCAGTATTTTTGCTAATTGGAGCGGTTGTGGGTTTCAATTTTGGATATTTTCAGCCGGAAGAAATGGGCCCGATAACTGACCAGCAAAAATTTACAGGCGTGGCTTGGGATATGCAACAAACTGCGGGAATTTATGACTATTTACCGGTTGGTGCAAATACTGCTCCCAAGGCTCCGCAGAAAGAACTGGCCTTAGTAATTAGCGGTAAAGCTGTAATTTCAGATCCTGTGCAAAAAACAAACAAGGCAAGTTTTAAGGCAGTTGTAGAAAGTGAAACGTCTCAAATTGAGATTGGTATTTTTCAATATCCCGGATGGAAAGTGTTTGTTAACGGACAGGAAAAAGAGAATTATATAGGAAATGATTCGTGGGGGAGAATGCATATTGATTTAATCCGTGGAGAGTACCAAGTAGTTTTGAAACTCGAAAACACACCCGTACGCTCCGCCGGAAATTCTATTTCTGCGGTTTCGTGGCTGCTTCTTTTCACTGCTCCTCTCTGGCGCAAGAAAATTCTTACCTGGAGAAAATAACGGCGTTAGGGAGGGAGCGGCCAGGACCGACTTTGTAGCCACCAAACCAGAGTGCCGATGAGCCGCCGCCGTCTAAATTCATTGCCGAGTCTGCTCCTAAACTTTTGAAAACATGCGCGAAATCGGCCATGTTAACACCCGAGGCAATAATTAAGTAAACAGTGTTTCCGCGGATTCCAATTCCACCCTTTGTACCTTTAGTTGCTTGTTTTTCCGATAGACTTCCTTCGTCAACAATTACATTTCCGCCGTCAAGTAAACCAGGGTAGTTGACTACACCTGCAGATAAACTCCCACTAAACGAGTTGGCATCACGCTGAAAGTGCATGATGCCTCCGTCGTAATAAACCATTGAACGGCTATTCCAAAAAAGTTTGTCGTTATTGATCCATTTCGAAAGACGAGAATTGTAGACGGGAAAGTCAAATGAATTTTTCTTATCAGCACAATCAGGGTAAGTTTCGGGACAAAAATAACTTCCGTTAATTCCAGCAAAACCGCCGCTACTGGTCACGTAATCTGCGAGTGAGCGGACAGGACAGTCTGTGGTGCAATTGTCCTCGTTAGCTGTGTCTGTAACCATGCGCACCCCTGCCATATCGATCGAAACCACGCTGGCTGTAAAATTGCCCCGTTCTGTTTTAACTGTAATCCTAGAATAACCACTACCTGGAGGACCTGACACTGCGGCAATAGGTGATGGTGTAGGCTTGGATGGTGACGGGCTGGGTATCGTTGAAGGTGAGGCCGATGGCGAGGTCTCGGCAGATGGTGAAGCCTCTGGAGTATTACTTACCTCAGGTTGAGTCGAAGATGTGGGTGGAACCTCAACCGGCATGAGGCTTTGCGCTTGTTTTCTGTTTTGGATTACGATAAAGCCTGTTACTGCAACGATGATAACGACAACAAAGATTATTGTAAAATCAACAAAACCTGAAATATGGGTAAATTTACGCAAAGCAAGGTAATTTTACCACACCAGATTTCTGCTTTTGGTAGAATAGTATTGTGTTGTCGAGCCTTAAGTTTCTTCTACCGATTTTTGTTTTAGTCCTCTTTTTTTACTATAAAATTTTAGGGGTCTATTTTTCCCAAGACGATTTTTTTCATATTACAATCAGCCAGACTGATGGCACAGTCCGCGGCTTCCTAAACTTATTTGGTTTTTATCCGTTTGAGGAGAGGGGGATTGCGTTTTACCGTCCTGTATTTCGCGAAGCATTCTTTAATATATTTTATTCGATTTTTGGGTTAAACCAATTGCCTTACCGTATTTTTCAGCTTGCACTGCATTTTATCAACATCGTTTTGGTTTACACTTTTGCCCAGAAATGGTTAGAAGACAAAAGGATTTCTGTCTTAGCTGCGCTATTATTTAGTATCGCCTCGGCCAACGTCGCAACGCTTTATTATTTAACAGGGGGGGTTCAGGTACTGGGAGCGACAGTTTTTATCCTTTTGACTTTGCTCTTTTATGAAAAACACACGCGTTGGGCATTTCTCACTTTTCTTATTGCCTTAGCCTCACACGAACTTGCTGTGGTTGTTCCCTTGCTTCTAACCGTAATAAATTGGCGCCGCGCCTTACCGTTTGTTGTACTAACTCTTATTTACCTATATTTAGAATTTACCATAATCGGATTTTCTAAAGAGGAAATGCAATATCAAGCAGTAATTTCTTTGCCTAAACTAATCAACACCTACGCTTGGTATACCGGCTGGGCTTTGGGTTTGCCGGAGATGTTAATTGACTTTGTACGCTCAGGGTTGCAATTAAACCCGAGCCTCATGCGCTACTGGGGAGATTATTTTAAAATTATTTTCCCTACGTTTTTTATAGCTTTGTTCGGTCTTTTATATCTGACTTCCTATCTATTTCTTAAGAAGAGAGAAGCCCTGCTTAACAAAAAAGTATTCTTGCTTATTATATGGTTTGTTGCAGGACTGCTGCCTGTTGCAATCCTTCCCTGGCATAAGTCAACATATTATCTTTATCCAGTTTTGGCAGCGTTTTCAATACTCGTAAGTTATATCGTGTTTAAGTTTATAGAAAACACAAAAAAGCTACCCACTAGAATCGTGGTAGCTTTTTTAGTAGGGGCCTTATTTATACTAAACGCCACGTCAGTTACCCTGGGTGATAGCACTTATTGGGCGGCAACCCGCGGCAGGTTGGCTGAAAAACTAATTGGTCAGATATCTGCCCAGTATCCAACTTTGCCAAAAGGAGCTGTGTTTTACATAAAAAACGATCCTAATTACCCGTTTGTAGCCAAAGATTGGGGAGGAACGTCTAAGCAGGCATCAATAATTTTGAATAGGGAGGATGCTCTAAGATTATACTATCAAGACCCGGCGATCACAGTTTACTATGAAGACATGGACAATCCGTCCGACACAAGTACGCGTTTCGAGATAACAGCTAAACTAAATTAATGAAAAAATTGATCGCTTTTACTATTTTGATTTTTTGGCCTTTAAACCTTTTTTTTAATGGTGGAAAGCAGAGTTTTCCTTTAGAAAATTTTACCAAAACAATTTTTCAGCAAGATTACCAGGCCGAACAAAGGATTTTAGAAAAAATTAATTTATATCCAACAGTATTCCTTGCCCGGGTTTATCAAAACAAGGCTAGAATATATTTAGATAAAGCTAGCAGTAACCTACTGGCTTTAACCGACTTAAACAACTATTTTTTTGGTTTTCATCCAAGACAAATTATCGGGAACCAAAATTTAAAAAAATTTCCTTTTGTTAGTATTATCTTTTTTCTTACCGGTTTATATTTCTTCAACAGACTAAAGCACAAGAAACTTATTCTTCAAATTGCTATTCCCTCGTTGGTATACCTGTCGTTATTGGAAAACTTTGATAGGATAGATATTCTTCTTTGGCTACCAATATCTTTAGTCATTTTAGGTGGATTGGATATTGTTTCCCTTGGTAAATATTGGAAATACACAGCAAGTGCTTTTTGGATTTTTACCGTCCCGCAATTGTTAAGAATTTTTTTAGGATACCAGTGAAAAAAATATTAATCACTTTAATTTTGCTTTTAGTAATTGGACTTGCCGTCTTAACCCGGTTTTATAAATTGGGAGAAGCCCCCGCTGGTTTATATGTTGATGAAGCAGGTCAAGGTTATAGCGCTTATTCAATATTAAAAACAGGCAAAGATGAATTTGGTAAAAATTACCCTATTGTTTTCCGTTCCTTTACGGATTTTAAAACACCGGTTTATATTTATTCGATTGTCCCCTTGATTCCCCAGTTCGGTTTAACTCCGTTTACCATTCGTTTCCCCTCGTTTCTTTTTAGTATTTTAACAATACCCATTCTCTTCCTTCTGGTTAGAAAACTTACTCCTAAAAATATGTCGTTGCCGCTTGCATTTTTGGCCACGTTCCTTTTCGCAATTTCTCCGTGGCACATTGTTTTCAGTAGAACATATGTTGAGTGTAATCTAGCTCTCTTTTTCCTTTTGTCCGGAGTGTATGTCTTTTATCTGAGCCTACAACGCCCCTTTTTATTATTAGTCGCCGCAGTGCTTTTTGCAGTTGCTGTTCCTGCCTATCATTCCCAAAGGCTTGTTACCCCGCTTGTGGTTATATTCCTGGCCTTAAGACACAAGAAAATAATTTTTAGTAAAACACACAAAAAATGGTTAATTTTAGCTTGCGTTGTCGGCTTTGTGTTAACAATACCAATGCTATCTATTATTACTACCCCTGGGTTTTTGGCTCGAGCAGCTGGGTTAAACATTTTCTCTGAAGCAAGAGTTCCTGCAGGTTTCGTCGCTGACTACCAAGGGATTTTCTCGTGGCTTGTTAACTCACGCTGGTTTTTGTCTGTACAAGAGTTTATAGCTTTATACCTTTCTTACTTTTCACCGAGGCTAATGTTTAACGTAGGAGATTATGAACCGAGAAGCTCTTTTCCCGAACTCGCCACGTTTTTTATCTGGCAGTTGCCTTTTTACCTTGTGGGATTATACATCTTTACAAAATCGAGACTTGGAGAACTAAAGTTTTTTGTTTTAATACTTTTACTTCTTGCTCCAATCCCAGCCGCAATTACACGCGACCCTTATAATACTTATCGCTCTTTACCGTTGGTTATTCCGCAAACGATTATTATTAGTCTGGGAATAATCTCTGTTTTTGTATGGGCAAAAGGATTATTAGGAAAATTGGGGCTAAAGAAGGTTTTTTTACCAGGCGTTGCCATATTTTCGGTTTTGTTGTTGGTTTACAGTCTCGGAAAACTTTACAGTTCAGCAATTTTGCTCAACGAATATTTTAGAGCTCGAGATTGGGATTGGGGCTGGGACAGAATGGTGGCCGTGACAAAAACTTTTGACTCCAGCTTGCCCATAATTATTGATAATAGCCGCAAAGAGCCGTATATCGAGCTGGCGTTCTTCTTGCAATACGATCCTGCCAAATATCAAAAGGAAAATAAGGAAATAGATCTTGAGAATTATTACACAGATATGAACCGCAAGACGACAATAAAGTTTGACAATATTACCACCAGACCGATTAATTGGGGAAAAGACTTGCGAATTATGCAGTATCTAATTGGGGATGAGTTGGCAATTTCTCCTGAACAAATTACTAGACACGGATTAACCTTGATAAAAGAAATAAAATATCCAGATAAAACAGTAGCTTTTAGAATTGTGAAGACGAACCTTAAGTAATTTTAGTGCAAATATCTTGTATACAGTGAAGGATCTTGTGAATTTAAGACAAGTCAGAGATTATTTCACCTTATTACGTTCAAAGTCGGAACGATAAGCTGATGTATCTGGCAAAATTAGTTTGATGATTTTATCAAAACTGTTTAATAGTAAAATACCGATTTTCGCCATATTTTTTCTTGGTATTTTGTTGAGGACAATTTTTCTTGTTCAAGTTCCGCCTGGCATGGCCAACGATGAAATAAACATTATTATCAATGCACAATCATTATTACACACAGGACAAAACATACCAGGGGTCGTAACTGGAATTTTAGGTAAGACCAGCGGAAATTTAGGAGGAGGAATTCACAGCGAGATAAGCTCTTGGTATGTTTTGTCCTTTATTGCGGTTTTTGGATTTTCCTGGCCGATTGTTAAACTACCTTTCGTATTTGCTAGTTTGGGAGTGGTCTATGTCTCTTATTTATTAGTAAAAAAGCTTATTGGACGCGAGGCGGGGCTTATTGCTGCTTTTTTGGCTGCAATTAACCCGTGGTCAATTTTCTTTGCACGTTCAGGATACGAGTCAATCTTTAGTGCATTTTTTTACCTTTTGGCTATTTATGTTATCTTCAGTTTTAAAGCTTGGAAAATTCTCTGGGCTACACCCTTATTTTTGGCGGGCTTACTAAGTTATTTCTCTGCTAAAACCATAATGTTGCCCCTAGCTCTGTTTACTCTCGCAGGCGCTAGATTTACAAATCCTAAGGGCTCAGTTAAACCAGCGCTACTAGTCAGTTTTTTACTATTGATATTTTTAACCATTTATTTACCTCTCCTGTCCAAGTCTCCTGCCGGAGTAAGATTTAGGGAGTTAAATGATCAAAATATTCAAGGAATTGTAAACCTTAAACGGACGCAAAGTCTAAATTTTCCACTTGTAGAGATTTATGAAAACAAATATATCGAAGAGATTAGACACAGAACTCGGGCTGCTCTTGGGGCACTGTCAGCTAATTTCCTTTTTCAAGATGGTCAGCCAGAAAGTATCCCTTCCCTTGCAATTTCTGACCATGCACCCCTATATTTAATAGACCTGCCATTAATAGTTTTTGGTTTGGTATTTCTGGCAAGGACAAATCCAGGACTTCTTTTTACATTCTTGGGCTTTTTGGTAATAACACTGATTCCAAATTTCCTAAACCTCCAAGGAACTACCTATACGATAAGAACGGTAATTCTATTTCCAATATTGACATTGATATCAGCAATTGGGATTTATTACCTCAAAAGTAGTTTCTCACCGCAGCGAAACTTAACATATGTGGCAGTTTTTGCGGTATATTTGCTCTTTGTAGGCAACTTTGCTATTCAATATTTTTCAAGGCTTCCTGTAGATCGAAATGAAGGATGGTTTTTGCCAGACCGCGTTGTTGCAAAATATATTAAATCCTCATTTGACAAAAATATCGGTGATATCACCCTAGTTTCAGCAACACCAAAGCAAACTGCGTACAGGTATCTATTGTTTAATAAACTCTATAACGATACACAATCTATTAAAACAACTAATGCAAGATTTTCGCAGGAAGATTACAGAATAGGCAATCTTAATATCCTTGGTAATTGTCCTGACTTTACGGTGAATACAAATTTGATAGTAGATACAAGAATTCCTTGCTTCCAAGAACTTAGAGGAAGTTCTATTGCTTCAATTAAAGATGGTCGCGCTTTGTATGTGATCACTAACGATGAACTTTGCCGCAATTATGTTTCCCGACACTATCCTTTAATCAAAGATATTGCCTATCTTGATATAGAAAATCTATCCATAGAAGACTTTTGTCAGAATTTTTTAACAGATATCAAATATTAGAGTTGAAAGCCTTCAGGAAATCAGACACTTCGTGTTAGAATTCAAGTTATGGTAGGTAATTTAGAATACGCGTTAGAGGACCTCGATTTAGAATCAGTCAAAAAGAGGACCATTTCGGGCATTTTAGCTTTAACCTTCCGTACTTTTTTCTTGCAAATTGTTGGTTTAGTAGCCTTTGGTATTTACGGCTCGTTGTTTGAAATTGCGCAATTAGGAACTTATTCTCTTGTTTTGGCGGTTAAAAATTTTCTGTCTTACTTTTCAGACATAGGTTTGGCAGGAGCATTAATTCAAAAAAAGGAAGTGTTGACTGACGAAGATTTAAAATCGACTTTTTTAATTCAGCAGTCATTAGTCATTTTTCTGCTCGTCGTCTTATTTTTTGCCACACCTTTTTTACAAGACTTTTATAAATGGTCTGACGAAATCGTCTATTTACTTTGGGCTCTTGCTGTTTCCTTCTTTATTTCTTCTTTGAGAACAATTCCGACAGTCATATTAGAGCGTAAATTACAATTTGAAAAACTAATTATTCCTCAAATTGCAGATACGATAGTTTTCAACGCGACAGTAATTTATTTAGCTACTCAAGGGTTTGGTTTAACCAGTTTTACTGTCGGTGTTCTACTGCAGGCTTTAGTGGGACTAGTGCTGACTTATATTCTCCAGCCTTGGACTCCTGGGATTGCTTTTTCGAAATCATCACTTAAAACATTGCTGCGGTTTGGGGTTCCATATCAAACCAACACCTTTTTAGCAATGCTTAAAGATGATGGTCTTATATTAATACTGGGAAGAATACTTGGAGACTCTGGTGTTGGTCTTTTAATGTGGGGACAGAAGTGGGGACAGGCGCCGTTACGCTTTTTTATGGATCAGGTAATAAAAGTTACCTTTCCTGCCTTTTCGCGTATACAAGACAAGAGTGATGAGCTGGCAAATGCAGTTTCTCGTGCAGTATTTTTTGTCTGCTTTCTAGTTTTTCCCGCAGTTATTGGGTTGGCAATCCTTGCCCCGGTAATTATCGAGATTGTTCCCAGGTATGCAAAATGGCAGCCTGCTCTTTTTGCCTTGAGCATGTTCGGGACAAGTGCTCTTTTTGCGGCTGTAACGACACCTTTAACCAATGCTTTAAACGCAATCGGAAAGATAAAAATCACCTTTTATTTAATGATTATGTGGACAGTATTAAGCTGGGGTTTAATTCCATTTTTGGCAATCCATTACGGTGTAAACGGAGCGGCAGTAGGCTACGCTTTAGTTTCATCCTCCTCTGTCATTGCAATTTTTGTTGTCAGGAAATATGTTTTATTTTCCCTTGGAACACCTGTATTAAAACCTTTAGTTGCGTCCTTTGGGATGGGAACAATTTTATTTGTAGTTCGTGATATGATGCCGCCAAGTTTGCAGTGGATATTTATACTTCTTGTTTTTGTAGGGTTAGTTT
>Ga0209542_10005491_pt1 | contig 25266 bp, 27 predicted proteins | sample RifCSPhighO2_01_FD_184028 | JGI IMG/M metagenome (GOLD analysis project Ga0209542, IMG submission 184028) | Soil microbial communities from Rifle, Colorado - Rifle CSP2_plank highO2_0.1 (SPAdes) (version 2) | ecosystem: Environmental > Terrestrial > Deep subsurface > Rock core/Sediment ...
GAGACCGTTCAAATTTGGTCACCTTCTTTAAGTACTTTTCCTTTCTAATATAACATAAAGAGTTGATTTGACTAAGTGAATTATCCTTAAGGAATGTTAAAAAAAGTTTAGGTGTAAATACTGTGATAGTTTAGATACAAATAGAAAGGGAGTAAGAAGAGGTAAGGTTAAATATGTATGCAAAAGCTGTGGTAGATACTTTCAGATAAACAGAGTAGAAAGACTAAATCCCACTGCTATACTACTTTCTCATCTGGATGGGGTTTCTTTCAGGAAGATAGCAGATCAACTTCATATATCTTTAGGTAGTACATACTCCAAGTGTTTTGGGGTTACTTGTAAGTTACTACACTGTGCAGACCTAACGAGAAGATACTGTTCTAATTTCAGTCAGATACTAGTTGTTGACGGGAAGTTTGTTAAGGTAAAAGGCTATGACCATAAGATACCCTTTCTTTACGGTATAGATTATCTAACTCATGATATTCCAACATACAAACTTTCAACTAATGAAAGTTATCAATCCTGGCTATCATACTTTACCTCTTTAAAACTTCTAAATTATCCTCTTCAAGCTTTAGTATCTGATGACAATGAGAATATTAGACTTGCCTGCAGGAAGATATACCCTAAAGTGGTATTCCAGCTCTGCCAAAACCACTATAAAGAGAATGTCAGAAGATCTTTAGATTTAACTAATAATCCAGAATACCAACCTTTCATAAGGGATGTAGAAGTCTTGTTTTCAGTTAAGCGCTCAGAGGATGATTTCAACAGAGTTGGTAAGAATATATTTAATAAGTACAAAGATAATAGGCTATTCTTATCAATACTCCTGGATATAGATAAAAGAAAAGATATTCTTTTAGGTTATCTTAAGTTTAAAGGACTGCCTGTGACAACTAATCTAATAGAGAGCTTTAACTCACATTTTGAGGGAAGATTAAAACCACTTAAAGGATTTGAAGACTATAAACATGCAGATTACTTTATTAACGCTCTCATAATTAGAAGAAGACTTAAAAGCTTCACTGACTGCAAAGGTAAGTTTAGTTACTTAAACGGTAAAAGCTCACTTGAGAAATCTAAAAAACCAAATGTTGATTTACCAACCTTATACTCGTTGGTAGGTGACCAAATTTGAACGGTAGCTCACTCGCTCCGCTCGCTGCGGCATTCTCATCCCGCTTAGTACAGATCTTTCAACCCTCCCCTCCTCCCACGAACTCTTTGCTGATTTTAGTGGCGGAGGGAGCGGGATTCGAACCCGCGAGGGGATTACTCCCCAACGAACTTTCCAGATTCGCGCACTGGGCCTCTATGCGATCCCTCCATAAAAAGCAACAAACCAATATTAACTCTAAAACTTCCAAAAATCTTTACCAAGCGCAGCAACCATATGGAAGCCCTTTTGTATGTGAAGCATCGTTAAATAAATGAAGAACCATTTTATCCGGGCTTTTAACTTCAACCATAGTCACGGAAGCAAAATCCACATTCATATTAAAAAACCCGTCAATACTCCCCTCAAGGATTTTAAGAACAAGAAACCTTATCCAATGCCCATGAGTAAATATAAAAACGTTCTCGCCTTTTGATTCTGAAAGAATCCTCTTAAACGAATCACAAACCTGCGAGCATATAGGATCAAAAATACCTTTTAGATGCTCAAGTTTTTCATGATCCGATGCAAATGCTTCGTCTAAAACCTCCCTGACATCATCCCTATACTCTGCCTTAACATCAGAATGGTATTTAAGAAAAATTTTGCAAGTATTTTTTGACCTTTCCATCGTACTGCAAAACACTTCATCCACTCTGAAATCTTTAAATCTTTCCGCTAGAGCTTCCGCATGCTTCATTCCGGATTCATTAAGCGCAGATTCAGGACCCTCCCTCCAGCTTTCATCATATGCATTCCCATGCCTTATCAAAAAAACCTTTTTCATAAGAAGATTATAACAAGATCAGACTTTAACTTTATTAATATCCCCTACGCACATCCAAGCACTTTGCATCCCATAACCTGTTTTGTCAATGTTAAACGCTGGCACTTCCGATATCTCGCTAAGCAGAACAAAAATGGCGTACTTCTTATTTAGTATGTAATTTCTAATTTCTTGTGGAATATCGGCCGCGCCTAGATCACGAAGGGTATATTTCTTCATTAACCCCAAGGCCTGCTTATTGTCCTTCACAAAGTATTGATGTACATCTAAAACCTTTGCTTTCAAAGTTACGGGGCGTCCCGAATCCTTGAAATAAACAACGTCGCCCTTAAAAATCTTGTCCCACGGAGCAACTTGTGTTTTATACCACCTGGATTCCACGGTCTTTTGACCGCTAAGTATTTTCTTTAGCAAACCCCATTCTTTTTTTAGTATTGCCACATGATCCATAAACCACTAAATTATAGTCAGTTTTGGTTATTCTAAATATCAGTATGAGAGATGCAACAGTACTTCTTCTTGTGAAAAGGAGTAAACAAAAAAAGATAGAAAAGATTTTGCTAGCTATGAAAAAACGGGGTTTCGGGGAAGGAAAGTGGAACGGAGTAGGTGGGAAAGTTAAGGATGGGGAATCAATAGAAGAAGCCGCAATCAGGGAAGCGTGTGAAGAGATAAGCGTAATAGCAAGTAATTTAGCAAAAGTAGCGATACTAGACTTCTCCTTTCCTTTGAACCCGAAATGGGATCAAACCGTGCATGTATATATTTCGGACATTTGGGAGGGCGCACCAACCGAAAGCGAAGAGATGAACCCCAAGTGGTTCAACATCAATGAAATCCCTTTTGGAAATATGTGGCCTGACGATTTCCATTGGCTGCCCAAGGTGCTGGACGGCAATAAAGTTAAGGGAATGTTCAGTTTTCTTGAGGGAGATGTTATAGATAAAATGGAAATTAAATGTGTGGGGTTTCTTTAAAAAATCCAAATCTAACTATTGCCACTCTTCAGTAAACGCATAAGCAGACAACACACAATTTATTGATATTTACTACAACTTATATTATATTAACATAATGGGGCTTACTAATTTAAAATTAAAGATCTCAAACCCCGCCAACATAAAGAGGCAGGAGGAGGTTAACTTCCTTGTGGATTCAGGAGCTTTTTACTCTTTTGTTGATGGAAATGTACTGAAAAAGGTTGGCATTAAACCCGAAACCGTAAAAGAGTTCATCATGGCAAACGGTAAAACCGTTAAAAGAAGGGTGGGAATAGCAAGGTTTCATTACAAAGGTTTAACAGGCGGAGCACCAGTGGTGTTCGCAAAAAAAGGCGACGAAAACCTTTTGGGAGCTACTACTTTGGAAGCTTTAGGACTCATGCTCAACCCTTTTAAAAGAGAAATAATCCCTATAACGTTAACTGTTTAAGAAATTTCAGCCGCTATTCTCATCCCACCGAATACTACCTTTCAAAGCTTCCCCTTTTCCAACTACCCTCCTACAGATTTTTCTGGCGGAGGGGGTGGGATTCGAACCCACGTTGGGGTTGCCCCCAAACGCTTTTCGAGAGCGCCGCCTTGAACCGCTTGGCTACCCCTCCACGGAACTTACTGAAATCAATTGTACCCCAATTAGACAAAAACCCTATAAAAGAAATGGCGGCAAAAAAGAACCCCCTAACAACTAGTTGGGGGGCTTTTTACTTTTGTGGAGCGGGCGGATCAAACTTCGGACCATTGGCCGCTTCAAAAAGTTTCTCCCTTACATACCAAGACAGAGGCCCCCAATAATAGTTAGCTATGTCCCGCTTCAGACCGGCTAACTCGCATAGCCTTTCCCTCACGGTTTGGTCTGCATCCTTCCACAGTTTCGCAACCGCATCATGAGTTGGATATCTCATGGTACCCATCAAAAGTCTCCTTTTCCTTCAAGATAGCGTCATTCTATACTATAGGAAACACAAAGCAAACAAAAGTTAAAAACCTGATGAAACCAGAACGAATATAACGGACGCGATAACAAGACATGAAAGCTGATAAAAACTGTCTATTAAAAACAGATCCGTAGATTTTCTTGAAAAAAGAAAATCGATAAATTTTACGGGTGCGATAAACCCAAGCCACAATATAAAAGAGGCAATAACTCCTTCCCAAACGTATAAAACATCAAAATTCAGGGTTACGACATTTAAAACGTAGGTAGTTACCAGCGATGAAAGAAAAGCAAGGGAGTAAGTTTTTCTCATATCCATACTTTCCTTCATCTTCTCCATGCTTTTTGCATCAAAACCCATCGCCTTCATCCAGTGTTTTCCAAACATAAAAGGCGAATACCACAAAAATCCTATCGCCATTGAAGCAACCGAACCAAGAAGAACGGATAAAAGGTTGATCTGAAAGCTAAGCATACTGTTACTCTAACAAAAAAACTCCGTTATGTGGAGCTTCTATAGCTTAACCCGTGACTGATTGTATCTCAGCCATGTAACATAACATATACCATCCCACTTGCCGCAAGTCAATCTTATCTGATACCTTTCGCTTATGGAAAACTTTGTTACAGATGAAGGCTTTAAAAAGCTCCTTGACCAAAAGAAAAAGGTAAAAGAAGAGTTAAAGAACGCCACCTCGGAAATGGCTGAATCCTCTGAAGGGGGAGGAGGGTGGCATGAGAATAACTTTTTTGAATTTCTGGAAGAGAAAATCCATCATTTAACCGCCAGGCTTTTTCAGATAAACGAGGAAATAAAAAACGCTAAAGTTACCGAAAGCATAAATAAAGATCAGGCAAAAATCGGGTTTGGCTCAACTGTAGAACTTCTGATAAATGGTGAAACCGCAACCTACAAAATACTAGGCGAAGCAGACTCTGATCTTTCAAAAAACATAATTTCATACACATCTCCCATCGGCCAGGCGATAATGGGGAAAAGTATCGGAGAAGAGACAACAGCCCGTCTTCCAGAAATCAAAGTAATAATTAAAATTCTAAACATATGCTGAAAGGCCATACTGTAAGTGAGGAAGAATGAGTTTAGGAATTGTATCGTAGCAAAATGTATTGTTATATAATAGTGTCTGTGGTATATTCAAACGATGAAATCATCAGAGAAAAAGAAACTTATAGAGTATAAAGAAAAATACCAAAATAAATGGGTGGCTTTAGATCCTAAAACACAAGCTGTACTAGCTGCCGATGAAGATCTGAAAAAACTCTCCAACAAGATGAAAAAGATAGGTACCAATTACATTCTGGATAAAGTATTACCTATAGATATGATATTTATCCCATGAGGTCAAAAATCAAATTAACGCCGGACTATTATAGGAGTCCAGAAACCGGGAAGGAACTAATTGTATACGCTCCAAGAATAATCCTCCTAGTCTTCTCTAATCATAAAACAGGGCCCGCCACCACATGCTACCTGGATACGGGAGCAACGTTTAACATATTTCCGTGGGACTATGCCCTGAAACATTTGGGTTTTTCGGAGAGTTCAATAAGAAAAGGGGTTCATATTAAAATCCTGGGTGTTGGAAACGCAATAAAGGAAGGTTATGGGCATACCTGCGCTTTTCACCATCCGGACTTTAGAATAGAAAACGCAATGGTTTATTTTGTTAAAGATCAGCCGTATCCGTTACTAGGTCTAATAGGATTCGTAGATAAATTTGACAAAGTAGTTCTTAACGAAAAAGATAAAGTGATTGAGCTAATTAAAGATTAAAGTGTCCAAGTTTAAAGAAAAGGTTTTTGAAATTGTAAGAAGAGTGCCGGAAGGAAAAGTCGTAAGCTACGGACAGGTTGCGCTAATGGCGGGAATTCCAAGGGCCGCAATCCAGGTTGGATGGGTTCTTCATATTTCTGATGAAAGCGACAAACTCCCATGGTGGAGGGTAATAAATAACGCAGGAAGAATAAGCACAACCTGCCTTGAGCACACAGCCCAAAATCAAAAAGAAAAACTTGAAAAAGAAGGCGTCAAAGTAACAAAAAATCTTAAAATAGACATAGAAAAATACAGGTTTCGCCCAAACCCAAAATTTCTTCAAAACTTGAGCCTTGAAGACGAATACATTTTTAAACTTATGGAAAAGTACGGCATTTAGAAGTATGCAAAAACTCTGCCCTAAACTATTATTATAGTGTGCTATATCCTGATACCTCTGTCCTTTCTAAGAAAGATATTCTTTCTAAACTTGAATCCTCAATGGAGGGTTTAAAAGAAGGGGATGTTAAAAAAAGGCAGCTCAAAGGATTAAACACACTGTCCGCCCATCAGATAAGACCCTGGGAAATACTTTTATCGCAATTTAAAACCTCTTTCGGATACCTTCTCATAATCGCTTCTCTAATCTCATTCCTTTTAGGTGAAGCGCTTGACGGGCTGATAATTATCGCTTTTGTTCTTATAAACGCTCTGCTTGGATTTTTCCAAGAATATAGGGCCGAAGTTTCACTTGGAAAGTTAAGAAAACTTATATCTTGGACTACAAATGTAAAAAGGGACGGAGAAATGAAAACAATAAACGACGAAGATGTGGTGGAGGGGGACATTCTTCTTCTTAAGGCCGGGGATTTAATCCCCGCAGAAGTAAGATTTATTGATGGAAATGACATTCAAGTTGATGAGAGCATTTTAACTGGGGAGTCAGTTCCAGTAGTTAAAACTTCAGAACCGTTAACACAGACTCCATCTGAAATTGCCGAGGCACACAACACAGGCTTTTCAGGAACTCTTCTTTCATCAGGCGAAACTACTGCAATTGTGATAGCTATCGGAAACAACACCGAACTTGGCAGAATAGCAAAGCTCACTCTTGAAACCGAAACTCAAAGCGGGTTTAGCAAAAGAATAGAGGAGCTAAGTAAAGCGATCATTTGGGTAATGGCAGGAACTATATTATTTGTGCTTGCGTTGCACTTGTTATTTAAAGGAGCAGGTTTAAACATAGGTGAGCTAGCAGTTTTTTCCATAGCCCTCGCAGTTGGGGTCATACCGGAAGCCCTCCCTCTTGTAATTACAATTTCACTTTCAACCGGCGCTTTAAGACTTGCGCATAAAAAAGTTGTTCCAAAAAGGCTCTCCGCAATTGAAGACCTTGGAAGCATTGATATTTTGTGCACAGATAAAACCGGAACCATAACGGAAAATAAACTTACCGTTTCGGAAGTCTTCTCAAACGATAAGAAACGTGTCTTAAAGCTTGCGCTTTTAGGTTCCATTCTTCCTAAGGGAGGGGACACGCCTACCGATTCTTTTGACACAGCAATCTGGAAAGCTCACGAAGAGAAAGAAAAAGAAGAGGCGTTAAACACGAACAAAATTGCAGAGCTTCCGTTTGATCCCGTAAGAAGAAGAAACAGCGTAATAATAAAAGGCGATGGTAGGATGACATTAATAGTAAGGGGAGCTTACGAGGAGATTTCGGAGCTTTGCTTAAACAAAGACTTTTCCAATTCAAATGAGGTTATTTCCTTTGTAAAAACCGCAGGCCATAACGGGAAAAGAACAATAGCGGTCGCCTCAAAAAACATAAATGATGATGCTTTAGATATAAAAAATGAAGAGAGAAATTTAACTTTTGAAGGCATCATTTCATTTTCGGACCCTTTAAAACACAGTGCCAAAAACGCAATTCTAGAAGCCGAAAAACTTGGGATTCAAATAAGAATACTGACAGGGGATGCCCCCGAAGTTGCCGCAAACATCGGCAGGGAAATAGGTCTTATAAAAGACGGGGAAGAAATTATAACCGGAAAAGACTATGACCTTTTAAGTGAAGGTGAGAAAACGAAATTCTTGGACAAGATAATAATTTTTGCAAGAGTTTCCCCCGAACAGAAATTTGACATCATAAAAAGGCTTAAAGAAAAGCATACGGTCGGATTTCTTGGTGAGGGATTTAACGACGCACCGGCCGTAAAGGAGGCACACGTGGGGCTTGTCGTAGATAATGCCTCGGATGTCACAAAGGACGCGGCCGATATCATCCTCCTCTCAAAAAGCCTTGAGACAATAATTAACGGGGTTAAAGAAGGACGAACCACATTCACAAATACCATAAAATACATAAGAACCACTCTTACAAGTAATTTCGGAAATTTTATCGCGCTGGCCTTTTCTTCTCTTTTCATTCCTTTTCTCCCAATGCTTCCGATTCAGATACTTCTTGTTAACCTTCTCACGGATTTTCCAATGATTGCCGTCTCAACCGATACAGTCTCCGGCGAAAATTTAAAAAAACCAAAAAAATACGCAGTAAAATCAATTATCGCTCTCGCTTTACTTCTTGGACTTGTGAGTACTTTTTTTGACTTCACCACTTTCTTTTATTTTTTAAGGTTCGGGTCCGCATCACTTCAAACCTTATGGTTTACCGAAAGTGTCTTAACGGAACTTGCGCTTTTATTTTCCATAAGGACATCTCACTTCTTTTTGAAAGGTTCAAAACCAAGTTCATGGATTGTGATTCTCACAGTTGTTACTTTTATATCCGCAATTTTTATACCTTTTTCAAGCATGGGGAGGGCGATATTTGGCTTTAAACAACCTGAAGTTTCACAAATGGCAACGGTTTTTATGCTTGTTGCATTGTATTTTGTTATAACGGAAACAGTAAAGCTTATTTACTACAAGGTTAAGGGAGATGAATAAAAAAGGCGACCTTTACGGCATTGAACCAATTAAGCAAATAAATCAAGGAACAAGTTAATCTCAATAAGCCTGGTTTTTAAATCCTTCTTCTGCGCTAGCTTTTTTGCTTCTTCACCATACTCTCTGGCCTCTTTTAACTTTTTCCTATTATATAAAATAAGGCCTTTGGTAAGAAGAGCTTTGCTTTTCCAGATTGATCTGTGAGGCTCCCTTTCCTTTTCCCAATTTTTTTCGCACAGCTTAAGCGCCTCATCTATTACCCGCCCAGCCTCCCTGATATGCCCTGTTCTTAGAAGAAACGTAGCTTTGTGTGAAAGAATATCGGCTTTTGGCATTGACTTATCAAAAAGAGGCAGGGCCTCTTCGCAGTACTTCAAGGCCACCTCAAAATTTCCAAAAGCGTTGGCAAGAGACATTATGGCGCGAAGTGGGAGTGCTCGTTCCATACCGCGCTCATCCGCTGTCTTTAGGGCCTCTATTGATAAGTTCAGGCCTTCATTAATAAGAACTAACCCCTTTAACTTTTTACTGTAAGCGAGGTGATCGGTTGCTTCTATTAGATTAAAGTGATCCCCCTCTTCCTCAAAAATTTTTAGGGCTTCATTTAGCAGTTTCTCGGCTTTTTCAAACTCCAGCGCTTCACGGGCTTTCCACCCCTCCTCCATAATCTTTTTTGCATACTTTAGCTTTTCGTTCATCTTTGTATCATTATACTTTAACACCTCAACTCCCACATTTGCTAGATTCATCAAAACAGTGAGCTGGGCGTGTTAAAATTTAACTTAATGAGTGTGGAAAAAGCCTTAAGATACGAAGCCGAATCGGATGCCTTCATGGAAAAATACATTGAAACGCCTTCCACTTCCGAAAGAATTGCTCTTGCGGAAGAATTCTTTAAAACGGAGGTGGTTTCCGATACTTTTCTTGCTTTTTATTCAACCCTTACCCCCGAAAGAGTAGAGGCATATTCAGTAATGCAAACCGAAATCGCGCAGAAGACCTCAAGAAGCACTTCCGAGCAAATAGAAGCGGGTGTTGAGATCCCAAAATTAAAACTCCACCCTTTTGTGTGGGATATAAGAAACTTTTACACAACCGTTAGATACTTCAAAACGGTAGATCCGGAAAGCCTGCCCCAAGGCACTGATCCTAAACAGATTACAGACGAGGCGTGGGAGGATGTTATTATCGGATTTAACCTTGATCCTCGTAAGATCCCCGAGATACTTGTGGAACCCCTAAGCTGGATGAGAGGAAAAATTGAGGCAGGAGAGGTTCTTCTTCTTGACTCAAGTTTATACCCTGACACGGATCTTCAGAAAAAAATGTTAGGTTGGTCAAAAAGCACGGAATCTGTGCTTGGTTTACTTAATAACAAACGGTTGGGGGTGGGAGGACCTAATATCCTTGTTATAAATTCTAATTCAATTTCCCCCCAAATTAGCAGGGCCAACCTACTTCTTGGGCTTTCTCATGAGTGGGGGCACGACAAACTTGCGGACTATAGAGAAACCCACCCGTCATCTCTAGGTGAAAATGAAAATGTTTTTAACGAATTTGTCTCCATGATGGAGGAGCAAAGGCTGTACAGTCTTCTAAAGAAATCGGGGTACAATGAAGGTCTACCGGACCTTTCAACTTCCTTTGAAGTATCGGAGGATGAGAGGGGAACCGCCACAGAGGCGATGATTCCCTACAGCGACCAGGATATTACCTACGCCCATTCACAAACCGCGGCAATAATATGGAGAGCATACAGCCATACCGTTGACGTTGAAAGTAAGCGTGAAAGGAGACGCCACTTTTTTGATGGATTAAAGGAAGGGGGGGATCTTCTTGAACTTCTTCATGAAGTTGAAAATATGAAACCGGTAACAGTGCAGGTCTTTGGCCGCGACGAAATCAGATGGGAAAAGATTAAATAGCAAAAAACCTCCATCCCACGGTAAAATAAAAAAATCCACCGAAAGAGAAAACCCATCCGGCGGAAACGTAAAGCGGGACAATTTGGGTTATCGGGAGTTACGTGGTGTGCCTGGGGGGATTTGAACCTCCGATCTTCAGGTCCGCAACCTGACGTTCTATCCGCTGAACTACAGGCACACAATAGGTTATATTTTATCATCAATAAGAACTTGGGCAGGATGGTAATACCGTCACTCAAGGGAGATTTTACCGGAAACGTGTCTAAAGGCCTTATCAAAAACAGTATGAGGAGGTTCGGATCTCATTGGAAGATGCTTGTCCAAAATATCCTTTACCTGTGAAACCGAAACTCCCTCCAGAATTAAAAACATTCTCCCCGGATACGGCTCCCTGGTATCAACATTTAAAATATCAAAACCTTCCTCCTTCGTCAGAAAGTAATATTTAAAATCGGACCAGTAGTATTGCCTCCCGTAATAGTAAATTCCGTAATTGTCTATTTCATGCTTCACCTTCTCGGGCGGAATGGAAGAAAGGACATAAAACAAAACAAAAATGCTCACAAGAACCGCGATTAGGAAAAACTGCCCGGCAAGAACAAGAAGAACCGATACCACAAAAATCAAAGAACCGAGTTTTTTATAAAATTGAGGCGACCTTTGCCTGAAAGTCCTTGAGGGGGAGGACCATGTAAGGAGAACTTCTCTGTTAGGTGGAATTTCTTTTTCCCTATCAGTAACAGGAAGTCTAATTTCCGATTTTTCGGAATCTTTTTTCGGGGGATTTACAAAGCTAAGCGCAGTTTTAAATACATCCATAAATGTCTAGCAGAAGGAACGACAATCAAATCCTGCTTCGTTCCAACAAACTCTAAGGCTCGCGACCCCGCCTCGTCCTCGACAAGCTCGGACTGCGGCATTCGAATCCTGACAACCGCAGTAAAATTTTATGGCGGAGGGTACAGGATTCGAACCTGTGGACGGGTATTACCCGTCACGGCTTAGCAAGCCGCTGCATTACCGCTCTGCCAACCCTCCAAGAACAGGCTAAACCCCTACCCTTTTAAGTATAATTTACTACACACTTAAACATTTTGCACGCTTTTTTAGGTAAAGGCCTGTACTTAATTAACGGCCCTCGCAAGGGAAAAACACCACACAAACCTTGTCCCCGCTTCCTTCAAAGCTCTACAGCAGGACAAAAATGTGGCCCCGGTTGTACAGACATCATCAACTAAAAGCACATCTTTGCCATGAACTAACGCGGAAACCTGAAAAACCCCAGACACATTCACAAACCTCTCACCTCTTGCAAGACGGGACTGCGGGCGGGTTTCTTTAATTTTCTTAAGAACATTCCCCACAAAAGGTACACCAAACCTTGCCGCAAGAACTTGCGCTATGACATCACTTTGATTAAACCCCCTTAAGCTAAGTTTTTCATGACTTAACGGAACGGGAATAACAAGAGCCTCGTTGCCAAAAGCGATACCTACTTCATAAAGGTAGTAATAGGCAATATCCGCCAAAGTTTCATAAAGATAAAAGGTCTTTCCCCGAAACTTCCCCTCAAGGATAGCCTTTCGTACAAGGTCGCTGTAAACAAAAGGAGAAATAAACCTTTCAGGCGTGTAAAAGGTAGCGCAGGAAGGATGAGTGAATCCTTTTATACTTTGGCCCCCGCACACAAGACAGGTATTTAGGTGGTTAAACTCTATCCTTTCAATACATTTTAAGCAGATAACAACTCCGAATTTACCGCATCCAGCGCAAAAAGGAGGAAATAAAATGTCAAGGATAGTTTTAAACAAGATATCCACAACGTTAGAAAGGTTGTAGAAACAATTTAAATCAAGTATACATCTTATAGTAGATGTGATCAATGAACTCATAGTTATAGCTGCGTCATTCCTGTGAAAGCAGGAATCCCATTGGAATCGCTGTAGAGATCCCATGGGATCCCGGGTCAAGCCCGGGATGACGGAAAGGTTGCTCCAGGGTCAGAATGACATACTAAAGTGCTCACCCTGCTATAATTCCTGCATGCAAAAAGCCGCTTTTCTAGACCTTGATCATACTTTGTATAACGGCTACTTATTTCAGGACTGGATGGAATTTCTGATCTCACAAGGAGGCTTTTCTAAAAAGGTTTTGGTCAGCCTTGACCTAAAATTATTACTAAACAGGCTTTCGGGTCTTGATTACTTTAAAGCCAGTGAAGACGTCGCAAAAGCTATAGGAGGAATAATTAAAGGTCACAAAACAGCCGAAGTATTCCCCGTAACATTAGAGTTTGTAAAAAGCGCAAACAGAAATTTTTACGACTATGCAATTCCCGCAATTAAAAAGCTTAAAACAGACGGATTTAGAATAATTCTTGTAACAAACGAGGCGGACTTTCTTGCCGAATATATAAAGGATTACCTTGAAGCCGATGACGCCCTAGGACTTGATTTTGAAATAAAAAACGGCGTTTTCACTGGAAAAGGGCTAAATGACTATTCCGGCAAAAACTCCAAAGCCGGTACAATCAGGGAGTACGCGGATAAAAACAACATAAATCTTGAGAAGTCTTTGGCAATGGGCGACTCCGAGGCCGATCTTAAGATGCTTGAAGCCGTTGGAAAAGGTTATCTTATTAACGCGGATGAAAAAACCAAAGAAAAAGCCAAAGCATTAAGGGCCACAGTAATAAATGAAGAAAGCCAAATACTTCAAATTATCACCCAAACCTAACAGGTTTTCCCATTGCGCCGCCTAATCATCAGTGATAGCTTTTAATTAATGCCCACTTTACATAACATCCTTAAAGCAAACAAAGAAAAGGGTGCAGTGCACATTTTTCTGTTCGTCTGCGGTGTTATCCTTGTGGCTGCTATATTAGCAGTGATCGTGGCGGCCATCTTTATCTTTAAAAAAATTCCTTTTGAATCATTACTCAAACCAAAGGATGAAGTGGGAAAGAAAGGATTAAACGAGGTTTCGGACACAAACCGTGTTAGAGGCACCGCGGGTGAAGAATCTCCTTATGGGGAGATAAAGGAAGAGAAAATAGTATCGGCAGCGATCGGAAGCGAGGGCGGTGTTTTAAGGGCTGAACTTTCAAACAATATCAAAGTTTATCTTGTGGTTCCGCCTAACTACTCGGGTTTCGGGGGAGACGTTTATAAGCTCACCCCCTATTTTTCAATGCCAACAAGCGAGAATGCTCCGGCCCTTCCCACTGATTTTGGTTTCGGCGTTGACTTTGAAATTGAAAATTCACATTTTGATAATATTGAACCCTTATACCTTATATTTGATTTGGATGGCGGCAAAACTATCTCTGAAATAAGAAAAGATCCAAAACTTAATCAATTCTGCCTCCCAACCGTTACGGAGTTTGATCCGGCAGGGTGTGCATTCTTAAAAAATATTTCAACCAAAGACCACACAAACACCAAATACGCAGTTGTCTCACCGATTAGAAACCCCGAATATGACAATCTAATGTTTATGAACACAACAGTTCCGATAGGCTATGACAACCTTCTTGTCGTTCAGATAACTAAACAGGCAACTTTTATTCCGGTTAAGCTGTCAAAAGACGTTTTAACTGATCTTATCCGTGCAAACAAACCCGGTTTCACCATGCCTCAAATTGAAGCTATAACTTTAGCTATACAAAATAACATTTTCCACAAGGATCCTACTATTTATGATCATATTAACAAAGTCTTTTACAGCGGGGGAGATCCTTTTGAAAGCTTTAAAGCTTTGGATGTACTTCCGAAATACAAAGATTATCTAACCGAAGCTAGAAAGCGCGCGGGTGAAATTGCAACCAAAGACCTTCCTGTCGCAAATGTTGAGGGTTCAATAGACTCAAACCTTAACTCACAGGACACTCTTTTAGAAGAAACAAAAGGCTATCTTATAAAAAACCTTGAAGCCACAAGCAAGACTTCTTCAAGCGATGGGTATACGGCTCTTTCATCCATCTTTCAGGTAAGGAGAATGGAAAGGGAGAATTTCGCGGGCGCTAAAGAACTTAGAATTAAAATGACTAAAAACATTTTTGCGGATATTGATTATTTTATTGACGCCGACTACGACCCAAGCGTCAACAATTTTCTTATGTTGCTCGCTTATGTTTGGGGCCGCCCCGAAGTTTTTCCTTCAGTAAAAATAGACGGTAAATCCGGTTTTAATTTCTTAACCAGAATTGCTTTAGCTGATGAACCGCCGCCCCCACCGAATAGCGAAGAGGAAGCCAGAAAATTTGTTGAAAAGGCGCTAAAGCAAATAGAGAAGGCACTGCAAAATAAATGCTCATCAAGCTTTGACGATCTTATTAAAGCCGCTATGCTTGCCGATGCGATAGGAAGATCAACTCTCAAAAATGCAGTTTTAGAGGTTATTATCCAAAAAATTCTTGACAGCTTGAGGTTTAATTCAGGCCAGTCCGCCATAGGAGTTTTTAGGGAGTGGGAGGAAGCACAAAGGCTCGGGGTTGACGAGAGGTATAAATGTGTAAATGATCTGTACAGAGATAAAAGTGTAAATTCTTCCACAAGGTTAAGCTGTGAAACTCTTATAAAAAAGAATTTGAAGAACTTTGCTTATAACGAGCTCAACTGTAAGGAGCTAACGGTTCCGGGCGGCACCCTTCCCAAAATTCCAAAAGACTGCGGAATTTCACCCGAAGAACTCCCACCCCTCTGCCCAAGTGAGTAAACTTTGGTAAAATCATCACGTGAAGCCTCTAAAAGACGTAGTTACGACCTACTTTAATGAAGAGAATATTGTAACCGAAGAAACCGTTGCACTAAAAGATAAATGGTCCACAAATCTAGGAAGAATGCCTCTAAGCAAGTCCTCTTTTTTTTATTTTAAACCTATACCCTTCATAGAAACCGACAAAAAGATATTTTTTGACAGAAGAGTTACTTACTTATTTCAGAGCTTTGTAAGTTTATTTATCGGGCCATTACTTCTTGTTTCATTTGTATTTATTGTAGAGGCATCAACCGAGGCTTACTTCCCAAATTACTACTATCTTCTGGTAGTCGTGCTTACCTTACTAGTTGGAATAATAAATGTATATATAAACAACGTAAGTCTTCAGAATATTCTTACTTTTGATAAAACTTGGATAACGGAAAAAGCCATCGATGGAAACAAAACAATACTTAAAGGGTCTATTCCCCAAGGCAAACACAGTTATTCGCTAATATGCTTTATTACAAATAATGCAGATAAGTTACCGCTCTTAGATAAGTTAACTTATAAAACCTGCATCAACTTATTTGAAGTTAAATTCGATCTGGAATTTGAGAAAAAGTAGGACTTCTTGGTGGAGATGGGGGGAGTTGGTCACGCGTCCTAAGAAATGCACACCAAGTGTTTGTTTCTAAATGCAAAGCCTGAAGAGGATTTTAAATACCTCTCAAACTTCAAAGCTAAAGATTTTATTTCAAATGCACTATAGAATACCAGTTTAACAGGTAAGAACCTAGCCGTAGAAGGAACTAACCCTTTACTGTGATATATAATTCGATCTTTAAGATTACGTGTAGATCCCACGTAAAAAGTATTATTCGAGAGTTTTAAAATATAAGTATAAAACAACAATGTGCATTATACTATAAGTGTGAACTGTTCGTAGTCCCACTACGCTCCTTCGGAGCTACGCGGGACACACTTCGCACGGCCTGCCACGCGAAGCTCTGAACGAAGTGAAGAGCGAAGTGTGGTGGAGATGGGGGGAGTTGAACCCCCGTCTTAAAAGATTACATCCAAAAGCAATACAAGCGTAGCCAAAGCTTTATCTTAAGGGAGGCCGCCTTGGCAAACCTTAACTCCCTCAAAGGCAAAAGTTTGAAGATTAACTCTTCTTGGCCTTAAGCTTAGCCAAAACTTAAAACCTCATCCCGGTTTTATAAAGCTCTTTGCAGTTCCGCCGGGGCTGATCCGCAAGAACTCCGCCGTTAAAAACGGCAGCTGCGCCGGCTTAAACGTAAGCGTAAACCGGCTGATCAACATATTCGTTGACAGTTATACTTTGCTAATTTTTACGAAGATTAGCGCTTCGGCCTGACTCCTAAATATAAACCTTCCAATCAAATCCCTTCATCCCCATTTTAGATTCCCGCTTTCGCGGGAATGACAACGTACCCATTTTCACGGGATCGCTTCGTTTGCAGCTCTTCTTAAATCCACTTCCTCCTGCTTTTCCTTTAAATCCGCCTTTTTCTCAAACTTCTTTTTCCCTCTCGCAAGAGCAATCTCAAGCTTTATAAGCCCATGATCCAAAATAAATTTTAAAGGAACTATGGAAAAACCCTTTTGTGAAGATTCCGCGGCAAGTCTTTTTATCTCGTAATCCTTTAAAAGAAGCCATCTTGCCCTCCTTGGATCTCCGTGAACGGCCTCTCCCCGCTTTGAGTAGCTTCCAATAAATAAATTAAAAATTTCAGGCTTTCCGTCAACCACCTTAACAAAACTGCCTTCAAAATCGGCTTTCCCCTCTTTGATCGCCTTCACCTCATACCCGAAAAGCGATATTCCGGCCGTGTGCTTTTCAAGCACCTCCATTTCATGGAAAGCCTTTCTGTTTTCGGCAAGAATCGTCATTCCAGTGTGTATTATAACAAATATACGAGGCGGAAACAACCTAAAGCTCTATTTTATAAATTTTTGAGGAGGAAAGGACAAGAATTGTCTTCTCATCCACGGAAACGGAAAGGCTTTTTAAATCATCCCATGCCTGTGAGTCGCCGGAAAGCACGTACTGCGCCTTTAAAGACCCATCCTTTCCAAAGACAGCAACCCTCTTGCCGCCCCTGTCAAGAACATACAAATTGGAAAGATCAGCTGTGGTATATACAGTAACAGGCTCCTTAAATCCCCCCTCCAGTCCCCTGACATTAAAGTTCTCTTTCTCTCCCGATGTGTATTTTAAAACGGACCCTCCCTTAGTTAAAACATAAATGCTTCCGTCAATTGCCATTGAAACGGTATCGGAAAGCGCCTGATCCTCTACCCACGAGGTGCCGTTTTTTAAGATTTTCCCGCCATGGACCACATACAAATTCCCAAGATATGACCCAAAAGCCTTTATCTCCCCAAACGAAGCGGGAAGACTCCCACCGGTTTTTGAAATCTTATTACTTCCGGAGTCATAAGCGTAAAAAGCATCAGCTCCCACAAAGGCAACCCCCGACTCCACCGAAGATAAATACTTAGGCGTTGCGGCCTGTGTGCTTTCAACAACTGAAACCTGTGGGGAGGACAAAAACGAAAGCCTGTAAAACTTGCTTTTATCTTTGTCAACTACAAAAGCGCTTCCGCTTCCGCTTACCGATATTTCAGAAGGATTTCCCTCTTTATCGTCAATTTTTAAATCATAAAAAACGCGGTCTTCAATCTTTCTGATCTTATCCACCTGCTCAAGCTTCACGTTAGCTTCTGAAATAAGCCCGTCAATCTCTTTTGAAGAAAACTTCTTTTGAGCTTCTTCCAATGCCTTTTTACCTTCCTTTAATATGTTTCTTGCCTTTTCGTCATCCGTTCCAAGAAGCTTATCGGCTTCTTCCAAGGCGTTTCTTCCGCTTTCCACAACCGATGCTATGCTTTCACTTTTCACCTGCGCCCTGTTTCTCCTGAAAGCGTAAGCCACGGATATAAAAAGCAAAACAGCAAGAACCACCGCAAACACTGCAAGGATTTTTCTTTTTGCTTCGGTTCCGTTGCCTCTTCTTACTTTGATTTTTTCATAAAGCGGGTCCCTTATATCTAAAGGTGACGCCGCGTCGGTTTTGACTGCGTAAAACTTAAGGAAAACAGCAGCGGCATCCGAGCCGGAAACCACCGAAGGACTTGCACCAATCAATGTCTCGGGCGAATACTTTTCGCAAAACCCCTTTGACCCAAGAATTACAATATCCCCATCTTTAACCACTCCCGAAGCGACCGAAAAATTCCCTTCACTTGAAGTATTTATCGGCTTGATTTTACCTTCCCTTACAAGATAAGAACATCCATCGCCGTACTGCACAACGTATAAAACGCTTCCCCAAAGCACGGAAATAACCGTATTAAACTCAATCACGCCCACATTTATGACTTTGGGATCCGAAAGGAGCGTAAACACACGATCTCTTATTGAGGTAACACATTTTTCAAGACATTGAAGAGGGGTCCCTTCGGGATTATTAAAATACTCATTTTGGAGTGTGTCCGTGATTACTTTAACAACAAGGTTCGGATCAAACGAAGTACTGCTTATTACCTCAACCGTGGAGTAAAGGAGACCTCTTCTTATACTCACCTCATCTTCGGGCTCAACAACAAGAGGCACTGAAAAAGAGTGGGAATCACCCGGTTTAACACCTCCAATTTTTTGAACTTTTACCGTAAATTTTCCCTGCATTTATAGCTCCAATAACGAAAATAATAAAAGCGCCAAAGCAAACATAGAATTTAATACCGCCCCCGCAAGTAGAAACGGCGAAACCTTTGTCTTTAAGGTTTTGCTCAAAAGATCAACCTGCCTGATCACAATCAAAGAAAACAAAAAATAAACAAGGCTCCCGAAAACAAGCACGGCTTTAATCAAAAAAAGATAATTAAGAAAAGAAAGATCAGGATTTAAAAATGGTGTTCTATTAAATGTCTCCATTGCTTGCTTTTGTGGCTAAATCGGACAACTCGTTTTGTACAAATGCGGGCCTTGGAACAAGATCAAATTCCAGATGCTCCTTTTCCCCCGCCGTCTGCATGGTAACGGTGCCGTAATCAAAAATCGTCTGGAAAATTCCCTGGACATTATATGTGACATCCTGAATGTTTGAAATAGGAGCATCCGAAACCTGCCTGCTTAAGAGAGAGAAAAAATCAACGTCAACCACGCGTTTATCGGTAACTATATAAACATTGAAGTACCAGTTCAGATAAGCCTCAAAAGTATAAATAAAAACAAACAAATACCAGGAAAAATACAAAGCAATTATGTAAGGGAAAGGAAGAAATACCGGTAAAGTTGACGGGTAAAGACTTAAAAAGTATGTAAGGGCAAAAGGAAGAATGGCAAAGGCAAAAGAAGTTAAAACCCACCTGACATTTGTTATGATGTGCCTTCTTAAAAGAAGGAGGATTTTTTCATCGGCATCCTCACCATCAAATGAAATTCCCTTGGGATTTGAGATCAGGGCGGAAAAGCAGGTGCTTAAGGCCTCAAACATAGCCTAATTATACACATATACAAGGCTATTATCACGCTTTTTGGCCACTACCGCGATATCGTCCTCGTACAAAGTCTCCCACAACGGATTCTCTTTAAGTTTTTTTATAAACCTTGACTGTTTTGGAAATAGCACGAAAGAAAAGTCATATTTTTCCGAGTAAGCATTAAATTCTCCTTCGTCTGCCATTTCTATTTCCAGGTATTCCCTCAGGATAGAGAAATCCCCTATTTTCCATGAAGCCATTCGCCCGTCAATAAAAGTTTTGTGTTCCGGTAGGGTAAATATTAAATATCCTCCCCACCCATAGGAGTTAAACATATTTCCTGGTAGTCTATTCTCTTTAATAAAGTTGACGGCATCATACGGATACTTCCCCCTATCCGAAATTGATATTAAGTTTATCGAACCTTCAAAATTTTTGATGAAAATGGAGAACAGCAACATTGAAAACGTGATCCTGGAGTACAGGCTTAAATACCGGGAGGATTTCATGATTATTCCTATCCGGAGATAAAAACTCTCACCCTTTTTAAAAAACGCATATAAAAACGGCGCTGATACCACAGATAAAACTCTTAAAAAATAAGTGGATCTTATAGAAAGGAGAATAAACGAAATGATTATCAAAGTAAGAAACTTTTTCTCCCGTGACTCAAGTAATAGTTCCTTTTCATTCAGCATATAAAACACTAACACTGCTATAAAGAAAACTGTTGTAATATAATGAGTTTTTGCCCCAGTAAAAGAAACTGTTGTAAATTCGGAGATGCTCGCTCTATGAAGAGAAGAGCTTTCCAGTTCCTTTAGTAACGTCTTATGTAAGCTTGTTCCCGAAGGCTGGACAAGAGTCATGGCTGCGCTTGCAATAAAGATTGAAGTGTATCTATAAAAATCTTTGAGGGTTGATCTGGCGTTCAAAACCTCAACAAACAAAACGAACACGTAAACCCCAAATACAAAAAGGCCAAGCATAAAATCCGCATGTGAATTTACCCAAAAAAGAAACAGCAGGGGTGCGAAAAAAATATATTTTTGTAAGCGATTAGAGGATAAAATCCCTACCAGAGCAAACATCAAAACAGTACTAAACATAAGGGGCCTCACAGAAGTTGCAAAAAGAGAGAGAACTAGAAATAGGAACAGAAGGGTTATAAACTTTGTGTAGTAACTACCCCAATCTTTCGTTAAAAAAATAAAGAAGGTGGAGATTAGTAAAGAAAAAAGAAGCGGCACTGAAAAATAACCGATATTGTTAACAAGAAGTGCAAAAATAACCTGCGGCATCCAGTAAGAGTCTGCCCACTTGTAACCTGCCATTGTATAAGAATAAGTATCGGTGCTTGGAACCACTCGCGATGATAAAATCCCCTCCCCATATTTTAAGTGCCAAAAAAAATCAGGGTCCGTAGCCGGAGCGAAAATTATTAAAAAGAGAGTAAGAAGTAAAATAACCTCTTTTTTCGTAAACTGCATTGAACAAAGGATACACAGTGTTTTTAATCCTCAACAAGAACATCGTAAAAGGAAGTCCAGATAATAAGAGTCCCGGGGGACCTTAAATTAAAAACTGATTTAAATTTATAGCCGTCAAAAGATTTACCGGAATAATTATCCGAAGTTAAAACCACGCTTGTAGTGAAGCCTGCGCCGTCATCTTTCATGCTGATATTTTTCACTTTCCCGACGGGCTTAACCCCAAGCTCTTCCAGTTTATCTTTAACTTTATCCGAAGACCATCCACCTTTATCAACGGGGGAAAGATTTTTATTATACGAAGAACCCTTTTCCGAAAGAAGGTAGGCATTAAAAATGTCCTCGACTTCGCTAGCTTTCATCCACGCGTTGCCCGTTGACTTATTTACACCCCAAGCCTTATGAAACCAGGGGGAGTTGCCGTATTTTGGCCCGTCATATGCACAATCAAAGATGTTTCCCGAACAGGACGCATCTCTTATCCCTTTTGACCACGGGCGTTCAGACCCCCATACCTGACCTGATGTCCTTGTGTACCCTCCTGATGTTGACGCATACCAGGCGGTAATGGGCGCGTCGTTATATTTAACTGTTACACCGCAAGTTTCTTCTACAGCTTTTTTCCAGTAACCGCCTTTTTTTCCGCCGTTATAAACTTGGCATGACTGCGTCGTACAAATTGAAACGGAGCCTGAGCGCTTTTTAAGCGATCCGCTTTTACTATCCCAATAGTACCCCGTGTAATTTAGCGCGTAAGTTCTAGCGAGAACCACCTGCGCTTTAAGAGCTTCAAACCCGCCTTTTCCGCCCCAGGCTTCGGGCATCTCCGCTATGCCAAGAAGATATGTGTCCTCAAGTTTTAAGTTTCCATAGCCCTTAACCGGGATGGTTTTACTTTTGTCGCACGAACCGCTTATTTCAACATTTTTAAAATAAGCTTTAATTATGTCTTTATAATTCTGCCCCGCTTTTGATCTGCCATACATTCCGTACTGGTTGGCGCCCACTCTATGCGGGTAGCCGTAAGTAAAAAAGGCAAATGCGGGCTTAAATGAAGGTTTTGGAAGAGTTGATGACGACTGCTCATCATCCCCCACCGTACTACTTTCTGATGTGGCGCCAAGTTTTTCCCTTAATAGCTGCTGTTGTTTTGAAGAAAGTTCAGAGAGAGTGTCGTTTACTTTTTTAATTTCGTCCTCCAAAGAGTTTAACTCCTCAACCGCCTCCGCATGAGCCGCGGCAAGGTTGCTTTTAAGCTGTGCGAGTTTTTGCTTTTGCACGTCAAGACTTGTTTTAATATCTTCCGCGTCTTTTTTATCTTTTTCATACTGGTTTATCTCCCCGTTTAAATACACAATTGTATTTATGATATTTTGCGTTATTACTTTATTAGCGGCGTAAGCCTGCGAGAGCCTTTGAAATCCCGACAACCCGCTTTCTTCTTCCGTCAAGTCACCTAAAGAAAGAAGAAAAATTTCAAAATCAGATAATGCGTTTCTCTCATAATAAAATCTTACGATTTTATCTCTTAATGCAACCTTATCCGAAAGCTCTTTCTTTTTTTCATCTAGGGCCTTATTAATTTCTGAAAGTTTTGCTTCCATTGAGGAAATTTTTTGAGAAACTGATGTTATGTCCGCTTCCGTTGCCGAGAGGTTTTTTATAAGATCTTCTATTTTTTCTTCAAGCTCTTTTTTTTCATCGTTTAAATCGCCAAGCTTTTTTTCGGTTTTGGTAATTTTTTTCCCGATGTCTGAAAGCTCATCCGCAAAAGAAGTTTTTGAAACCGCGACAGGTAGTAAAAAAAGCAACAGCGTAGCCAAACAAAGGGCCCAGAATTTCAACTTCACCATCAACGAAATTATAGCATCTGATTAGGACTGTGGATAAAAAGCTGCTGGTCACATCAGGGCTCTATTGCACATTCCCTCCCAGACATTTGCCCTACCCACCCTTTCCTCAACCGTACTAAACATCCCCCCTCCCATCTTCATCCGCGTTAAACGAATAAGATGTTCATAATCTTTAACAAAAATTTTGTAGGCGGTCTCGTTTTTATCACGGGAAAAACCTCTTTTAAAGAGGAGAATGCCATTTTTGTAATACCAAACACCATAATTCTCATCGGTAAATACATCTTCAATGTAGCTCTTGTATTGGTCAAGAGACATAGAAATCTGATTATACATTGCAAGGGTCCTCACTCCAGGCGGATAAATATCTCTCGGAAGGAGTACCACATAATCGGCGCTTTCTTTGTTGCAAGGGAATTTTCTGGCCTTGTTCCCCAGGTAAAAGTACGCAACAAGGTTGTTCTGAGCTGAAATTGTTGATCCTTGCTCTATCGTACCTTTCAGTTGCCAGAACGTCTTGGCACTCTGGTTGCCGTCAGCATTTTTAAAATAGTGCAGAAAGAAGGGGCCGTACCAAACAGAAAGCACAAGGTTAATTACCATACAAATAACTAACACTGCCGTACGGTGCTTAAATCTGTGCAGAGATTTAATAAAAGCGGAAAAACAAAAAGGCAAAATGGTTGCGCTGTGGTAGTAAAGGAGCAGATTAACAGTCATTAAATTACGGCTTAATATATTAAGTAAGAATCTGGGAATCGCTCCTATTAGTAAAACGGGACTAAGGAAAGGGATAAAAAGAAGAGGCCAGAAAAGAAGCAGTGTGTATCCAACCCCAAGAGGTGAAACTGCCGACAGCGGGTGTCTAATAGCACTGTATCTGTCATAAAAGACCGGAGCTATAAAGCCTTTTTCCAAACCGGCATTTTTTATTAAAATCAGAGACAGAAGGAAATATACCAAGGCGAGTAAGCCGGAGATAAGGTAAACAGGTTTTGCCTTTGTGTTTCTGTAATGGTAAATGAAACCGCTAAATCCCATAAAGGCGGTTGTTAACGCTACATCTTCCTGAAAGGTAAGCAGGAAAAGAGAAATGAAAAAATAAGGCCTGTCTCGTCCCCTGTACATAAAATATAAACCCAATGCCAAAAAAAACATTGAGGCAACGGGGGTTTTGAATTCATAAACTGAAGCGGACTGAACAAAAGGGTTTACTAAAAAGAGTATGGAAGCCAGGAACGCTTCAGACTCGCTTTTAAGTTCGTAGGATGCATACTTAAATATTACTAAGGCAACACAGGAAACTAATAGCGCCTGCAAAACGGGAAATGCCAGAGGTGTTCTAAATATTAAGAATAGAATCGATATTGGGATAACAACAGGGGTGGCGTGCCCAATGAACAAACAGGCGAGATCAAGCTCTAACGAGCACTCAATCTTATAAATTATGCTCCCTATGTCATCAGCATTTGTTCTTAGAAGATGGTAATTGTTAACGGTTACCAAAGATGTTAAAAAGAAATAGAAAGCTGTAGCGGCAACCAGTAACTTTTTATACATAACAGATACACTCCAAACGTAAACAATAATATTTCCAGAAACCTTCCATATAGTAACAATTCATACAATCACGTAACACGGTGGAAATTACATATTATATTAAAATATGTATAAACTTTTGTAAGGAGTGGATACAGCGGCCTTCTACCTGAAAAGGTCTATCGATGTTGTCGCAGAAGTCTTGTCCCATTAAGTTGCTCTTGACACCTAAAAAGATACGTATAATACTTAAACAAGTAAAAGTTAGTTAAGGAGAAATATGGTATATGCCGCGGCGGTTCCACCAGATGTAAATAACCCCCTACCTCAATTCACCACATTAGCGCAAATCTTCGGCGTCATTATTAACGTAGTTCTTGGGGTAGGTATAGCCCTTACCATTATTTATCTTATCCTTGGAGGTATTAGATATATAATGAGCCAGGGAGATCCAAAGAATACACAGGTTGCAAGAGAATGGCTTACTAACGCAGTAATCGGCTTTATCGTTGTAATCGGAGCTTTTGTTATAAGGACTGTTGTAATTGGTATACTTGGGGCTACAAATACAACTGTTCCTGACGTTACACCCTAATTGCAGTCACACTCACACACTCTCTCACTACCATTACGAGCTAC
>Ga0209542_10005492_pt1 | contig 25261 bp, 36 predicted proteins | sample RifCSPhighO2_01_FD_184028 | JGI IMG/M metagenome (GOLD analysis project Ga0209542, IMG submission 184028) | Soil microbial communities from Rifle, Colorado - Rifle CSP2_plank highO2_0.1 (SPAdes) (version 2) | ecosystem: Environmental > Terrestrial > Deep subsurface > Rock core/Sediment ...
CCATTAAAATATATTGGACAAAGCAAGGAAATTATAAGAAAAGTTTATGATAGTTATCATGGTAAGAGAACTTTTTGATTAGAAAGTTTTATAAAACTAAGTTTGACTTCTAAATGTTATGCGCTAGTAGTTTAGTGGTTAGAGAATTATTTTCGACCAAAATTCGAGCCTTCCAAGCTTGAGACCGGGGTTCAAGTCCCCGCTGGCGCATTTCAGGGAAAAGATATGTTTATATATTTTTTCCCTTTTATATTTATATGAAATTAGATATATATAAGAATGAACAGAAATATCTTAATTGGAAAGAGAATGTTTTAAAATTTGGGATAGAAGAGCTCAACAAGATTAATTCTAATATCATTCTTAAATACATATTCGATATGGAAGTTGGCAAAAACGTATCTAAGAGCTCCAAAAAAGGAAGCAGAAGTTTTTCGAGATTAAATTCTTTAAGAAATAGAATAATGTACATAACAAAAATCTTGGAAGACAGAAAGTTAACGGATTTAACTAAATTAAAAAGCGATGATGTAATTGAATTGTTTAATGATATGAGAAATGGAAAAATTAAGAGGAAAGATGGGACAAATTATAATTCTGTTGCTGATTATGTTAAAGATTTTAAGAGTTTTTGGAATTGGTATATGAAGATAAAGAGAGCAGAAGGAATTATAATTCAGGACATAACAGAAGACCTAGATAAAAGGAAAGGAGAAAATACCTTCGTCCATCTAGAATATGATGATGTTCAAAAGATGCTTCCTTATTTTAACGAGGACCAGCAAGTCAGAATTTTATTTATGTTCGACACAATAATAAGGAGTCCAGGAGAATTGAAAAATATCAAAGTTTATGATTTATCTAAAGATTGTAAAGAGCTAAATATCAGGACTGAAATATCAAAAATTATGGGGAGAAGAATTAAAATATTATATTGCTCTGAAGAATTGAAGAGATATATTAAGAGAAATAATTTAAAAGATGATGATTATTTGTTCCAATTTGAGCATCAATTATTTAATAATAAGTTACAAAGAGTAGCAAAAGAATTGTTCGGTGACAAGATGACTTTAGCAGGTCAGAAATATTCCCAATTAACAATGTATGACTTCCGCCATTCAGGAGCGTGTCATTTAAGAAAAAATGTTTACATTGCAAAAATAGACGCCTTAAGATATAGGGGAGGTTGGACTAATTTTGAGATGATTAATTATTACACAAAATTGTTAGGTATGAAAGATACCATTGAAGAAGAAGATAAATTATTATCAATAGATAAAACAAAGTTAGAAAAAGAACTATTAGAGATGAATGAAAAAACTATATTATTAAAACACGAAAATATCAGGGCAATGGAGTTATTAAATACAAAAGTTCAAGATTTAGATAATCAAGGAAAAGAAAATTATGAGTTAGCTAAAACATTAATCTCATTAGTTATGGATATGAAAGTTGGAAAGAAATCTAAAGAAGAATACAAAAGAAATTTAGAAGAATTAAAAAAAGCCATTGATATGAAAAAAGGCAAGTTTATCCCTATTGATTAATTATTGATAAATAACAAGAAAAAGATAAATTACTAGAAAGATTAAACAGAAAAGATAAAGTAAAAATTCAAACAAATTCTTATTATGTTTTTTTATTGTTTTGCCAATTAATAATGTTAAAGTTGAAACAAATCCAACTATAAAAGCTACAATCATCAAATCGAAAAATTGTTTTAATGTCATAATTTATTATTAATAGAAAAGCTTAAATGTTTATTGTTACATTAATAATATTATGCAACTATCCGCAGGATTGATAAGTGTGGCTTTATTATTAGCATATATACCAGAACTTAATAAAAATGTTGATGTTCATCTTGATAATACTTTTCACGTTACTAAATTTAGAACAAAAGCTGCAACATTGTTGTTTGTTATTGGAGCATTAGGTTTAGTTATGAATTGGTTTTAATCACAAACTAACCATATTATTTTTTTTCTACTTTTATCATAGCACTGAAAAGTATTATAAGTAAAAGAAGGATTAAATTTATGATTATAAGTATATTTATTGAATAAGGTGCACTTTTTACCGATGCGTTCGGCTTTACTTCTTCTTGAACTTTTACATTTATACATGTCTCAATATTACTATTCAATATATTTTCAGTTTCGGAAAGATTATTTTTATTTAATAATTTTTGGGCTGCTTTAAGTTGAAATTTAGCTTTTTCAGAAGCTATAAGTGGATATTTACATTCTAATAACTCTTTTTCATAACCTTCTATTCTTCTTTTTAAATTATTTGGTTTGTTCAAATCATTCGCTTCTTCTTGAAGTTTATTAGATTTTTGAATTGCATTTAAACTTTGATTATTTTCCTCTTGTAATATCTTTTGATTTTCTTTATTTTGTTGATTATTATTAATATATGAGATTATGAGTACAACTCCTACGATTATTGCTACAATTAATGAAGCTATTTCTACTTGTTTATTCATTAAAATATAGAGAAATAGAATAATTATTTAAGTTTTCCTAATCATCATACTTATTGACATTCCTGCTCCTGTAGCATTCCCTGCAAAAAACTGGTCTGCCTTCAGTTGGCTTAAACGGAACTTCTCCGTTTTTTCCGCAACTTTCGCAGACTATCTTAAACATTTCTCGCGCATCATATGTCTTATATATCATCATTAATCACCCCCTAAACTCTCCACAATCAATTATTTAAATTAAATTAACATTCCTACCAATCCACGAACGCCATCATTAAATCGCGTTCTGGGCATCATTTTATAATATTTTATAATAAAAGATAGAGAGAGATGGGATTTCAACTCCCTCTATCCCAAATCTGGGTTATTTTTTATTTTTCTCGCATTTATCCGGCTTAAAAGCCATCATTTTTAGCGATATCATAAGCGGAGGGGTCAAGAGTCCCCCCCGATGTATTAAGGTTCCCCACAGAAATTAAGTGGGAAAAGCGTGAATCAATAAATCTCCTTACCGATTTTCGAGTTTATTATCTCTATGTGCATGTTTTTAAAGAAACTCCTCATCAATTTTAATTTCTCATTCTCCTTTGATTTTTTATAATCTGTTGCTTCTTTTTTGAAATCTTTCTCGATAGTATTAAGGTCGATAATGATTTTCTCACCGTTAATTTCCTTCTCGTATGTCCATAGTTTATTGAACATGTTATTCTGTGGCTTAAAGCCATTGAGCAAAAGATACCTTTCTGCCTTTTTTTTGTCCATCATTTTTTTCTCCCCGTTTTTATTCTGACATTATTTTCCAATATTACTTCAACTCCGTTTTCCAGTTTTGCTATTTCGCTCAGCGAACCGGAGTTATTCGTTATGGCATAAAATCGCTGCATGCATTTAGCGCACCGAAACTCCTTAACCGAATTCGGTGCCATCTCAAATCTGTGCTCACCGCACCCATTATAACAATTAAAGCGGACTTCCTTTCCATTAATTTTATTTTCTGTCTGGGATTTTAGATTGCTAATAACATTTTCAATTTTTAATTTCTTCCCGACCATGATAGGTCTCTTATTTCCTCTTCCAAAATCTGTCATTTTATGTAAATCACCCCCGAGTTATCCTCATTAACTTCGTATAAATCATCTGGCATCTCCTGAATGATTAATGCGCTACAGCTCTTGCAGTTAGTTTTCAGCTTCGCGGGCAAATAAACAGATTTTAACAGATTGTAAGACGAAGTTTGCTTGCATTCTTTACAAATTAAATCAACATTGTACAATGTATTATTTACTTTTGTTACTTGCATTTTTCTTCACCTCTGGCTTGTAATCCAATACGTCGACGAAAATAGAGTATCCCGAAAGACAGCGAAAACATTGAAAGTTCAAGCACCAATCTGTCTGCTTTCTTTTATCCCTCAAATCCATTATAGGAGTTTCTGAAATCAGCTTCGTATGCTCCGCGTATTTTTTAATGTCGCTGATGTCCGCATTATTTTGAAAATCCCATCGTGCGCATATCCGGCAATAATATTTCTTTTCGGAAACTGATTTATTTTCCAATTTCCTATCCAGTTCGCTCCAGTCCGCTATATTTTTAATTGCGACATCAACGTCGATAACGTCCATCCCAATTTCGTCTTTTATCATGCCAAAACCTCCTTCCATTCTTTCATAATCCCTTTTATATTAAATTCATTAATTGTTGGTTTCTCGGCACTTCCCATGCAGTTTATACACTTGTATGTAACATTTCTCCCTGGCTCCAGGTCAACTCGAATTACTTCACCAAACATAAAACATCTTCGGCACCGCATAGCAGCCTTCCATCCACCTATTAATTCTTTTTTTACGAAAACCAGCTCATTAAATCTGTTGTGAAATCCATTGTCTATTAAGTTTTGCGCTGTATTAAATTTTACCATATTTTTCCTCCTCTATATTTATCTTTAAATATTTCTTTATTTTTTTCGGAACATTAATAAAAATGTTCCACTTAAAACTATTACATCTCGGACACGTTAATTCAACCTTGTCTAATCTCACTAACTTGCTCCTTTTCTTTTTCTTCATTTGTTTCTCCTTTCCTTTTCCTGTATTCCACTTGAACTTGCTCATACGCGTCAAGAGGTTTTTCTTTTTTATTAATAATTTCTCCATTTCCTTTTTGCTCCTCTTCTTCCATCCGTTCCAAGATTTTTTGAACTTTCTCGCTCGTTGTGGCTCCATCGAGGTTCGCGTTAATATTCATTCTTTTTTCCCCATGTAGTTTCCCATACAGCGCTATGTTTGTATTTAAAAGTGCAATCTTATCTTTTGGTTTTAAGTCTAGACTTAAGATATGATTTAATTGGCTTATTAATAATTCGGCGTGTTTCGCTGGCTCGCGTATTAGTTCCAGCACCCTCTGGTCGCGTATTCGTTGCCCTTTTGTTAATGCCCCTAAATATGCACCGCGTCTTTTATTTTCGCCCTTTACACTTCCACCTTTACTAGCGATTGCCTTTATCCGCTCTTCACCCTTTCGGAATGGAATTAAATGTTCAATGCTCATTTACCCAGACCCCTCCCTTTCTATTTCTAATTTTTTCTTCTTCCCGCAAAATCCTCATGCCATTTGCTATTGCCCATTTGCCATACGGTAAAACATCTTTTAACTGTTGTATCTTAAATTTCTTGATTTGCTCTCTCTTGTACCAATTTTCAATCTCATTTGCCACCTTTGTTCCAAGCTTCTTCATCCCCATTATCCTATATATCTATAAAGTGCCTTGCATTCGGGACATTCAAGCAACCTTTCCTTTAATAAAAGTCCTTTTTCACAATCATTACATCTTACTTTTAATATCATTTCTCCCATTTTTGCCTCCTTTTTGTTCCCTTTAGTTGTTTAATTATATTTAATTATTAATCAAATAATTAAACAGCCCCTTTAGATTTTAATCAGTTTTGTTAGTTTTGTTAGTTTTGTTGGTCAAAACTGACCTCTAAACCAATCATCCGCTCTCCTATTCATAATATAGATTTAATAAAATTAATAATAATAATATTAATAATAATACTAACAATATTAATAAAACTAAAGATTACCTCCGATTAACTCATCAAATTCCGGAAGCTTAAACACAATTTCATTAATAGGCATCTTAGAATATTGCTTTACCCATTTATTACCATAACCAATTTCATCTTTTTCTTCCTTCATATTTACTTTTCCTTTTTCTGCCAACCGCTCCATTACCTTATACCAATTTGAAAGATTTAATATTCCGCCCGTTTCATTAAATATCTCCGGCAAACTATACCATTCCATCGGAAGATTATTAAACGCTAATAAATATCTTTTTTCTCTCGCTGTTAATCCGCTTATTGTTTCTTCTCTAATATTTTCTATAACTTCCCTAGCTATCTCGTAATCTTGCTCATTTGCAATTATTTTTTTCCCATCTTTCACTCTCTGAAATTGATGCAATGCCGCAGAAGCTTTAATCAAATTAATAAAATTCTTAAAAATCCTTCTCAACTTAACATTACTTGGAAAATATTTCACCATTTTATCCGAGAAAGGAACTATAACTTCTACTGTTTTTAACATTCTCAACGCGTCAACAACATCTTTACTATAATTTATTTGTTTATTGAACTTGGCTTTCATAGCCTCAAATTCCATTATTGCGGTTGTTTGGCTATCACTCTCATCTAAACTTAATAAATTAAATCTATTTAATATTTCATTAATAGGTTCACTTTCTGCTGTTGTAACAACCAAATTAGGAATACCTTTTATCTCTATTTCTTCAGTTTTTCCATTTCTTACAACAACTGCCTTTGTTCCTTCACTTGCCATTACCTTAAATGTAGCTGAATTTAATACACTATCATGCACATCCGGCAGATAAACAATTTTATCATTCCAATTCCAATTTAAATCATTCTCATGCCAATAAGTAAATGCTTGCGGAGTTATCTTAGTTGCCATTATAACTTTTCCTTGCGGAAATATCTTTAAAATATTTTTTGCTACATGGTCTTTTCCGACCGAACTTTCTCCCCCAATAAATGTATGAGCAACAACATCCTTGACCCAAACACTACAATTTAATAAAAAGATTGCCTTCCTCGAATTCGTTTCTCCTACAATCATTTTATCAAACTCATCTTCAACTATTAATTTAAACATTTCTTTATTCATAAGAAATTCTTCAGCTTTCTTAATTCTCCCATTTTCCTCATTAATACTTATTATCTCTTGTTCCATTCTCATTAACCTCCCGATTAACATTATCAACTTCAAAAATGCTCTGTATATCAGCAATATTAATTAAAACAATTTTATTATCCTTATCTCTCCTTAGATGGATAAAATTATTATCCTGTTTCTCAATAAATCCGAACCAAAAACTTTTCTTATCCGTGCTATTCACTCTTACTAATTTATCTATTAACATCTTCATTCTTCCTCCTTAAAGCTCCCATCAGCCTGAACGGTTCCTAAATAGACTCCTTCTTCCTCGTCGTCATAATTAGTTGTCATTTTGATAATTGAGTCACACTCATCGACGAAAAAAGCACGTTCCTTAGAATTAATTTTCACCCTTAGTATGTTGCCAAAGTGCTCGAGGACTTCTGCCTCTATAAACTTATCTTCCTTTTTATTTTTTATTAATAAAACATCATCTTTAAAATATTTTTCCATTTCCTTCATCTCCTTCTTTTCTATTTTTATCCAATTCCACAATCTGAGAAATATTTTCGATTTCGATTATAGCGCTCCGATTGTGTTTATCAGAAATAATACTTACAAATTTTTCTGCAATAACGTCAATATTTCCAAAATAAGTTTTATTATTTTTGCAGATAATTTTTATCAAAGAATTAGCTTGTTTATATTTTTCCAAAAATTCTTGCATTTTCTTACCTTCTTTTTTTTTCTTTAATATTCTAGAAATTAGTTATTAACTAATCTATATTATTTAACATATATTTTACATTTATAAACCTTATTCTAAGTATTATATAACTAAAAAAATATATGTATTTTATAAAAAATATATGTATTTTATAAAAAATATATACTCCCATAGTTATATAAATACTTAGATTATATTATTATCGTCAGCGATGAAAATTGCAATTCCTATTTTTGAATAAGGGGAATTGAATCCCTGTGACGTTCCGCTGGCGCATTTTTAATATGAAAGAGATTCATAAAAATAATTTTATTTACTTTTAAGGTTGTGCATATTTCTTTCCAGTTGTTGGTTTTGTTGGTTTGTAATCTTTATTTATTATAAAGTTATCATAATCAATATGTCCAATTCCGTTATGACCCGTTCTAGTAGAAATAGCTATTTTAAATGGTGGAACTGACATGCTATATATTGGGGTATAACCAATTACATTATTATTAGGATCTATGAAGATTACATTTACACTATTCTCTTGGAATTCAATTCTTATATGATATTTTCCCTTAACATCTTGACCTATACAACTTACCCCATTCCAATAACCAATTGCTCCACCAGTTGCAAATGTGAGTTCTGGCGTATATGGACCACAGGCTGAAGTTTCTACATCTCCACCATCTCCAGGTCTGTCATTAATCCAAACCCTACTTAGTAAGTTTCCAGAACCAGAATTATAATAAACATCATAATCTAAAGTTTCACTTGCATTAAATCTTCTCGTTAGAGTAAGTGATGTTTCTCTATCACCAGTAATTCCTATAGCTGCTTGATGATATGTTTGTGTAACAGTGTCAATATAGTGCTCATTTAATTCTGCCTGCAAATTTTCTTCAACCCATTTAGTATTATCTAATATAGTACCAGAAAAGGAATCATATAATTCATATACTGGTTGGCTAGGGGATTGTTGATAACCATAGGAAGTACAAGCACTAATCAAAATAACAGAAATTAATAAAGCTCCGATCAATAACTGTTTTTTCATCTAAAGATAGAACTGTGTTGTAATATTTAAACTTTTCTTCTAAATCTTTTTATACAAAGAACAAAATTTATAAACCTCATTTTTACCTAATCTACTATGAACGAAACAATACTATGCATAGGAGCTCATTCAGATGACATTGAGATAGGTATGGGAGCAACAATTGCAAAATATGTAAAAGAAGGAAAAAAAGTAATAGGAATTACATTCAGTTTTGGAGAGGGAAGTAATCCATTAATGAAAGAGGATATTGTTATAAAGCAAAGATTAGAAGAGGTTGGAAATGTAAGTAAACTGCTTGGAATCAAAGATAGAATATTTATAGGATTGCCAGATGGGAAGATAATGAAGCATGTTGATGATAAAGAAATAATAATAAGGATAGAAAACTTGATTGAAAAGTACAAACCAAATAAGATATTTACACACGCAGACAATGATCCACATAGCGATCATAGAGCGGTTATGAAAATTGTGCTAAAGGCAGTTGATAATTTAAAAAAAGATTATGAAGTGTTTACATTTGATGTTTGGAATCCATTCAACATATTCAGGAGTCATAAACCAAAAATGTATATCGATGTTAGTGATACTTTTGAAATGAAAATTAAAGCATTGAAATTATTTACAAGCCAGAAATTTCAGGGAGCTTATTCTTTGATGCCTATTGAAATCTTTAAGTCTATTGTTTATGGATGGATTTATAACTGCAAATATGCTGAAAAATTCTTTAAGGTGAGATAAAATGAAAGAATGTGTATTTTGTAAAATTTCAGGAAAAGAAATAGAATCTGTAAGAATCTGGGAAGATGAAGAGTTTTTTGCTATATTAGATATTCATCCAAACACAGAAGGAATGACTTTGGTTTTAACCAAAAAACATTATTCTTCTTATGCCTTTGATTTAAATGATGATATTTATAAAAGATTAATGATTGCAACTAAAAAAGTAGCTAAGATTTTGGATAAAAAATTGAATGTTAAAAGAACAGCAATGATTATGGAAGGTATGGGTATTGATCATGCTCACGTCAAGTTATATCCCTTACATGGTTTAGATAAAAAATTTAAAGAGATGTGGGCAAAAGACAAAGTTTATTTTAAAAAATATGAGGGATATATATCTACACAATTGGGGCCACAAACAGATTTCGAAAAATTAAAAAAACTTGCTGATAAGATTAAAAAATAGTTATTTTACTAAATCTAAGTACATGGAAGCCCACAACATTGAATCATCTGAGTGATAGAAAAATGTTTTGAATGGCTCTTCATTTTCATTAAATATTTCTACGAAGTTTTTGTTTTTTTCTATAATTTCTTTGTATCTATCTAAATATCTTGAAGCTTCATTTTTATCTATCTTCTTTACTAAACCAATATATATTAATCCCATATTTGTCCATATAGAAGTGCCTTGAGCATTTGGAACAAAACTAGTTTGCCAAATCTGTTTTTTCTTGAAACTTGTGAATTTTAACGGTAATGGATAGTCTAAACGTTCTCTTTTAATTGCTTCTATAGAACTTTTTAACATTTTTCTTGAATTAAATATGTTAAGCCAATAAGGAAAGATATTTGCATCTCCGGATAGATTATTTTCATCTATATCTTCCATGAAAAATGAACCGTTCCAGAAATAATCTTTGATTAAATTTTTATAATTTATCTTGAAAAAATTAACTAATTTTAATTTTTGTATATCCTCCTTTAAGCGAGCTATCATCAAATTATCATAACAAGAAGAATGGCGCATACAATGATCTTTTATTGAAGAAAAATTATCATGCTTTTTTACCAACATTGTTTCTTTATCTATAACTGTATGATAATAAATATCAATTTGGTTGTCTAAAAAATTTTTATGTTTTTTTGCTAGTTTTTTATTATTTGATTCAACTAAACAGTAAAGCAGAGAAGGAAGTGAATCTGGGGAGAAATAATAAATATCTATCGGAATATTAGTTGTTGTTATTGATGTTGTTATCTTGTTATATCTTGAATATAGATTTAATGCATATTCTAAGGTTGAAGTAACCTCTTTTTTATAACCAAGATTGATTAAAGGTTTAATACACCAAGAAAAATCTCTAATCCAGAAGAAATTGTAATGTCCTAGACTTATATTAAAATGATCTTTATTGTAACATTTTTTTACAATTTGTGAACAGATTTGTTTTGCATTTCCATTGTATTGTGGGACATTACGTTTAGCTACTTGTCTAGCTCTATTTAACATTCTAAATCCGATGTCTAATGGGATTGACATTATTATTCAGAAAAATATAGGATATTTAAATGTTGTTTATGTCAATTAACTTATTTTTCTAAAAATAAGACTAAATTGAGCTCCTTTTATCGAAAGATTTATATATAAGTTTGTGTATAATATACATTAAGTTAGTGTATAAAAAACATTATAAAAATTTAAACACAGTGAAGGGGGCAAGAATAAAATGTTAGGAATACAATATTTTAAAGCCGAACCTACTGAATTCGCAAGAATGAGAATTGGAGGAAAGGTAAATAAAGAAGGAGAAGGAATCTCTGGATTTTATATGCCTTTCAGAACAACTATTGAAATGGTTTCTCTAACAACTAATGACCAGCCATTTGCTTTTCAAGAATTCAGTAATGATAATCAAGAAATAACTCTTCAAGGAGGGTTCCTTTACAGAATTATTGATCCTAAAGTTGCAATAGGCAAATATAATTTCTCTATTGACCCTAGAACAAAGCAATACCAAACAGATGATAACGAGAAATTATCCGAACATGTCTTACAGTTGGTTAGGGGTGAAGCTAGAAAAATTATTCAAGCAACTCCATTGGAACAATTGTTAACTATGGGAGAAGATTTGGCCCATAGAGTTACAGAATCTTTGACTGGCAGAGATATTATTACGCAAGTCGGAGTTGATTTTAAGACTCTTTATTTTGAAGCGATTAGACCTAAACCTGAAATTGCTAAAGCGTTGGAAGCTAATTATAGAGAAAGTCTTCTTCAAAGAGCTGATGAAGCTATTTATACAAGAAGAGCACAAGCTGTAGAAAAAGAAAGAACTATCCAAGAAAACGAAATGAAAACTAAGACTGAGATGGAAGAGAAAAGAAAAAAACTCGTAGAATTGGAAGGAGTTAATATTCTTCAAGTTGCAGATTACAAAGCACAGGCAATAAAAAAAGAACTTGAAGCCTATGAAGGAGTAGGTGCAGATATGATAACAGCTCAAGCTTTGTTAAGAATGGGAGAAAACGCAGCTAAGATTGGAAATCTAACTATAACTTCAGATATACTTGCTGGGATAATAAATGGGGCTAGAGTATCCAAGTAAAATGGAGATAGACAAGATTGTTGTTGTTAAAAGGCATACGCCGCTTGAGGAATTGTTAATAAGACATTCTACAACTTCTCAAGCTAAATTTTATTTAGAGGCAGCTGGGCATTCTTATGAAGCTTATGAAAAAGCACATGATACTTATAAAGAAGGTCTTAGAGCAACTTTAAGTTCTATTCCAACAAGAATAAGAAACCAAACTATAGATAAGAAAGAACTTTCTACATTTCAATTTGGTGATAGAGATTTGATTGTGGTAGTTGGTGATGATGGGTTAGTTGTTAATGTTGCTAAATACATTGGAAGACAATCGGTTATTGCAGTTAATCCTGATGAACAAAGGTTTGATGGAGTTTTAGCTTCATGTAATTCATATAGCTTTCCACAAACTCTTAGAAAGGTTTTAGAAAACAAAGTTGAAATACAATATCTTACTATGGCAGAAGCTAGATTAGACGATGGACAAATCATAAAAGCACTCAATGATTTATTTGTTGGCAGAAAAACACATGTTTCTGCAAGATACGAACTAAATTATAAAAATATTAAAGAAAGGCAGTCTTCAAGCGGGATTATTATATCAACTGGAACTGGTTCAACTGGGTGGATGACATCTGTGATAATCGGCGCTCAGACTATTGCTAACGACGAAGTTGTTAAAACAGAAATGGTACCTTTTCAAAGAGATGCTGATCATTTATTATTTGCTGTTAGAGAACCGTTTCCTTCTAAGATAACTGGGACAAAGCAAGTTATAGGAAAGATAACAAGAAGTACTCCTCTAACAATAAAATCTGATATGCCTATTGATGGAGTTATATTTGGGGATGGGATAGAAGAAGATTATTTAGAATTTAATTCAGGTAGAACAGCAACTATTCAACCTTCTGAAAATAAAGTGTCGCTTATTAAAAAATAAGGATAGAATTTTACTTATATCTCTCTGCTAATTTCATTAATTCATTCTTTTCTATTAATCTTTTTCTTGTTGATTTTACTGTTTCATATATACCTGATCCTAAATTTGTTGCTGCAGGAATTAATAGATATTCAAGAGCATCATTTTCAGGCAGGTAATTTAAATAGAAATAAAGCGATGAGAAAAGAGCAATGGTAGCACCTATAGAAAATCCCAAAATTTTTGAATTTGAATCATTTGCACGAATGAGATAATTCTTTAGAGGTTTAATTGCAGATGGGAGAGCGTATGGCATTATGGTTGTAAAAATAGATGATTGAATAGTGGAACTAAAAAAATTAAGATATGGCACATAAGGTTTTTTGCTAAGGTAATCTTTTACATCTTGATGAACTTCATTAATAATCTCTTTTGCAGATGGGGAATATTCTTTTGGAACTGTACTTTCTGGCGTTTCTAATATTTTTTCTATTTGTTGCTTTTTATATATTGGTAAATCTCTTAAAACATCATCGAATGTTCTTGTCCTGCGCTTTTTTTCATTGCGAAAATGGAATTTCATTTTCAAAACCTTTTTTGATATCAAAAACATTTGTAGTAACGAAAACACCATAACTATTAGTACGTTCTTCTAACATCAATTCATTTGATGCATCTTGAACTGTTAACCAGGTTGGAATTTCCTTAAAATCCTTATCATATAATTCTTTAACAGGTTTACTATTTTCATCTGTTTTGGAGAAATCGTAACCATAACCAAAAACCTTTCCATCATAACTTAATTTTAATTTATATTCCTTATCTTCCTCTACTTCCATACTTGACAATAATACAATTATGCCTTTTCTAATGGCAAGAGGATCTTTTAATTTTTCTGGTCCAATATATTGAATAATTAATGCTTTAGACATAGCTTCTAATATAATTTGTTCAAGTTTTGGATTTTTTACCATATTGATTAAATAAAGAGTTTAAATATTAAAAGATTATGCAGCTTTTTTCTCGTATCTTGAGATTATTTCTATTGATCTTTTTTTACCTTCTTCAACAATAACTTCTATTTCTTTTGCAGACCTAGCGCTTTTATTACGTTCTTCTTCAATAAGCTTTCTTGAATTTTCTTGGTAACTAACTATGGCATCAACTAATTTTTTTACAGATTCTACTTTGTATGTTGAACCATAACCAACCCTGATTGCTTCTTCTTCTATTTTTCCACCAAATTCTGCAATATCTTCTAAGCTTTTATTTGTACCATTTTCTAATGCTTCAAGTGCTCTAGTTTGTTCATGCAAACCTCGTTGAGATGTGTAAGTTGCATCTAAGAATGTGAAAATATTTTCATTAGTTCCAAAGAATGATACTCCTCCTCTATAAAGTTGATCTTTTAGATTATGAGTTTGCTTAAGCTTTGCTATTATTGTTTCTCCGACATTATAACTTTGATTTAAGTCTTCTGAAACATCTTTGAAAAGTTGGTATATTTTTTCTTGTTTTTCATGTTCTCTTATTGCTTCATCTCTTTTTAATTCAAGTTCTGATTTGTGAGAATCTGATGTTTTATATTCTTCTACTGCTTTTGCTGCAGTTTCTAAAGCTTGTCTTGACTCTTCGACTTTTATTGTTTGCTGTTCAAATACCTGTCTTGAAAGTATTTCAGCTGATTTAAGAGCCTGTCTGAAATCAAGATAACCATTTAATATTGCATCTTCATTATTTAATTGCTGTTTAGCATCATTTGAAACGGCATGATAAGTTGATCTTATTTTGTTAAATCTATTGTGTGTAGAACCTCTTGTAATAGAAACCCATAAATTTTCCAATTTTTCTCCGGCGTCTAATTTTTCATCTTCTTCTTGTCTTATAAGGCGTTTTGAATCTTCTCTAATTGAAGTAAATAAATCATTAATTTCCGAATATCTTTCACCTACATGCATTTCACTTATATTCTCTCTAACCATTTCATTAAAATCTTCTGAGTATTTTACTGTTTGCGCTATGGCAAGCACTTTTGCTTCATCGACACTAACTACATCATTTAGAATAACAACTAATTGAGATTCTGCTCTGCTTGGAGCTAGATGAAACTTTTTAAGAACTTCCAATGAACTGTCTAGATATTTTTGAATTGAAGTTGTTTGTGTGTTTGTCATTACTTATCTAGTAAAATGGAAATGTTTATAAATCTATCTATTTGTTACCATTATTAAGTTTATAATTAAATGGGGTTAACAAATAGTAAAAATTGATTTAGATGAACAAGACAATAATTTCTGGAAAAGAAAAAAAAGATTTAAACACACTTATAGATATAGCAGATATTGCATCTACACTTAGATTACAAGGTACAGAAGTAGAAAAGCAATTAAATATTGATAATTTTATTAATGAAGTTAAAGGAAAAGTATTGGAAGCTGCAAAAATTAAAGGAGAGGACATTACAGAGGAACAAGCAGAAGCAGCAACCAGAAATTATCTTTCTAATCTTTATACATTCAAACAACCAAAAAATAATATTTCATATAAAATTGCTGAAGCTTATGTTGATAGAAAAAGAATAGCAAGAAACTATGGAATTCCAGCTGCCGCTGTTTTATCTATAGCATTCTTGACTTTTGGAGGAATTAGTTTAACAAGAGCTGCTCATCAAAAAGCTTTAGAAAAAAAAGTTGAAAATAGAGTTCTTAATGCATACCAAGATAAAAAAGATTTAGAAGTAAAAATTGGAGAATTAAGTGAAAGTGACGTTAAAAAAATAATTTCAGAAAAAGAATATGCTTTATTGAATGGAATAGTGGATAATACTTCTTCAAGATTGGATAATTTAGATCCTTTTTTTGTTAAATTCTGCGATGATGGTACACCGGGAGATGATATTAATAAAATAAATTACAAAGAAGCAGAACAACAACTCGTCGCTGTTAATACAAATCTTGCTGGAATAAGAGGAGAAGTAAATCGGGGATTTAGTGTAGTAGAAGCTCAAAGAAGAATATTATATACAAGGCAAAACTTAGATTCTTTAATTGAAGAGATAAGAAACATTAAACCTGAAGAAGTGTTCTTAAAGAAAGCTGAAACATTTTATACCAATGGAATTAATTATTTAAATAACAAAAAAATTAATGAAGCAGAGAGTTATAAGAATCAATTAGAAAATGTAAAAGCCGATATCGGAAATTTTTCAGAATTACAGGAAGAGTTAATAAAAATTTATGCTGATATCAAAACAATCTCCAAAGATGAAGAAGCAATAAGAAAGGGAGATAAATTATACAGAGAAGCTAGGAATTATATAAATAACGCTGATTTAGATGGACTTTCTAATAGAGTTGAAAGTTTAGAAGAGATTGATAGAGTTTTAAATCTTGATTATACTGTAAGAGTTGTAAATAGAGAAGGAGTTAAAAGCGGGATGGATAGATATTATACTGATGAAAATGGTACAAGAGCTTCAGGATTTTATCTTATTGTTGAAGCTATTGATTCAGATGGAATGGCTTTAGATTTAGACATAACGAATAAAGAAGATGGCAGAACATACAAAGTAGATATGTGGGGCGAAATGGTGCCTGAAAGTGTTTTTGAGAGGATTAGAAAAGACAAAGCAGATGGGATTATTGAAGATGATGTTGTTGCAAAAAAAGAGAAAGGATATTTAGATGCAACATATGTTATGAAAGGAGTAACAAAAAAATGGCAGATAACAAGGTGGTAATGAAATAAAATGACGACAAGCGGTTATTCAGTTCAAGGGAAAATAAGAAGCAAGATAAAAGAAATTGAAGAGAAGCATGAAGTATTGGCTGCAATAGTTAATGATACTGAAAAGAATATAGAAGATTATGTAAAAGAAAGAGAGGATATATACACAAAACTTTCTGTAGTCTATCTTCCAGAAATGACAGCACAAGCTGTGAATAATACATTAAAGGAAGCTCAGGCAGAAGTTAGAAAAATATTCCAGGAAAAACAGGAGAAAAGAACACAACTGGAAACAATGATGGATGGTTTTAAGGGAAATAAAAAAACGCTTGAGAAAAAACTTGATGATGTTACTCAGCAACTTAATCAAAAAGCATCTGAAAGAGATGAATTACAATCAAAAGCAGCAAAAGAATTAGAGGAAAACTCAAAATATAGAGAATTAGATGAAAAAGCAGATAAATTAGCTTTAGATATTAAGAAAAACAGAAACAGGATTGATGATTTCAGAAAAGATGCTGAAACTAAACTTAAAGATTATAGAGAAAATAAATTATTTATGTATCTTACTAACAGAAAATTTGGAACAGCTAAATATGATCATGATGGAATTATTAAAACATTAGATGAATGGGTAGCAAGAATAGTAAATTATGATGAATCAGGGAAGAATTACAAATTTTTAATTGGAATGCCCTTACTAATGGATGCAGAGGTTAAAAGAAAAGAAGATGATATTAAACCTTTAGTTGATGAAGTTGATAAAATAGAAAAAGAAGTTTCATACAGATTAGGATTAACACAAGTTATAGAAGAGGGAAGCAAGATAGGCAAAGAAAGACAATCAGTTTTAGAAGATATAACTGTATTAAATGAGAAATATGAAAAAGCAGCAAAAGAAAGAAAGGAATTAGATAATACAAAAGATAAATATCATACTGAGGCTGTAAAAAAACTTAAGGATTTACTGAAAGGAGATGAAATTTATGAATTAAAGAAGCTTGCAGCATCAACTCCTGGAAGTGATGATGATAATCTTGTAAAAAGAATAGAAGAAGTTGATTCTCAGATTATACTTTCAAAGAATAAAATAAAAGATGCTAAGAAAAACAGAGATGAAATTTATAATAAATTGGAAGATTTGAAAAATATAGAAGTTACATATGGAAAGAAAGACTTTGAATCTAAAAGATCTTATTTTGACGATGGTTTTGATATAGATAGTTTATTTATGGGATATTTGCTTGGGGAAATTAAAAAAGATTCTTTATGGAGTGAAATAGAAAATAAACAACACTTTAAACCAAAAGAAACTTATTCTAATTACTCGCCTTCAACTACATATAGAGGAAGAGATGATGATGACGATGATGATAGCCCAAGCGGTAGTATATTTGGAGGTGGAATGGGCGGTTTCGGTGGCGGAGGTTTCGGTGGCGGAGGTCACTCAAGTGGAGGTGGAGGTTTTGGCGGAGGCGGTCATTCGAGCGGAGGCGGTTTTGGAAGTGGTGGATTTTCTAGCGGAAAAGGATTTTAATAAAAATTAAATTTCTATTTTTTACCGTTCAAATAACCTTTTGATTCTAGATATTTTTTAATGTCAGCTTCTGAAAAACCTATTTTTTCAGCAACCCTCTGAGCATGACTTTCTTTTGAAATTCCATCTGTTAATTTATGTGTTGGAAATGTTTCTACAAATTCTACTTGTAAATATTTACCTTTACCTTGATTTCTGAAGTTATCAACTAATTCGTGATTATGTGTAACTAAAATTGTATTATTTCCTATTGTATGGAATCCATTTAATATTGTATAAGATTGTTCCATTTTTTCTTCTATTGTTGTTCCTTCTGCTAATTCATCTAGGATTACCAGACTTCTTGGAGATGTTTTGAAGAATATGTCTCTTGTTCTTTTAAGTTCAGTTCCAAATCTTCCTTCTTCATCTTGAAGTGCATCAAATTGCGGAGCTTGGTACGATAATTTGTCTGCTATGCTCATAGATGCAGATGATGCTAAAACATAAGATCCTGTTTGTCCCAAGATTTGATTTTGCATTATACTTTTGCAATAAGATGTTTTTCCACCGCTATTTGGACCAGTAATAAATGTTAATCTTGATCCATTTAGATCAACTTCATTTGGAACGTAATCTTTAATACTTTTTGACTGGACAGGATTTCTCAAATCTTTCGCCATAAAATGATGTGAATCATCATCAGTTATTTTTGGTATTGATGTTGGATGAGGAACAGATTTTGCATATGAAACATTTGATATTAATTCATCTAATTTTCCTACTGAATCAATTGTTGAAATAAATTGAGGATCATTTAAAATTCTTTTTATTAATGGAAGTATTGCTAGTTTATATTCAATCACAGGTTTAATTATAAATCCATAAATTGGAGACATTCCTATCAATGAAAGCTCGTTCGGGACTGACAAAATACCTAATTTTTCCAAATTTTTTAAAACTAAAAGACCTGCAAATGGAAGTAAATAACTAGCAATAGCGTCTCGAGAAAGATAGGAGGGATTAACTCTAAAATCAAGAGAAAGGAATTTTACTTCTTCCTTAGTTTTTATACCTTTTAAACCTCTATATATCGGACCTCTGAATAATTTATGAGTTGCAGAATTTTCTAAATTTTTAATATCACTTAATAATATTTTTAGATAATCTGATTCTGGAGATGGAATGTTTTCTGATGCTTTTAAAATAGTTTTTAATGATTTTTTTGCTTTATTAAGTACAAAATATTCATCCATCGGTGCAAAATCTTCCTCAATAAAACTAAATAATTCTCCTTCAACGTTTTTTATTTCACCTAAGTAATCTGCAACAGCATTTCTTAACTTATCATTATTTTCTAATTCTCTTAATGCTTGTTGTTTGGCTAATATTAATTCCAAAGATGTTGGAGGTTGAATTAATGATCTTAATAATGTAGCTGATCCAATGGCTGTTTGAGTATGGTTAACAGATTTATGTAAATCAAGAATTTGAATAAGTTGCAATGTTGTTTTATCCATAACCATTTCTTGAAGTGATGATACCATAGAATCACCATAAAATATGGCTTCTCTATAAGATGAATGTATTATATCTTTATCTTTATATATCTCAATTATAGGGGTGTATGAAGATTCCATAACTTTTTTTAATTTTTGCATAAAGATTATGTGAAAGAACGATTTATAAAGATTTCCATTGTATTTACTTTATAGTAATTATATAAACGCCCCGGGTGAGATTTGAACTCACGACCTGCTGCTTAGGGGGCAGCTGCGCTATCCGGGCTGCGCTACCAGGGCATAAAACTAATAAAAAAAGTATATTTTTAAACTTATAGCTTCATTGTTATTTTACCATCTTTGAAAATTCTAATACTACCACCTGATTCTGAGACAACAACAGCTATTGCATTTGTCTCTTTTGTTAATGCAGCACAACATCTATGACGAGTTCCAAAGCCTGAAGGAAGTTCAATGTTTCCTGTATCAATATCAATATAAGCGCCTGTTGTAACAATTGTTCCATCATTATGTAGAACGAAAACCCCGTCTAACTGAGCAAATTCCTTTACTGTTTCTTTGATTAAAGGATCTGTTATTTTTTTTAGATCATCTGAGTAGCCTGCAAATGGATTTATTATTAGTTGTTTAGTATATTTCATTATTTCAGATTTATCGCCTATAATGAAAGCAGTTCCTATTTTTCTTCCTTCTCTCCCTTCTTTACTTAGTTCTTGAGCTATGTTAAGAACAGTTTCTATAATCTCTGAGTTAGTATTTTCAGCTAGATTATGAGTAGAAATATCGAAGAATAATTTGTCTACATCAAAAATGAATAACATTCCTTTATAACCAGTTCCCATGCTTTCATCTTGAACACAGACAACTCTGTCACCTTTATCAATATATTTTTTATTAATTCCTTCTACTAATAAATCTTTAATTGGAGATATTGTTCCTGAATCTATTTTTCTTATCTTTGTTTCATATTCTGTTTTACGATAAACTCCTTTCTTTATTTTTTTGAAAAAAGTAACTTTGACATCAATATGGAAAGAATCTTCATAGCTTTCTGATTTTTTTCTTTCTATGGAGATAATACAATTAGCATCTATGTCTTTAGCTATATTTGTTGCTGCATCACCTATTGACTCTTCGATGTTCCTCATTTTTATTTGATGTTATAGGTTAGATATTTAAACTTTTGTATGAAAAAATATATAAACGAGCAAGTGGTGATTATAGATATGAAAAAAGAGGTTATTGGTGTATTTCTAGTAGTCTTACTTTTAATACCTTTTAGTTCAGCTCAACTTAATTCTATAGAGATAAAAGATGTGAATGTTAATGGTAATTCAATTCAAGTTTTAGTACAGAATAATGTTAATAAAGATTTTTTTAAAGAGGTTTTTATTATTAATGGACAATATGAAATAATACAAGAAGAGATATTGAGTAATTTTACAACTAGATTTTTTGTAGTTAATTATCAAGCTGGAATTAAACTTAATAATTTACAAGTTATTGTTGATGGTAATGAAGCTAAATATGATTTTACAGGACAAGAAGATACATTTGTTATTAATCAAGCAACAACATCAACATCTGAATTAAGTCAAGTACAAGAATCTAATTCACCAATAAGTTATATTTATTCTAATCAAAGATTAGCTAAAATACAAGATAATCAAATAGTTTATTTTAGTTCTGATAATATTGGAAGCACTTCTTTAGAAACAGATAGTTCAGGAAGTATTAACTTTAAAGCTAATTATTTACCTTTTGGAAAAGAGATAAGTTTTAGTTCTATAAATGAAGAGAAATATGGATTTACAGGAAAAGAATTAGATACAGAAAACTCATTAAATTACTTTAATGCAAGATATTATAATCCAAATAATGGGAAGTTTATTAGTAATGATCCTATCTATAAGGTAACAGAAGGCGGTTATCAATATGTTAGAAATAATCCATTAACGATTACTGATCCGAGTGGAAAACAATCAGCGCTTATGCAATCAGGTAAAAGAAATTCTGAAATAATTGATCCTGTTCCTAAAACATATTCTCCAGAATATGACCATGTTTTTCATTGGAGAACTGGACAAAAGATTTTGAACCCAGATATTGGTGATATGGATCCTGGATTTGCAGATCCAATTGATATATTTACACCAGGAAAAAGCGAATTCACTGTAATTGGTGCGATTATCCCTGTTGGTATGAGGTGGTTAATTAAACACGAAGCATCTATAATAGCAGCTAAAGAGGGAACTACTTTAGGTATTGCATTCTTGAATGTAGCAGAATCGGCTATAAAAAATCCAGAATATTTAAAAACATTGGAAAGAACTGCTATTAAGGAGGCTGCTAAAGAGGGATCTGAAAAGATTGGCAATAATTTATTCCAAACCCTAAAAAAAGAAACACAAGAAAGAATATTTAATTTGCGTAAAGAGACTTATTCAAATGATATGAAAAGTTTATTGGAAACTGCAGATGAACTAGTAGATGAGGGATTTATCCCTAAAAAACAGATAACTGGTGACCATGTTCTCTATATTGGAGGGGAGAACGGAAAGAGAATAATAGCAAAAGCTCCAAGATCTATAACACATTCTAGCAATCAAGGGCACAAGACAACAAATTTTGCTGCTAAACTTAGAAGAATTATTAATAGTCGCTATGGGTTAAAAGATTAATGGTATTCTAATCCAAAAAAACCATAAAGTTTTTGTAATTTTTTTTCATTTTGAGAATATTTGGTAATATTATCTATTGAACAATAAACTAAAGAAAACTTATCAAAACCTTTAGCTATATCTTCTAAACTAATTTCATTTGGAGTGGATGGTTTACCTTGTAAAACTTTAAATTCGTCTTTAGTAAGGCCCAATAAAATTTCTCGTTGCATTTTTTTAATTAAATCTTTTTGTTTCTCTGCTAATTCTATTAATTCATTAGCAACAACTTCTGGTTCTATTTTAGTTGACATCAATCTATTTTATTTTAACAGTTTATAAACCTTACTATTGTAACTTTTTATTAGTAGTTATACTTTAACTTGTATATCTTTATGTGTTTTTATAGAATTTGATAATAAACGACCAAGCTCTGATTTTTTACTAACTCTAATTTCAGCTTTTCTTGAGTAAGTAGCAGAAAATAAGAATTCATTTTCTAAGAAAACTTGGGCTAATCTTAAAGAATATTTTGGATGAGTTTTGATTTCTATATATTTTCCTGTTTCTACTATTTCAAACTGAATACTTTCGGTCTTAGAAACGTCCTTTAGTTCTCTAACATCGATAGAAATACCAAGCTCCTGCTCTATTTTTTCTATTCTTTTACCTTCTCTTCCGATAATTTCACCAACTTCATCTTTTGGAACATAGATAATAGCTCTAGATTCTGAAACCAATTCAGCAATAGCATCTCTAGAATATTTTTTTATCTCCTGAGTTAATTGTTTTTCAGCTAGTTTTCTAACAAAAGATTTTTTTTGCTCAGAAACTGGAATTACAACTGTTTCTTCACCATAAGAATAAATTTCATATTCAAGTTTTTTATTTACAAAATCATGAACTTCAACAACAGGACGAGCTAAATCTGCTTCCTGCATACCAGATGGAACTTTAACTATCATATTAAGAGTTAAAACTTTTTTTATTTGTCCTGAATCGATAAATAAAATAGTATCAACTACACTTGGAATCATTCCTGTTTCTACTCTTCCAATAAATCTTTGAATAGCATCTATTGGAGCTGCTGCATGTAAAACTCCAATAAAATTAGAGCCTGCCAATCTTAAATCAGAATAAAGTTTGAAGTCTGGAGTGTCTCTCATTTCATCAAAAAGAATATTATCAGGCCTAGATAAAAATAAGATATCATGAATTTCTTCTGAAGAGGCGAAGTTTTTAGAATATTGGGTGATTGAATCAGATAACATTAAGTCACGAGGAGATTCTATTGTTTTAACTATTCTTTTTTGAGTGACGTAAAATTCAGCAATTGATTGGGCAAATGTTGACTTTCCAGAACCTGTTTCTCCTGCAATAATAACACCACGAGCTTTTGATTTAATTCTTTCAAAAATTTCAGGATCTAATTTATAATCTTCAATATTTAATGTTTTTAATGGCTTAACAACTGTAATTTCAATTCCATCTGAAACAGGAGGTTTTACAATAACAACTCTGTGATTTCGGTATTGAACTATAGTTGAGCCTGGTCTAGATATTTCAATAAAAGATTTAGGGTCTAATTTGGCTTTTTCTACAACTTCTTTTGCCATTGTCTGAATTTCTTGATTAGAAAGTTTTTTATCACCTATTGGAACAAGTTCCCAGGCGCCAGGAAAACCTTTTTTTGCTTGGGGAATACAATCTTCTTTAAGATGAATAGACATTGTATGTTCATCAAACATTTTTTCAATTTCTAGTTTTTCTTTTGGAGGTTGAGGATCAACATACATCACTTCGATGCCATAAGCTTTAGCTGATTCTCTTTGTACCTTATCTGCTGTAATTAAAATAGCTGATTCATTATAAGCAATTTCTCTGATTAATGCGTCTATTTCTCCTGATTTGGCAAATCTTATTTGATGAAAATTTGGACGAGAACCAATAAATCTTAAAGTTATACTTCCTTTTTTTAATAATTGTTGAAGTTCTTGTAATTCTTCTAATCCAAGTAATCCTGTTTCTTGGCCGCGATTAGCTTGAGCTTCTAGTTCAGCAACTACTGCATTTGGAATTAAGAGTTCTCCTTCTATTTTTTTACTTTTAATTAATTTTGAGACAACTTTCTCAATAATAACGGAGGTATCTGTTATGTATATCATAAAAAAAATGTTATAATTAGAATATATAAGGTTTACCAAAACACTTAACAGAAAAGTTTATATACTATAGCAACTTATATGGCTGTTATGGAAACAACAATACAAGTAAGCAAAGAACTATTGGAAACTTTAAAGAAAAGAAAAATTAGCGATAAGGAAAGCTATGAAGAAATCATTTGGGATTTATTAGAGGATGGAATGGAATTATCTGAACAAACTAAAAAAGAAATACAAGAAGCAAGAGCTGAAATAAAAGCTGGAAAATATAAAACACTCTCTCAAGTTAAAAAGGAACTTGGATTATAATGTATGAAATAATTTTTTCTGAAAAAGCTGAAAAACAGTTAAAGAAACTTGAGAAAGATGTTCAGGGTAGAATAATATCAGTATTAGAAAGAATTAGAATAAGACCTGAATCTTATATCGAAAGATTAGTTGGAGAGCAAGTATATAAATTAAGAGTTGGAGATTATAGAGTTATTATGGATATAGACAAAAATAGACTTATTGTGTTAATTTTAAAAGTGGGACATCGTAAAAACGTTTATGATAATCTGTAATTTATTTTACCAAAACACTTAAAAATGATTAAAATGAGATGATTCTTATGCCGCGATCGCCTAATCTGGTATGGCGCAGGATTGCTAATCCTGTTTCCGCAAGGATATCTGGGTTCAAATCCCAGTCGCGGCGCTATACTTTTAAAATATAAATTAAAAAAGAATTAAAAATTATAATTTAATAATCTTCATCATCCGTTGGTTCTTCATCGTTGTCTGTATCTTCTTCATCATCATCTGCAAATTTAAATTTTATTTCATCTATCATAGTTTTTACCTCCAATATTGATTTTTGGCTAATTATCTTCTTATTTATAATGTTTTCTTTTATTAAAATTATAGAAAGATTTTTAAATGGTTACAATGCCTTTAAGATTATGAAAATCGTTAAGAAAACTGTAATGAAGATAATGAAGCATAGAAAATATAAAAGAGCTATGGC
>Ga0209542_10005493_pt1 | contig 25258 bp, 18 predicted proteins | sample RifCSPhighO2_01_FD_184028 | JGI IMG/M metagenome (GOLD analysis project Ga0209542, IMG submission 184028) | Soil microbial communities from Rifle, Colorado - Rifle CSP2_plank highO2_0.1 (SPAdes) (version 2) | ecosystem: Environmental > Terrestrial > Deep subsurface > Rock core/Sediment ...
TCTGCCACCTCATCTCCTTGGTATGCGGCATTTATGGCGGGGACTACCACCGCCTCGACAACCGAGAAAAAACCTCTGTGGCCTATTACAACCGTTATGCCGAAGGCGGGTGCCATACTGCCGTTTAAGCGCATTGTTGCCTACTACGGCAACTTTTACTCCAAGCAGATGGGCATCTTGGGCGAGTTTGATAAAGACACGGTGCTTGCCAAGCTTAAGTCGGAGGTTGCTGCGTGGGAGGCCGCCGACCCCACGACGCCCGTGCTGCCCGCTATCGAATATATTGACGTGACCGCACAGGGGAGCGCGGGCCGCGATGGCAAGTACCGCCTGCGCATGCCCGACACCCAGATAGACCTCGCGCTCGAGTACGCCAAAGAAATAGACGGCATTGTGATACTCGACATACAGGTGGGGCTGTCGAGCGTCGAGGAGGAGCTGCCGCTTTTGGACGACTACTTTAAGATGCCGCAGGTGCATCTGGCCATCGACCCCGAGTTTGATATGCAAGGCACCGACGCACCCGGCGACGTCATAGGCACCACCGACGCCGCGACGATAAATTGGGCGATAGACTACCTGTCCAAAAAAGTGCAGGAGTACGATCTGCCGCCAAAAATACTGGTGCTGCACCGGTTTACCCAGAAGATGATTACCAACTACCAAAACATACGGCCCACGCCCGAGGTGCAGGTGGTGATGCAGATGGATGGATGGGGGAGCCCGCAGCGCAAAAAGAATACCTACTACCACGTGGTAAATCCCGAGCCGGTGCAGTTTACGGGGCTGAAGCTGTTTTACAAAAACGACCTCAAAGAGGACCCGCCGCGCCTGTTAACCAAAAAAGAAATCCTCAACCTGACCCCCACCCCCATCTTTATCCAGTACCAGTAGGGGTACGTACCTAATTACGTAATTGACTTCTGAGTCGACTCAGTATTTTAAATAGGCTACAATTAAGGGTGTGGAATTTCTAGGCAAACTCGGTGCCACTCTACTGCTTGTCGTCAGCTCCCTTTGGTCCGGTACGCTCGTGCTTTTGCACCTTGAGACCCCGCAAAACACAGGCATAGCAAGCACGTCGGTCTATGAGCTCGGGGACGACCGGTATACCAAAACTGACGAGCATGTGTTCTATAACGGCCAGGTATTACTCGTGGGGTACGCGGATGAGCCCGACCCAGAGTCGTTCGAGTATGTCGGCGGCAACGGCCGGTACTTTAAAGACAAAAACTATGTATACAACACGACCTGGCAGTACGCCTCGAGAATAGAGGGGGCGGACCCGGCTACCTTTGCTCTGGTAGATAACAACATCTTATATGACGCTCGGGATAAAGATCATACCTACCTGCGCGGCGGGGTGGTGCAGGGGGAAAAAGCCCCAACCGCTCCAGTGCAGACGTCTGTCAAAATAGAAACGCCCGTCGACTATCCCAAGGCCTCTTCCGTCAGCAGCGTCTCCGGAGTCATTACCCGTACGCTCGATGTGGGCAGCAGCGGGACAGACGTCGCGGTGCTTCAGAATTTTCTTAAAACAAAAGGATATTATGCCTCCGAAATTACGGGATATTTTGGCCCGGCAACCGGCCAAGCGGTTGCAGCGTTGCAGTCTGCGAACGACTTAGAGCCGGTCGGCGCTGTCGGTCCCCGGACGCTCACGCTCGTCAATACGTTGATGGGTTTTAAAAAGAGCAGTGTCGCCGTAAACGAGACAAAAACCACGCCACCGCCAGTTGCACCGGTTGCAAAGGGGCCTGCTCCCGTAGAGCCGGGAGTGTCGAAAGTTGAAGTACCAAAACCTCCACAGTCTCCGCCTCCTGTCCAAGAGCAGATAGTCCCGGTCAGTACTGTCGAAACGGTGCCCATACCTATAGTAGAAACGGGGCACAGCACGACAGCCGATACTGGGAGCGCTCCTACGCAAGAGCAAACGACGACCGGCATCGCAACTTCGATCCCGCCTCCTTTCCCCGGGTATACGCTCCTATTCCAGGACGAATTCAATCAGCCGAAAATTTATACCAAAGGGTCGAACAACCCGTGGACGACGACCTGGTGGTTCGGCAACGACATCTCCGGCCGCAATGACACGTCGCTCTTTACACGCAACCTCTACATCGACGCCAACTTCAAACTAAATTCCTATACGATCCCCAACATACAAGCAGGTGCACCGGCTTACAAACTGGCGGTGGGCAGCGGTCTTGCGCCCAACATCAACCCGTTCATTTTCAACAACGGGGTATTGTCTATCAGGGCCGACCGTATGCCACCGGCACTGTTGCAGGACCTGGCGGTCGCTACCATGCAAACGTGGAAGAAGGACCCTACAGGCACGTACCCAGGCAGCGACGGCAACAAGTACTCTATACGGACATTCCCGCTCCAATACACCTCGGGGCTACTTACAACGTATAATTCGTTTAACTTTACCTACGGTTACGTTGAAGCCCGCATCAAGATACCTAAAGGAGTCGGGTTTTGGCCGGCTTTTTGGATGCTTAAAACCGTCAGAGACCCGACCATCCGCGGTGAGATAGACATCATGGAGGCGCCGCAAAACATTGCGCGGAGCTTAAACGAAAGGCGGCTCAACGCGACGTTCCACTATGATGAGGTCGACCCGGCGACAGGAGCGCATAAGGATGCGCACAATAAGACGGTGCGCAAGGATACCGGCACCGACCTCTCGCTCGACTTTCATACCTACTCTGTCAACTGGAACTCGCAAACCATAACCTTTTACCTGGACGGGGTCGTCATGGGTTCTGCGCCGACGCCTGCCGGCCTCAAGCAGCCGATGTTCCTGCTGCTCAACTTCGCGGTCGGAGGCGAATCGTGGTCGGGACCTGTCAACTCGACGACGCCGTTCCCCTCGGACATGCAAATCGACTATGTCCGCGTCTGGCAAGGGTCCGGCGGTACCGGACAGCCGAGCAATACGAACACCACCAATGTTTCTGACACCACGACGACCAGTCCCCCCACCACTACGCCCGCGCCTCCAACCGGTAGCACCGGCGGCGTTTCTTGCACTACTGCAACAAGTACAGACGCCGTCACCACTGACTGTGCCAGTTATGTGCTTTCCGGTGGCAGCGGGCTTCTGTATCTCACTTACAATGGCTCGAGCGACTTTAAGGGAACCGGTAACGCTCTAAACAATGTCATTCTAGGCGGAGCCGGTAGCGACACGCTTAGTGGCGGTGGCGGCAACGACACACTCGACGGTCGGGGCGGCGCCGACAAGCTTTCGGGCAACTCCGGCGCGGACACCTTTATCATTAACAGTACCAACGCAAGCGTAATCGTCACAGATTTCGTGCCCGGCAGCGACAAGGTAAATGTTGCGGCGATGGGCCTGCATACGTTTGCCGAGGTGACGGCCGCGGTGACACAAGCGGGGCCTCCGGCAAACATAAAGAGCGGTGGTATAACACTGGCACTGACCGGCGTTGCCGCAAGTGCACTAAGCGCAGGGGACTTCGTGTTTACGCTGGCACAAACGCCTGGCCAACACCAGCTCGCAAAGGCGTATTCGAACAGTCTGTTAGCGGCTATCGGATCCCTTGGAGATATACTTGCGTGGATTTGGGAGATGTTGACATCTTGGTTTCGGTAGATTATAGTAGCCTTTTATAAACATACATTTATTTATGGATAAGACATCCAGGGTCCACCTCCCGAGCCTCGTAGCCTGTTTAGTTTTTTGCAGCATAGTCCTAGGCTATAGCGTCATGTACCACCAGGCAGCAGCAGAAGAATTTTCCGGGGTAGCCATTTGTACGGGGACGACAGTTGATACCGCTACGACCACAAGTGACTCGACTGTCCGAACTCGCTGCCTTACCTACAACCTTACCGGTGGTTTTCTCAACCTGACCTTTACCGGGTCGAGCGGCAACTTTAAGGGTACAGGCAACAGTCTCAACAATACCGTCACTGGCGGTGCGGGAGACGACATATTGTCTGGCGGCAGCGGCAACGATACGCTCATAACTGGTTCAAGCGGCGCAAGCGTCGGAGATAAGCTGACCGGCGGATCTGGCAGCGATATATTTACTATAAGTGTCGGAAATTCTTTCAGCGTTATAACCGACTTTGTTCCTGGCACCGATAAAATAGATGTAAGTGCTATGGGCTTTACCACGCTTGCGCAACTTCAGTCCGCAGCCGTTCAGACAAGTGCAAGTGTAGTTACTGTCACCAGCACTTTATCCGGGAGCACCATGAAGCTCCGGCTTAATCAGTTGACCATAGCTCAGCTCAGCAATGCATTGGACTTTATATTTGCTCCTTCTGGGGTTGATGTCACACCGCCCACGCTATCGAATTTTGGCCCCACGGGGACGCTTGCGGCCGGTACGAGCAACGCGACACTAACGGTGAGCACTAACGAAGCCGCTACGTGCAAGTATTCTACTACTGCCGGTGATGATTTTGCCGTGCAGACATCTTTTCAGACCACTGGCAGCGTGTCGCATACCAACTCGGTGCCTGTCGCCAACGCTACGAGTTATGTCTATTATATAAAATGTCAGGATGCAGCGGGGAATACTTCGACAGAAGGTCAGGTATCATTTGTGGTCGCGGCAGTTTCTTCGGATACGACGCCTCCCAATTTGTGGGGGCTGACTCCAACAGGTACGCTGCCTTCAGGTACGGTCAGCGCTACGCTTGCTGTGGTGACAGACGAATCGGCTTCGTGCGTATATTCTGCAACAGCTAACACATCCTTTTCATCTGCAACTGCGTTCCAGACGACCGGAGGAACCTCTCATCAGACAGCGGTCTTGACGACCGACGGCGCTAGTTACTCGTATTATGTAAAATGTCAGGACGGGACAGGGAATATTTCATCAGAAAGCAACATCTCTTTTTCGGTGGCGATCCCCGGTGGAGTTTCAGAATGTGCGGGTACTCTTGCAAACGGAGGCGCTACTTGCATCGTCGGGAATAACGTCACCACCTCTCTTGCTACATATACGCTTAGCGGCGCCCAAATTAATCTCGCTTACTCCGGCACGAGTACATTCAAAGGCACAGGCAATGGCGCAGCCAATACGATAACCGGCGGACCGGGGGATGACACGCTCTTGGGCGGGTTGGGCAACGACACGCTCATAACCGGCGCAAGCGGGGCAAGTGTCGGCGACAAGCTAACCGGAGGGGCCGGTAGCAATCTCTTTGTTATTAGCCCAACCAATTCCTTTACTATAGTGGTCGACTTCGTACCGGGCACCGATAAAATAGATGTAAGTGCTATGGGCTTTACTTCTCTTTCCGAGCTTAAGGCCGCCGCCGTACAGACCACGAGCAGTCAGGTAACCATCACTGCTACCACCCCGGCCGGTAAGCTGATGAAGATCAAGCTCAACTCAATGTCCGCCGCTCTTTTTGCCACCGTGTCGGCAGCTGATTTCGTCTTTGTTCCGAGTGGAGCGGATATCACCCCTCCTATTATCTTCGACCTTGGCCCGGTCGGGACGCTCGCGACAGGGACCGCCTCAGCAGTGCTTGTCGCAACGACAAGTGAAGCGTCAGTCTGTAGATACGCTATGACACCGGGAGTAGCTTTCGGCTCCCAGACTCCGTTTACCGCGACAGGCAGCACCACTCACAGTGTGGCTGTGTCGGTTGTCGATGGTGGCAGATACGTACAGTATGTCAAATGCCAAGACGCAACGGGCAATACCTCGTTTGAGCATGGGTTTTACTTTACTGTCGCGGGTGGAGTTGATACCGGCATCCATAAGATAAAGCATGTCGTTATTATCATGCAGGAGAATCGCTCCTTTGATGAATACTTCGGCACCTTCCCCGGGGCTAACGGCATCCCCATGGACGCTAACGGCGTGCCTACGGTCTGCTCTCCGGACCCTTTTAACGGCGGTTGCACAAAGCCATACCACGAAACTCGCGACCGCAATGTCGGCGGCCCGCACGGCACGCCGAGCTCGATTGCCGATATAAATGGCGGCTTGATGAACGGATTTATTTCGGAAGCGCAGCGCGTATTTGCCACCACTACGACCGACGTAATGGGCTATATAGATGACCGCGAGATTCCTAACTACTGGGCGTACGCACGGAACTTCGTGCTGCATGACAACATGTTTGCGCAGGTCAATTCGTGGAGTGCCCCGGCGCATCTCTTTATGGTGTCAGGGTGGTCGGCAACTTGCGCTACGGGTAAAGGACCCATGTCCTGCGTTCCCGGCCAACCAAGCTACGAAGGGGACTTGCAAAACAACCTCATCGTGCAGTGCCGTCACTCGGAGGACGCAGAGTGCGCAGAGGCGGTTGATAAGCTAGGCCTAAGCGCCGCCCTGGCAACCTATCTAAAGTCGCAGATCGACGCCGAGTGTCAAGTAGACGATCCGCTCGAAGATTGCAAAGAAGCGTATCACTCTCTGGGGCTTCCTACCGCAGTGCAGACACGGCTCGACGAGCTAGCAACCCTCTCGCAAAAGTTTGACTTTGCGTGGACCGATCTTACCCACATACTCTATAAAAACGGCGTTTCGTGGAAGTACTATCTCTTCGAGGGCGATCAGCCCGACTGCGTCGACCCGGACGACGTGTATTGCCCGGGTGTAGTGCAAAAAACAAGTACTCCCGGATTCTGGAATCCGCTTCCCTCGTTTGAAACCGTTAACGACAACCATCAAATGAGTAACATTGTGCCGATAGGGCAGTTCACCGTAGATGCACGGCGCGGAACTCTGCCAGCGGTGAGCTGGGTGATACCAAATGCGCTTGTGAGCGAACACCCTAACGCGACCGTAAGTGCGGGCCAGGCATACGTGACTGGACTCATCAATACGGTTATGCAAGGCCCAAACTGGGACTCGACCGCGATATTTGTTTCGTGGGACGACTGGGGTGGTTTTTATGACCACGTAGTTCCTCCGTCCCTTCCGACGCAAGACGGATACGGCATACGCGTGCCGAGTTTCGTGGTCAGTCCGTACGCTAAACAAGGATATATTGACCATCAAGTGTTGAGTCATGACGCCTACCTCAAATTTATCGAAGATGCTTTCCTGGGCGGTTTGCGCATAGACCCACTCACCGATGGAAGGCCGGACTCCCGTCCAAGTGTGCGTGAAAATGTCTCGATTTTGGGCGACCTAGTGAATGACTTCGACTTTAACCAGCAACCGCGCGGGACGCTTATCTTGCCGGGCGGAGTAGTGTATTAGCCTCGACACGCTTTTAGGTTCTGGACTTGCTATAATAAGGATGTGCCGGAAAACCCCGAGCAAATAACATATTTTGCCGAGACGAATTCGCGCGGCAAGCCGCTTGCCTTTGGCATAAAGCGGCGCGATAGGGTGCGGCACATGTACGTGATAGGCAAGACCGGCATGGGCAAGTCGACGCTCTTGGAGAATATGGCCATACAGGATATCCGCAACGGCGAGGGCATGGCCTTTATCGACCCGCACGGCTCTACAGCCGACCGCATTATGGAGTACGTGCCGGCGCACCGCATTAAGGACGTGGTGTACTTTGCGCCCTTTGATATGGAGTATCCGGTGGCCTTTAACGTCATGGAGGACGTGGGCTACGACAAGCGCCACCTGGTGGTGTCGGGGCTCCTTTCCGCTTTCCGCAAGATTTGGGTCGATGCGTGGAGTGCCCGCATGGAATACATACTCTCCAACACCTTGCTTGCGCTTTTGGAGTACCCGGGCGCGACGCTCTTGGATGTCAACCGTCTTTTGATTAACAAGCACTTCCGCAAGAAGGTGGTCGACAATGTGCAGGACCCCATCGTAAAATCGTTCTGGGTCGATGAGTTTGCCAACTACACCGATCGCTACACCCAGGACGCGACGCCAGCTATTCAAAACAAGATAGGGCAATTTACCTCCAACCCGCTCATACGCAATATCGTGGGCCAGCCCAAGTCGTCTTTTGACATACGCCAGATAATGGACGACAAAAAAATACTCATCATGAACTTGTCGAAGGGCAGGGTAGGCGAGGTCAACGCGACGCTTTTGGGCAGTATGCTCGTTACCAAAATTTATTTGGCGGCGATGTCGCGCGCCGACGTATCGTCTGTAAACATGCAGGCACTGCCCAACTTTTACTTTTACGTAGACGAGTTCCAAAACTTTGCCAACGAGAGCTTTAGCGACATCCTTTCCGAGGCCCGCAAGTACAAATTAAACCTCATCATTGCGCACCAGTACGTCGAGCAGATGGAGGAGGAGGTGCGCGACGCGGTCTTTGGCAACGTGGGCACGACGGTTGCCTTCCGCGTGGGGCCGTTTGACGCAGAGACGCTGGAAACGGTGTTTGCGCCGCAGTTTGAGGCGACCGACTTGGTTAACTTAGGATTTGCGCAAATTTACCTAACGCTCATGATAGATGGCGTAGGCTCGCCGCCCTTTAGCGCAACGACCCTGCCGCCGTTCGACACGTCGCCCGAGGACAATACTAAAAAAGTGCTCGAATCATCGCGCGAGCAGTTTGCCAAGCCGCGTGCCGAGGTAGAAAAGGTCATAGAAGAGTGGCAAGGGAGCGACCCGCCGGCGGAACTTTCCAAGCCGGTACACGAGTTTAACCCCGACGGCTCGCGTCGCGCAAAGCCCAAGTACGGAAGCACCACAGCGAAGCCTGCCGCATCGGCACCCCGCGCGACTCCTGCACCTGCGCCCACACCCGCCCCGACCCCGGCTGCAGCGGTGGTGCCCGTGTCGGTAGCTACCCGACGGCACGATGAGGCATCGCCAGCGCCTACGATTGTGCAGGCGGTTAAGGTAGAGGTGCAAGCACCCGCGGCGCCCAAACCCGCTGCGCGCCCCGCGCCAGCCCGCCAGCCTGCCGCGCCAAAGCCCAAGGCTGCCGAGCCCCAAAAGCCGCCGCTTGAGGGCGCCACGAGCCTGCGCGACGCGCTGGCCGCCGTGACAAAAAAGCCCGCGCAAGAGGCCGATGCGCCCAAGGCCGCGAGCCCCAAGCCCGGGGCCCACGCGCATACGACGCCACAGCATGCGCCGGACCTCAAGGAGGCTCTGGACAAAATCGCGCCTACATCGCCGAAACCAGCAGGACTTCCAAAAGACGTACTGGAAGAGATGTTGAAAATCGACGAAAAATAAAAGGCAAAAGAAAAGGGCTAAGCCCCTAATAATAGCTAAAATTGTGGTCTTTTGGTATGCTCGCGGCCAATATGGCAAGGCGACCCCGTATCGATGTCGGCGATTGTGTGTACCATGTCCTTAACCGCGCGAACGGTAGGGCAGCTATGTTCCACTCGGGGTATGACTACAAGGACTTTGAGTACCTGCTTTCAGAAGTGAAAGAGACATATGGTATGCGCATACTTGCATATGCCCTGATGCCCAACCATTGGCACTTGCTGCTGTATCCCCATAAAGACAAAGATTTGTCAAAAACTATGCATTGGCTTGCGACTTCGCACGTACGCCGGCACCATGCCCGTAATGATACCGTAGGGCATGGTCATCTTTACCAAGGCACATACAAATCATCGCTCATAAAAGGGGACAAGCATCTTTTAACTGTATTGAAATACATAGAGCGCAATCCTGTGCGTGCCAAATTGTGCGGCAAGGCTCAAGAATGGAAGTGGGGGAGCGCAAGCAAGCGTTCACGCAGCCATGCGTTGCTTGCAGAGCTTCCTGTTGATCTCCCGCACAACTATTCAAAGTGGATTAATGAGGCTGAAACTACAGAGGCACTTAAAGCTATTCGGGACAGTATAAATAAAAACATAACACACAATGAAGGAGATAATAAAAAATAATTAAAACACAAAAAGTAAATACTATAGGGGCTTAGCCCCATACTGTAGACAATATTGCCATAAAATCGTACAAACCATCTTCACTTCCAAAAGACGTACTCCGTGCTATGCTCTCTGTCGACTCGGAAGTAGGGGAGTCGCACCATGGACGCAAGAAGCACAACGACCAGCCAGAGCCTTAAGGCATTTTTAAAAGCAGCTTTTATAATCCTGTGCGTCCTTGCCATTCCTCAGGCCGTGCGGGCGGGCGTGGTTATAAGCGAGGTCATGTACAACCCGCAAGGCACCGAGGCGGGCCGCGAGTGGATCGAACTGTATAACTCGGGTAGCGAAGATGTGCCGCTGGTGGGCGGAGCGGGCTCGGGCTCGTGGCGCATTGCCGACAGCTCGAACCATACGCTGACCGACCCTGCGGGCGGGGTAGGGCGCGGCTCGTTAGTGGTGCCTGCAGGCGGCTACCTCGTCGTAGCGAGCGACCCGTCGGTATTTATGGGCGAGTACTTGGGGCAATACTCGGTTGTTAAGTCGTCCATTTCTTTAAATAACACGGGCGCTACTGTCTCGCTTATCGATGGCACGGGTGCCACGATAAGCTCGCTTGCCTACACAAGCGGCATGGGCGGAGCCGACAATGGCGCGAGCCTCCAAGATGCCGGAGGCGGCACGTGGGTTTCGGCCTTACCGACTCCGGGTGCGGCAAACGCCACGCAGAGTTACACACCGCCTGATACGGAGGACGAGAGCAACAGCTCGGGCGTTTCGCACCAGACAACCTCCAACCCGGGCTATGTCGCTCCGCCCCTGCCGCAGCTGTTTGCCGACGCAGGCGGGGACCGCGCGGTCGTCGTAGGCGCCGACTCTAAGTTTGTAGCGAGCGCGTACGACCGAGACCGCGATGTCATTAACTACGCAAAATTTTTATGGAACTTTGGCGACGGCACGACGGCCGAGGGCCCGTGGGTCATGCACCACTTTAGCTACCCGGGGCGCTACGCTGTGGAGTTGGTGATAAAGAACGACACCCGTACATCTTCGGCCCGGATAACGGTTACGGCCGAGCCGGCGAGAGTTTTGCTCGATGTGCTGCCGGGCGGCGGCGTGTCGCTGCGCAACTACTCGGGCCGCGACCTCGACGTGTCCTTTTGGAAGGTGGTGCAGGCAGACAGCGAGTTTAGCCTGCCCGAGCACTCCGTGGTGCTTGAAGGTTCGTCGATAAACATAAGTGCAGGCACCTTGGGCTTTGCCGCAACCGCGCAGGCGCAGCTGCGCTACCCCGACAACACTGAGGTGGTAGAGCCCGAGCCAGCGACACCCGCAGTTGCGGCTGGCGAGACTGCATCTAAAGCTGTTGCACCGACTGCAGAGCCCGAGCCTGCAGTATCGGCCCCTGTGGTGCCCGCAATTAGCCGCATTGCAACCTCGTCTGTTGAGGAAGCTACCTCAACACCCGCACGAGCGCCTGCCGGTACTTCCGCACTTGCCGCGTCGGCCGCAACCAGCGGAGCCACCTTCCCCTTATGGGCGAGTACGGCGGGCCTAGGCGGCATCGTGGGCCTTGGTGTTATGAGTGTTTGGTACGCCCGCCGCCAGCGCGCTGTAGGGGAGGAAACTCTTGTCTCGGCAGAAGAGTTTACAATAGAGGAGTAGATACTTGCCAAGCTGTAGGTTTTGTGTTTAACTAGTCCCAGATAATCAATCGGTCCTAACGGAGGCGACATGGAACAACTCATCTTGATTACCGGCGGAGCCGGTTTCTTGGGCTCGCACCTGTGCGAGCGCATGCTCGCCACCGGTGCGCAGGTTGCGTGCGCGGACAACTTCTTTAGCGGTCCGCGCAGCAATCTCGAACATCTGCTCGACCACAAGCGGTTTGAGCTGATACGGCATGATGTCACTTTTCCGCTGTTTTTGGAAGTCGACCAGGTTTACAATTTGGCGTGCCCGGCCTCGCCGGTGCACTACCAGCGTGATCCGGTACAGACCACCAAGACCAGCGTGCACGGCGCTATCAACATGCTCGGCCTTGCCAAGCGGGTAGGGGCCAAAATCCTGCAGGCGTCGACCAGCGAGGTCTACGGCGACCCGCAGGTGCACCCGCAAACGGAGGACTATTGGGGCCACGTTAATCCGATCGGCCCCAGGAGCTGTTACGATGAGGGCAAGCGGTGTGCCGAGACGCTGTTCTTCGACTACCACCGCCAGCACAAGGTGCGCATCAAGGTGGCGCGTATCTTTAATACGTACGGGCCGCGCATGCATCCCAACGACGGGCGCGTGGTGAGCAACTTTATCGTGCAGGCTTTGCTCGGTAGGGACCTCACTATTTTCGGCGAGGGGGAGCAGACGCGCTCGTTCTGTTACGTCGATGACCTAATCGACGGGCTGGTCAAATTGATGGCGACCAACGACTGTGTTACGGGCCCTATCAACATCGGCAACCCGACGGAGTTCACTATCTGCCAGCTGGCGGAGTTGGTCCTGGAGCTGACCCGCAGCAGCTCGAAGATCGTGCAGCGGCGCATGCCGCAGGACGATCCGAAACAGCGTAGGCCGGACCTCAGCCGGAACCAGGATGTCCTTGATTGGAAGCCGGCCACAGGGCTGCGCGAGGGTCTGATAAAGACCATTGGCTACTTTGACGGCCTGCTCAAGGCCGGGAAGCTCCACCACACGGTGGGGGCGCCCATCTAGTACATCCCGCAGTCACTCAAAGGCCGCCGGCAAAACCGGCGGCCTTTTTCTTTGGTTATAGCCGAGGTACCCTTATGGATATGAAGCGCATTCTTGTATTTAGCCTGGCCTACTACCCGCGCGTGGGCGGGGCGGAGGTTGCCATAAAGGAGATTAGCGACCGGATTTTGGATATTGAGTTTGAGATGCTGACGCTCCGGTTTGGCCAAGAGCCCAAGATGGAGCGGGTAGGGAAGGTCCTGGTGCATCGCGTGGGCTGGGGCGGGGGATACTTGTCCAAAATACTGTTTGCGCCTCTTGCCGCTGCCGAGGCGTTTGCCTTGCACCGACAAAAAAAATTCGACGCTGCGTGGGTGATGATGAGCTATATGGTCATCCCGCTTATGTTGCTGCGGGTTTTGGGCGTGCATCTACCGTATGTTTTGACCCTGCAGGAAGGGGACACAGAGTCTCATATGTTTGGGCGCCTGCGGGTACTGCCGTTTTTGCCGCTTATTAATGCCGGATTCCGCAAAGCTCAGGTTGTCCAGGCAATATCGACCTACCTGGGGCGCTGGGCGCGCCGGCGCGGGTTCACTGGAACGTTGGAGATTGTGCCCAACGGCGTTGATATTGCGCGTTTTGCGGGCGAGCCCGTAGCGCACGAGGGCACACTATTGATAACCGCCTCGCGCCTCGTGCACAAAAACGGCATTGACACGATTATCCGCGCGCTGGTACTCATGCCCGGCGTGCAGCTTGTTGTGTGCGGCAGCGGAGGAGACGAAGCGAAACTCAAAGCGCTTGCGCGGGAGCTTAAGGTGGAGGACCGCGTCTTGTGGCGCGGCCATGTCGACCACTTGGAGTTGCCGCGCGCCTTGCATGCCGCCGATATTTTTGTACGGCCGAGCCGCTCGGAGGGCATGGGCAACTCGTTTGTCGAGGCGTTTGCCGCGGGGTTGCCGGTTATTGCCACGCAGGTCGGGGGACTAAGGGACTTTATAACTACCGAGGTTGCCTGGCCTGTCATGCCTGACAGCCCCGAGCACATTGCAGAGGCAGTGGGGGAAATACTCGGTAACCCGGAAGGGGCTAAAAAAGTTGTAGAAAACGCCAAGCAATTGGTGCTTGCCAGATACGACTGGAGCCTGGTAGCACAGGATATGCGGCAAAAAGTTTTTGCCAAAGTTTTTGAGTCTTGACAAGGGGCCGGGTAGGCCAAGCTCAGCTGGGTAGGGGGTGTGGATAACTTTTTGCGACGCATCGGGAGTCCCAGCTGAGCTGGGCGGGCCGAGATTCTCGGCTAGCTTCAGATTCGAACTCCAGGTTCGTTTGGTGCTGCTGCGGGAATGCGGTGCAGAAAGTCCTTAACCCCATCCCGCTGCGCGGGACGGCGCCCCCACCACCTAGACTTTCTGCACCGCATTCGCCGCGCTTGCTTCTTTGCGCACCCAAGACTCCCCCGCTTTTGTCCGGCAAAAATCCCCTGCCAACTTCCCTCCTGTATGATTAGTTTGTCTCTGAGCTTTGGATATATAACCGCATGAAAATCGTCATAGCCACTCCCCTATACCCGCCGGACTTGGGCGGCCCGGCCAAGTATGCCAAATCCTTGCATGAGGAGTTTTTGCGGCTCGGCCATAAGGCACCCGTGGTTGCGTATGGTGTGACAGAGAGGACACTTCCGCCGGGACTCAGGCATGCCTGGTACTTTTTGCGGCTGTTGTGGCGCATGCCCCTGGCCAATGCGGTCTTGGCACTCGACACATGGAGCGTCGGCGCGCCTGCGCTATGGGCTTCGAGGCTATGCGGCAAGAAGTTACTGGTCCGCATTGGCGGCGACCCTCTGTGGGAGTCGTATGTCGAGCGCACCGGCGAGTTGGTAAAGCTGTCGGAGTTTTATAGCCAGCCGCGCGACTTGTCTAAAAAGGAGCGGTATATGCGGCACGTTGCGGAGCGCTTGGGCCGGTATGCCGTGCTTGCATTTACTACCACCTGGCAGAAGGGCTTGTGGACGCGCGCGTACGGGTTATCTGCAGAGCGCACGGCAATTGTGGAGAACGCCTACCCTGCTCGGCAGCCGGCGGTACCTTGGAGTAACAAAGTCTTTGTAGCGGCGGGCCGGGACATCAAACTTAAGAACATGAGCGTCTTGCGGCAGGCTTTTGCCCGGGTTAAGGAGCGCCACCCCGACATAGCGCTCGACACCGATACTTTAGAGCCTGCGGCGCAAGCGGAGCGCCTGGCCCGCTGTTATGCAGTGGTGGTGCCATCGATAAGCGAGGTCAACCCGAACACCCTGGCCGAGGCGGTCGCCTACGGCAAGCCGTTTATAGCGCCCAAGGACACCGGTGCCAGCGAGCGCTTGGCGGGTGCGGGGCTGTTTGTTGACACCACCAACATCCAAGCACTTGAGGAGGCTATTGAGAGCCTGCTAAAAACAGAGGCCTATGAGCAATATGCAGTGGCTGCCGGCGCCCTGCCCCTGGTGCGCGAGTGGCCGGAGGTTGCGCGCGGGTACTTAGCGCTGCTTTCTGGCGGTGACAATAAATCCGGTCCCTATGCCGCGTAGCCAATACGGCAGAGAGTACTCAAGGAGTTTAGACTGCCATACCGTAAAGCGTGGCAACCATTGGTCGAAGGGATACGGCACCAGTTTAAAGTTGTAGTACCGTATGTGCTCGACTGCGAGCCCTTTTTTTGTGAGCATCTCCTTTACCATACGCTCGCTATACTCGCGGTGCACCAGCGGATGGCCGGAGGCATGGGTAAGTTTGATAGGAGGTCGTACCAAGCGATATAAAGACAGTGTCAGTCGGATTATAATGCGCCAAGGACTCCATTTATGAGGATAGGTCAGGATAAGGAGGCCGCCCGGCTTGGTTACCCGAATCATTTCTGTGAGCGCCACATCTTCTCGATCGAGATATTCTAAAAGTCCGAGCGCAGTGATAACATCGAACGACTCATCGGCAAACGGAAGCTCATATACATTAGCCACCTGTAGAGTCACCTTGGGGTTTCCTATAAACAACTCTCTGCTGCGCTCTACCATCTCGGGCGCGGCGTCTACGGCGGTTACGGCGTACCCCTTCTTAAGCAAGCCTTCAACCAGTATGCCGGGGCCGCAGGCAACATCCAGCGCCGTGCCTGAGGACTGTGGCACCAGGCTAAGCACCTTCTCGCGCCTGGAGCGGAATGAGTGTCCGTCGGTAGTTGTCTTGGCGTACTCCGCCAAATAAGACGAGCTTGTATCGTTAAAAAAACTTATTTCTTTATGCATAGGGTATTGTTGCTCTCAGTAGCGCGCGCAGCCCGCTTGTAGCCGCGGCAAGCGATGCGTCATCCTCGACGCCGTCCAGCGTAATGCGCCGCAACTCATAGGGGTCGTCACCCCGCTTTATGCTACCTTCGATAGTGGTAAGCGCAGAGGTAAACCCGGCTTCTTTAATACTTGTAATAGTCTCCTCGTTGTAGTCGTTGTGCTGGCCGTTAGGGTATGCAAAGACCGAGGAGATAGCACCGACCGCCTCGCGCAATTCTTGTGCGGACCCGGCGATCTCGTCCCGCGCTTTGTCCAAAGGGAGGGTCGAGAGTATTGGGTGCGAGCGGGTGTGTGCTCCGATGGTTATACCATAGTTTTGCATATCTTTGAGCATATCCCGTGTTAGGGGCGCATACACCATGCGGTCATCCGCAAAGTCTTTAAGCGTTGCGCCGGTGCCTTCGAGCGCCTGCAGTTTTTGCTCTCGCTCGCCTTGAGTCATACTTTTTAGTTTGGCGCGCAGGGTAGTATCGCGGGCAATGCCAGCGGCGCGCGAGCCCTCGGTATGCCCCACCGCGTACTCAAGCCTATCAACCCACAGCGGTATGCCGCGCAAGATAAAGTCCGTTGCAATAAATATGGTCGCCGGGACATTATATCGCTTAAGTGTCGGCACGGCGTAGTCATAAAAGTTCCGATACCCGTCGTCAAAGGTAATAACGAGCGCATATGGAGGTAATGTACCCTGCCGTAACCTCTCTAGCGCCTCATCCAGTTGTAGAACTGTGTAGTGTCGGGTAAGGTAGCGCAAATGCTGTCCAAACGCCTGCGGAGTAATAAACTTTCGACGATAATTATAAATATGCTGCTCAACGCTTGGAGCCACGCCATGGTACAGGAGGATGGTAAGATGATTCCTGTGCAAAAACCTCAGCGTGGCCGGGATACCCAAGGCTCTCAAGACAGTCCACAGCAGGCGGCGCATGCCAGTCATAGTACCCTTTTTTCGGCGCTTATTATAGGCAGCGAAAGAAACCTTTTTAAATCTGGCTCGCCTGCTCGCCGCCGCATAAGCGCCCTGGGCGCTACGTGCGACGAGCTGCATATTATTTGCTTTACCTTGCGCAAAGACGGCTTTGCCCCGACCGACATACTACCCAACACGCGCGTATATCCGACCAACTCCGCTTCGCGCCTTATGTACATACTGGATGCTATACGCATTGCCGCGCGCCTGCGCGGCATTTCGGTTATAAGCGCGCAAGACCCGTTTGAGTCGGGATTAGCGGGATACCTTGCGGCACGGCGCCTTACAGTACCGCTCCAGCTCCAGATCCATACTGACCTTATGAGCCCGTATTTTACAAAGTATGCTGCTAACCGCATACGGTTGTATATCGCACGATTCTTGCTCCCTCGTGCTCAGTCCCTGCGCGTGGTATCCGAGCGCATCAAGCGCTCGCTTATTCCTCTTAGGCTCGCGGCGCCTGTCTTGGTGCTCCCTATCTGCGTAGATCTCTCGGTATATACGGAGGTGCCAGCGGGCGAGGTGCGTGCCCGCTACCCGCAATTTAATAAGCTGGTACTGGTAGTCTCGCGCCTGGAAAAAGAAAAGAACGTCGCCGGGGCCATACGGGCATTTGCACAGATCCAGGGCCACCCGGGCGCAGGGCTTATCATTGTAGGAGCGGGCTCGCAGGAGGGAGCCTTGCGTGCACTGGTGCGTCGCCTGGGTCTTAAAGACCGTGTTGTGTTTGCCGGCTTTCAAAAGCCGGGCCCGTACTACAAAGATGCCGATGTGCTGCTGAATGCTTCGTGGTACGAGGGGTATGGGCTGACGCTCGTAGAGGCCCTGTCTTTGGGATGCCCTGTCGTATCAACCGACGTGGGTGTCGCCCGCGAAGCGGGCGCCATAGTAGTGCCGCACCAAGAGCTTGATCAAGCGTTGGCTCGTGTGCTCGATACAGGCATCAGGGGCGAGCTTGTGCTTGACCTCTTGTCTCAAGATGAGTGGGTAAGGCAATGGCGCCAAAGCTTAGAGCCGGGCCGGTGACCTTCCTAGAGGGAGAGAAGTTAGATATAGTGCAACCAATATGCGCATCGGCTTTATAGGTCAGGGATTCATCGGCAAGAACTATGCCGATGACTTTGAGGCTCGCGGGATGGAGGTCGTGCGCTATGCGCTTGAGGAGCCGCATGCCGCAAATAAGGACAAGATACCCGCGTGCGACATCGTATTTATTGCGGTGCCCACGCCTACGACCGCGGAGGGGTTTAGCGCGCACGTAGTAGAGGAGTCTATAGGCCTGGTGGGCAAAGGCAGCGTGGCCGTGATTAAGTCGACTGTATTGCCGGGCACCACCGCGAGCTTGCAGAAAAAATATCCGGACAAAATCGTGCTCTACTCCCCCGAGTTTTTGAGCGAGAAAACTGCCGCAAAAGACGCTGCGCACCCCTTTTCGAATATTATCGGGGTATCTGTGGATGATGACGCGCATCGCGCGGCTGCAGGGCAGGTGCTTGCTGTCTTGCCGCAGGCGCCCCACACGCAGGTGTGCACCTCGACCGAGGCCGAGCTTATTAAATACAGCCACAACCTTAACGGATACTTTCAGATTATCCTGTCCAACATCCTCTACGATGCCTCCGCGGCCCTTGGCGCGCGTTGGGACGAGGTCGAGGGGGCACTGGCGCACGACCCTTTGATAACAAACCGTTACATTAAGCCGCTGCACCAAAGCGGGCACCCGGGTGCCATGCCGGGCCGGGGTGCAGGCGGCCACTGCTTTATTAAGGACTTTGCCGCATTCCGCGAGTTGTACCAGAAACTCCTCCCGGACAATGCCGCCGGCCTGCAGGTATTACTCGCACTGGAGGAGGAAAATAAAAAGCTCCTGCGCCAAAGCGCCAAAGATATAGACCTGCTTGAGGGCGTGTATGGCGCCGGCGCCGGGTTATAAGTATGCGCCTGCTTATTACTACACAAACGGTCGATAGCAAAGATCCGGTCTTGGGGTTTTTTGTGCGGTGGGTCGAGGAGATAGCCCGGCACTGCGAGCAGGTAACTGTCATCTGCCTGCGCCGCGGCGAGTACGAGTTGCCGCAGAATGTCCGCGTCTTTGCTTTGGGGGGCAGCAACAAATTCTCTCGTGCGTACAAGCTCATGAGGGATGCGTACAAGTTCCGCAATACCTACGATGCAGTCTTTGTGCATATGAACCCGGAGTACCTGGCGGCCGCCGGCTGGTTGTGGAAGTTGCTGGGCAAAAAAACAGCGCTCTGGTATACGCACAAAAGCGTAGACTTCAAATTACGCGTCGCCGCCCTTTTTGCCGATGTTATTTTGACCGCATCCAAAGAGAGCTTTAGGCTCTCCTCTGCCAAAGTGCGGGTTATGGGGCATGGCATCGACACGGACTTCTTCTCCCCTGACCCTGCTGTGGCACGCACCGGCTCGCTCCTTTCTGTCGGGCGGCTTATGCCAAGCAAGCGCCACGACCTTGCTGTGCGCGCCGCGGCTAGGGCCACCAAAGAGCTGCGCATAGCGGGCGAGGGGCCGGAGCGCGCGCAGTTGGAAGTCTTGGCGAAAGAGCAGAGCGTCCGCGCAGTCTTTTTAGGCGGCCTTACCCAAACGCAGCTGCGCGACGAGTATCGCAAAGCCGGCACCTTGATCCATCGGAGCGAGACGGGGAGCCTCGACAAGGTGGTCTTGGAGGCGCTGGCTTGCGGGCTTGCGGTCGACACCTCGGACCCGGCGCTTAAGGACCTGGAGTCTGCCGGCAGGGAGTACGTCCAAGCCAACCACTCGCTTCAAGCACTTATTCCGCGCATACTAGGGGTACTGCATGGCTAACTATGCCCCACAGGTAGACAAGTCGCACTACGGCGCCAAGTACCGGAGTAAAGACCGTTGGCTTTCTTATTTTTATCAGCTAGCCCATATCCAATCCTTGCACCCTGCGACGCTCCTTGAGGTGGGGCCGGGCGAGGGTATAGTCACCGATGCACTGCGCAAGGGCGGCATACGGGTTACTACCTGCGACATTGCGGCAGACCTATCCCCGGACGTGGTGGCCTCGGTCACCAGCCTGCCGTTTAAAGACCAGGAGTTTGACGCGGTGCTTGCCTCTGAGATCTTAGAGCATATTAAGTACGAGGATGTCCCGCAGGCTCTGTGCGAACTTGCCCGAGTCTCGTCGAAGCATGTGGTCGTATCCCTTCCGCATCCGGGGTGGGTATTTGCCGTCTCGCTCAAGGTCCCGCTCCTTCCGCATACGCGCGTGTGGTTCCAGATACCGTTTTTTTGGAAGACGCATCGCTTTAACGGCGAGCATTATTGGGAGCTGGGCAAGAGGGGGTTTCCGGTAAGCAGATTTATTTCTTTGGCTCGAGAGGCGGGGCTCGAGCTTGCAAAGACGGTCAAATACGCCGACGACCCGGTGCACCGGTTTTTTGTATTTTCCGTACGATCATGAGCGCACCTGCATCAATAACTTTTTTTGTCGATCCGGCATGGCGTCGCGAGGGATTGTCCCATATCCCGCTTCTCTTTCCGTTTTGGGGCAACTCAGTTACGAGCAACTCCCCTTTCCACTACGCGCTTTTTGAAAAGTACTCATTTGACACCTCGTACTACAGTATTACTGACGACCCAGCCAAGGCGGACATGGTCCTTATGCCCTATAGCCACAATACCGCCCTTACCAAATACCCGGAGCTTATAGCCGAGTGCGCCAAGCGGGCGCAAGAGTTGGGGAAGCTCTTATTGATAGACGGGGTTGGGGATATCGAGCAGAGCATAGATATCCCCCACGCGGTTATTTTGCGCTACGGCGGATACCGCACTGCACTAGACAGCCGCGAGCTGCATATACCGCCCTATGCCGACGACCTCCTGCAGCGCTACTGCGGCGGGGTACTGCAGGTGCGCGACAAGGCGGCGGTGCCGGTTGTGGGGTTTGCCGGGTGGACGCAGATGGGGCCGATACAGCTCATAAAGGCGCTTATAAAAGAGCTGCCGATGCGCTTGCGTAGCCAATTTGATTGGCGCTATGGCGCGCATATAAAGGGGATATTTTTGCGCAGGCGCGCCTTGGCGGCCTTGCGGCGCTCGACTCAAATTGTGACGCATATTATCGAGCGCGGCTCGTACTCAGCGCACACCAAGACCGCCAGCGGCGCTCCACACGAGCTGCAGCGCGAGTTTGTGGATACTATCCTTGCCAGCGACTACTGCCTCGATGTGCGGGGCGATGCCAATAACTCGACCCGGCTCTTTGAGATACTATCTTTGGGCCGCATACCGGTCATTGTCGATACCGAGCGCAACTTGCCCTTTGGGGGCGAGGTCGATTACAAAAGCTTTGCCTTGCTGGTGGACTTCCGCGATATCGACCAACTGTCCGAGCGTATAATCCAATTTAATCAAAGCCTGTCGCCCGAGCGGTTTGCGCAGATGCAACATACGGCGCGCCAAGCGTACGAGCAGTACTTCCGCATTGATGCCGTGATGCCGCACATAATTGCCAAGCTTAAAGAACGCATTACCTTGTATGAGTAAGCGTCTATTTATAATTTTCCACGGGAGATTTCCGAGCGAGCGGGCCGCAGCGCTCTACGCCGCCGAGCATGCCAAGTCGCTTGCGGCGCATATGCCCACAACCTTGCTTGTGCCGCGGCGCCTGGGCAGGGCCGCACTGCCGCCGGGGACTCTGCCCGCTTCGGTGCGCGTCGTGTACCTCCCTACGCTCGATTTGTTTTGGATACCGATACTTTCGCGCACGGCGTTTTTCTTCAGTTACGGTGTGTTTTCGTGCTCGGTGTTCTTCCACCTGCTTGTACACCTTAAGAGCGGCGATACGGTTGATACCAACGAGGCTTTGCCCGCGCTTGCCGCTACGCTGGTATCGGGGTGCGTGGTGTACGAGGTGCACGACTTCCCCGAGCATTTTCTTTGGGTGTATGCAATGCTTTTTCGCCGGGTAAGATTTGTGCTTGCAACCAACGAGTGGAAAAGAGGCGAGCTCAATAAAAAGTTCGGAGTGCCGGAGCAAAAGATTATCATGGAGCGCAACGGCGTTGATGTGGCACAATTTGCGCCCCAGGATCGCAGCCAGGCACGCCAGAGCCTCGGCCTGCCCACAGACGCGCACATGGCCGTATACACCGGCCACTTGTATGCCTGGAAGGGCGTCGATACGCTGGCCCGGGCCGCAGGGCATCTTAAAGACATAGAAATATATTTTGTCGGAGGAACCTTAGATGATATTGTGCGGTTTAAGGAGCAGTACGGGGCAGTGCAAACTATCCACATAGTGGGCCAGGTGCCGCATGCGCAGGTGCCGCTGTGGCTCGCTGCAGCAGACGTGCTTATTTTACCCAATACCAAAAATGTGGAAATTTCGGCGCACTACACCTCGCCTATGAAGCTGTTTGAGTATATGGCAAGCGGGCGGCCCATCGTCGCCTCGCTCATCCCCTCTATTGCCGAAGTGTTATCGGAGGACGCTGCGTTTTTTGTGCCACCCGACGATCCAGCGGCTATGGCCCGCGCAATCAGCAAAGTTTTATCCGAGCCTAGGGAAGCAGAAAGCCGCGCCTCGCGCGCGCAGTCTGCGGTGCTAGAGTATAGTTGGATCCGGCGAGCGCAGCGCCTTATAGAACGCCTTGCATGACAGGAAATAAATCATTTACCAGGATAGTATCCGAAGGATCCGCATGGGTACTTTTTTTGACCGTACTCCTTAAAATTTTGGGCCTCCTGAGCATCTTTGTCGTACTCAGCAACCTCTCGGTCTATGAGTATGGCGTGGTAGAGCTCGTGCTCTCGGTACTGCCGATATTCAGCCTGTTTTTGCTGCCGGGCCTCAATGCGATCATTGTTGCGGATATGGGGCTTGCCAAAGGCAGGGGCGAATACTCCGTGGTGCGTGGCGTTATACGCGCATACGGCAGGATGTATCTTTTGCTTGCCGTCGTGGCATGGGCGCTCCTCTTTTTTGGCTCTGAAATCGTCGCCCATATATACGACGAGCATTTCGCGCTCTTCTTCAAGATTATCTCCTTTAGCTTCCTCCTTTCCCCAATACGGATGCTGTGCAGTGTATTTTTTACCTACGCGCTGCGCTTCCGCGAGCAGTCCCTTATAGGATTCCTTGAAGAGATATTTAAACTTGCGTTCGTTTTGGTATTTGTGGCTTACTTCGGCCTGGGAATCATAGGCATGCTGTTGGCCATAGTGCTGTCTCAGGCCCTGGCACTTGCCACTTTGGCGCCCTACGGATACAGGTTGTACCGTACAATGCTTAATGCTTATCCATCTGCCCCGGTCTCTGCTTACAGCCTTTTACGCAGCCATGCAAAATGGGGGATGCTTGCTACGTATGTGGGCAGCGCGGGTCAAAGTATGCGCACCTGGATTATCAAGAGTATATTAGGCACCGAAGCTGTGGCCCTCTTTGCTGTCGCCCTGGGCATTTACGGCCACATCATCTCCCTGGTGCCGATTTCTCAGGTAGTAGGGCCGATGCTCTCCCAGCAGATGGGCGACATTAAACGCCTTACTCTTTTGCTAAGCAAGAGCATCAAATACCAGTTTGTCGGATTTGCGCTTGCTGCCCTTGGCGTTGGAGTTGTTTTGCCAGTGCTGGTTTTTGGCCTCTTTCCGCAATATAGCGGCGCCTTGGCGCTCGTTTTGGGTTTGTCACTTATGCTCATACCGGCTTCTTTTGACACATTCTTTCCGCATATATTCTCGGCCTTCCAGGCACAGCGCAGCCAGTTTTTCGCGACTCTTTATAAGGTGGCGCTTACGGCAGCACTCTTTCCGCCGGCACTGATGCTGTTCGGCCTTGTGGGGGCATGCTTTGCGCTCGTGGCAGTAACCATACTCTACGACCTCGAACGCTACCGCGCCGTACGCAAGCTCCTGCCATCTTTTAGACTCGATTTGCGAGGCATGCTTTCGTATGATGCTATTGACCGACAAATAGTCGATAAGATACGCTCTGCCATACCTAAACTCTAATATGAAAACAGTCTTTATCACCGTCTACGACGGAGACATTGAAAAAAACATCCTTCAGTCTGCGGTACTGCGCACCTTAGAAGAGTCGGAGATCCGGGTGGTCCTGCTCGTTAAGAATGGCATTGTACATAACTACCGGCACTACTCGCGGGGGAACATAGTAGTAGAGGAACTCCCGCCGGCGCTCTGTGCATCGGAGAAGTTTTTTTATTGGATTGGGTGGAACATCCTCCCCACCTATTCTGGATACTTGCGCCGCTATCAGTCCTATAAGCTGCATCGCAACTGGCTGCGCTTGAAGCTTGGCGGGCTCCTTAGCTTTTTGGGCCGCTTTAGAATGTTTCGACAATTACTGCGCGCAATATATGCCACTATTCCGGACACCTATTGCCAGGAACTATTTGAAAAGTACAAGCCGGACCTCATGTATGCCCCGAGTATGTTTTCCCCGGAAGATGGCAGGTTGCTGCGCATGGCGAAGCGGCGGGGTACGAGAACCATTACTGCCTCAAAAAGCTGGGACGTGCTCACCAATAAGGCATTTACTCGCATCAAGGCTGATACGATCATGGTGCAAAACCCCATTATTAGGGATATTGCGATCCGCTTGGGTGACTATGAGCCGCATCAGGTGGAGGTGGTTGGTTTTGTGCAGTTTGATTTCGTCGTCGACAAGAGCCTCATTATGCCGCGCGAGGAGTTTTGCAAGAAGGTCGGCACGGACCCGGCCCGCAAAATCCTCCTTTATTCGGCCTCGGGAGACTGGAAGAATCCGTACGATGCCGAGGTGGTACGGGGGATACACGACGCAATAGAGAGCGGGGCGCTCGCCAACGCACAGGTACTTGCGCGCTTCCACCCAAAATACTCGAGCAAAATTGAGCAGCTTAACCTGCCGCATTTGGTTAAGTACCGCCCCTGCCCTGGCGAAAAAGAAGTCGAGTCGTATGACAGCTCGGCAGCGCGGGTTTACCCCTTTACTTTCGGTCGGGAGGACTATATCGATCTCGCCAATTCGCTCTACCATGCCGATGTCACCATAAACACCATGTCCTCTATTACACTCGACGCCATAGCCTATGACAAGCCAGTGGTTCTTATTTGCCACGATGGCATAGACCGGAAGCTTCCGTACTTTGAGTCGCTGCGGCGCATGTACGATGAGGACCACTACCGTACGATTATCGAGGCGCGCTGCGCGGCGGCGTGCTACTCCATGTACGGCACTATTGAGGCGATACAAGCTTATCTTGCCAACCCGGCCACTCATGGAGAGGCCCGTGCCTACATCCGCGAGCATATGCTCTACAAATTAGATGGAAACTCCGGCGCCCGCATCGCCGCAACTCTTCTTCGGGTTCTGAAATAAAACGTGCTGGACGTATGCGTCATCTAATCAATAGCTTCGCATCACTTGGAGCGGCGTTTGTAAGTTAAGCCCGAAGTGGTAGCGTTTTTCGTTGTAGTACCGCAGATACTTGGGAAGTGCCCGGTTGATGGCTTTCATATCGAC
>Ga0209542_10005495_pt1 | contig 25255 bp, 35 predicted proteins | sample RifCSPhighO2_01_FD_184028 | JGI IMG/M metagenome (GOLD analysis project Ga0209542, IMG submission 184028) | Soil microbial communities from Rifle, Colorado - Rifle CSP2_plank highO2_0.1 (SPAdes) (version 2) | ecosystem: Environmental > Terrestrial > Deep subsurface > Rock core/Sediment ...
CTTTAGAAAAATTAAAAATTATGGGTGGGTGGTCGAAAGATTGGTTTGAAAAATGTTGGCAAAAATAATTCAACTGGATACGCATCCAACAAAGAATAAAAAAACTGGAGAGATTAATGGATGGTTAATTCCTATTTATAAGGATTACGAAAGTGAATTAGAACCGCCGAAGTTTATTTATATGACAGCGTGCGAACCATTAGAACTTAAAGGGCCTCATTTACACAATAAGAGAGATGGAAATTTTGTTTGCTTAAAAGGCGAGGTTGTGTTTATTGTTAAAGAGAAAGATGGATATAAAGAGTATTTTTTGAGTGAGAATAAGAATAAACTTCTTCATATTCCCGCAGGAGTTCCTTGTGCGCATATTAACTTGAGTTTAGATAAAGAGTGCGTGATTTTGAATTTTTGTTCAAAGGCGTGGCATCCTGATGAGCCTGATGATGAGCCAGTTGTATTTGATGATTACAATTGGAGGAGGTGGGTTGGATGGGTTGATGAAGAATTTAGGCTTTATCATCCTCGCGCGTGGAAAATTAGTATGCCGAAATGGTTTTATTGGTTGTTTGAGCCGGATTTTTATAGGGATTGGCAGAGGAAATTAGATAAGGTGAAAAAGTGGTGCGATTGAGATGAATGATTTAGTTCAATTAAATAAGAAAACGAAATATAATGAATTTGCCGACAAAAATCCATTCGAAAATAGTACGAAGTTATTACAACATATGGATAGATTATCGGCATATTTTCGAGGAGAAGACCCATTTCCTATTAATATGGAAATTTCACCTGTCCTGTACTGTAACCAAGCCTGCAAATTTTGCGTAAGTGCCTATAATCATTTAGGAAATCCATCTATGACAAAAGAGGAAAAAGAAAAAGCATTAAAACATTTGGATACTATTGGTGAAATTTCCAATCACCCAGAAAGAAAAAAGGGATTAGATGGAAAATATGTTAAAAAATTTCTTAAAGAAGCCAAAGAATTAGGTTTAAAAAGTATAACGATGTCCGGCGGTGGCGAAAGCTCGATGTGGCTAGACTTTGCCGATGTCGTGAAATTTGCTCACGATATTGGTTTAGAAGTGGCTATGATGACAAACGGAGCATGGCGCACGAAAGATACTGAAGTAATTGGAAATTGTATGCGTTGGATAAGAGTGTCTTTAGACAGTTTTAATGAAAAGATTTACAGAGAAGAAAAAAATACTAATTTATTTCCAAAAGTAATTCAAAACATTAGAAATGTTCTAAAATATCCTGTAAAAGTTGGGCTGAATTGTAATGTTGGGGATTATAACAAGGATGATATTTTAGACTTTGCTTTCAAAAGTAAAGAATTAGGGGTGAATTATATTCAATATCGTCCTATATTGGGTCTTCCTTGGTCTGTTTCATTTAATCAAAAATATAGAAAACAATATTCAAAAGAATGGATTGATGAACTAAGACCTAAACTTGCTGCGGCTGAACAACTCTCAACTGATAATTTTAAAGTTCATATAAGTTGGGATAAATTTGAAGGATTAACGCAAGAAAATTATGGAAGAATTTATTCTAAATGTACTTATCATCATTTTCAATGTATACTGAATGCCGATGGAAATGTTATGGTTTGTTTGTATAGAACATTAGAACCAGATAAATTTGCCTTTGGGAACATATATGAAAGTTCGGCAAAAGAAATTTGGCAGTCAGAACAAAGAAAGAAAGCGGTAAATTATTGTAATAACAATCTTGATTTAGAAAATTGCCAGTTGTTTTGTAAAAGTCATAATATATCAAAATTTATTCACTTAATTGAAAATCCAAAGAAAGAAAATGATATTAACTTTTTATGAAATATTCAAAAGAATTTAAAAAAGAAATTTCTGACCTATTTTTAAGTGGAATATCTGTTGAGAAAATTTCTAAATTATACAATATTCCTCATGCGAAAACTATTTATAGATTTCTTCACGAATTTAATATAAACACACCACACAGAAAACTTTCTCTTGATGAGAAATTTTTTGAAAATATTGACAGCGAAGAAAAAGCATATTGGTTAGGATTTTTATCTGCCGACGGGTATATTAGTAATACCGACGATATTTGGCTTGGTTTAAGCAGAAAAGATTACTTTCACCTTGAAAAATTTAAAAAAAGTTTGAATTCTGGGCACAAAATTGGAACTAGAGACGTTTTTGATAAAAGAACTCAAAAAATACATAAAAAAGCCTATATTTCTTTTTATTCTAAAAAAATGAATTCTGATCTAAAATTATTAGGATTTACAAATAATAAATCTTTTGATTTAAAGGCAATTGATTTTCAATTAGAACAAAATTTAAAAAGACACTATTGGAGAGGTTTGGTTGACGGCGATGGTTCAATTTATAAGACCAACGGAAGATATGGAACTTGTCTTGTTGGAACATTAGATATTTGTAATTCTTATTTATCCTTCATAAAAGATAAATTAAGTATTGAAAATGGTCATATTTATGAAAGAGAAAATTATTTTATTTGTAATTTTAATGGAAATTTAAATACGTTAAAAATAACAGAATTACTTTATGATAATTCTTTAATGTTTTTAGATAGAAAAAAAGAAATTGCGGACAAAATAAAAATAGAAGACATATCTTTTGAAACTCATATTAGATATCCAAAAAATTTAAAGGAAGAATTATTATTAAAATTAAGTTCTGGAATTTCTGCTTCTGTTTTATCAAAACAATATGGAATTAACAGAAGCACTTTAAATGTTTGGAAATATGATTTAAAACATAAACAAATGGACATTAACTTCATTTAAAAAGGAATAAAAATGAAACTCCTTCTCTTCGGCGCATCTGGCTACCTTGGTAAATCCATTCAACATACTTTTTCTCAAATAAAAGTTATTCCAGATGATTACACTGACATATCAAAATTTCCTTCTGTTTTAAATTCTATTGAAAACCACAAACCAGATTGGGTGTTAAATGCGGCGGCTAAAACAAATGAAGACGAAGCGGAAGAAAATATTGAATATTGGCGAGATATGATAAACACAAATTTCCTCGGCGCCATAAATATTCTTAAAATATGTCATTTGAAAAATATTCCCTTGTGCTACATCAGAACACCATTTGAATTAGCAGAAATAGATGATTATTCTTTATCTAAAAAATCCGCTTATCAATTTATTGGAGCAGAAAAATATAAAGATTTAGTTTTATCAATCGTTCCAGGTTGGTTTTATGGCCTCGCCGAATACTCCCATCAGTTTGATAAATTATTAATTCGTTCAATTAAGGAAAAATTTCCGCTCGGTTTAACAAATAATAGTTATTGTTCTCCAGTTTTTATGCCAGATTTTTGTCGAGAATTAGAACTTGCGATTTTATCAAATAAAAGAGGAAATATTTCTATTGCCGGCACAGAAAAAGCGACGCGATATGAATTTGCTAAATGTCTCGCTGAAAACCTCGGCAAATCTATGGAAGATTTTGGCTGGACAGAAAATAATAATTTTTCTGAAAGAGCGAAACGTCCATCTGATTGGTCAATTTTTTCACCTACTCATCCAGTTCGTTCATATAAGGAAGCGATGAATGATTTCATTAAACAAAACTTCTAAAATGCCAAACCTAAAAAAAGGAAACCTGATTAAGTTCGCTAACGGCGCATCATTTAGATATAGTCATTATAGAAATTTTATACCTGATAAATATAAAAATTTTGATTATCAAATAGTAATCCTTTTGGATTTTGAAAAATATCAAGACAAAAATAATCCGTATGTCTCTTATCGGTTTTTAAAAGTCCTTTTTAAGGGTGAAATTCTTTACCTCCCAAATCCCGACGACGAATGGATTAGGATTTTAAAATGATAAAATTACTGCCTTCATCTCTTATAAAAGGTTCTCTTATAAAATTTGCGTCCGGGCCATATCCGAAAGGAGCACATTTTTATTATGATTCTTATGGTGGTCCGAACGGGCATTATTTTGGGGGAAAAGTTGCTGTTTTGTTAAACTGGAAAGAATTTTCTACTCGTGGTCATAATAATTTATGTGAAAACATAATAGTATTTTGTGATGGACAAGTTTATGATTTGCCAAATCCGGCGAATACTTGGATTAAAATCCTTAAATGAAAATTTTTTTTCTTTTATCTCGCACGAATTCTTTACCTTTTTTTATTCCGCTCGCCGATTTTTTAAAAAATTTTTTTGATATATCATTTATATTTTCCCCGTTAAAAGATAGTAAATATAATTCTGTATTTCATGAAAACAACAAAAAAGAAGTTTTATCTTTAATAAAAGATTATAAAATATATTTTCCAGCAGACGAAAAAGAGTTTTTTAATTTAGATATTGATATTTTATTTTCTGTTGAAGGGAATGGTTTTCCCGCCCACAAAAAAGAAGATTTTAAATTTAAACACATAATCATTCAAAATTATCACGACTGGACATTTAGTTGCCAATATCCAAAAACAGAATATTTATACCAAAATTGTTATGCTTTATGGCTTCTTAACGAAAGTTTTTTAGATTTATCAAAAATTTTGAATATTAGTAGCAACATATTTTGCGGAATTCTTCCGTATTATTGGCATTACGAGAATAAAACGAAAGAAGAAATTGTTCCATTTTACAATATAGATTTATCTAAAAAAAACGCTCTCTGTTTCCTCCCCCGCGCCCGAGAGACTATAATGAGTTCTTGGAAAGATGTTAAATTAACGCCTTCTCCAGAATTTCATTCTGGAGATCCTAAAAAGGATATAGAACATGTTTTAAATTTTTCAGAGTTTTTAAAAGAAAATGATTTTAATATAATTTATAAGCAAAGACAAAAAAACAGAAATCTTGATTTTTATAATAACAATTCTTATATTGAGGACGTTAGGTGTTTTCCCGGCACAAGTTTGGACTTGCTTTTCGTTTCAGATTTGTCGTATGGGTATATGACGAGTGCGATTATGGATGCTTCAATTTTTGGCGGAAGATATATAAATTTTTGGAAAGATAGTTTTCCGCCATTAACAAAGAAAATTTTTGATGAATATAAAAAATTTGATAATATAGATTTTTGTGATCTAGATGAACCGTTTAATAAAAATTTCCTTAAAAAAAATATTGAAAATAATTTTAATCTAAATAAAATAGAAAAAACGAAAAATAATCTTCTTTCATTTTTGGCGGAGATAAAATGCGAAAGTTAAAAAAAGGCGACATAGTTGTTTCGGTAAAAAAGCGCCAACAATGGACGAAAGAGAATAGAGATGTGTTTTTATTCGTATTAAAACACATTGGCAATGATGATTATAATGTGTATGTCGACACAGGAAGAATAATGACAGTCAAAGTAGACGAAAGATCGGATCACAGGTTTATCATAAGTGAAAATCTCAAACGAAGCACAAAAATTAATTGATTATTTTTCCGGAGAAGGAGGAAATCAATATACAGACAGAAACAAATCTTCTATTGAAGATGGTCGTTCCGCAAGTGATTTAATTTATAACATTGTTAAAATGAAAAAAATTAAAACTATTTGTGAAATAGGGTGCAATACAGGGCATAATCTTTCGCGATTAAAAGATTTATGCGATGTTGTATGCGGTGTTGATATAAACAAAAAGGCTTTAGAAGAAGGAAAAAAACTTTATCCGTTTGTGAAATTTGTCGAAGGTTCGTCTTTTAATTTGCCTTTATATGAAAATAGTTTTGAATTGATTTTTTCGAGAGGGGTTTGTATTCATCTTCATCCTGAAAGTATTTTAAATGCTTTAAATGAAATGAAGCGCGTCTCAAAAAAATTTATTATCAATATTGAATATGGGGTTAAGGATGAAAATAATTTAAACGAAGAAGTTGAATGGAGAGATAATTTAAAACTTTGGCGTGTTAATATGGAAAAACATTGGAAGCAAGTTTCTGGTATCAAAGTTAAAGATTATTTTAATGTTCCACTAGAGAATGATAAAGAAGAAATGAAAATTTGTGTGATTGAGAAGAAGTAAAAACTGGTAGAGAAATATATTTTCTATTTTTGTATAATAATTACTTATGTAGATTTTGGAGGTTTCCAAAATGAAATTTAAAAATAAGGAGCAAGTTAATATTTCCCTACCATTAGGATGGAAAGAAGAATTGGAGAAACGGGCAAGGAAAATTTCTTTTGAAAGAGATGAAACCTTAACTTATCTTGATTTAATGAGAGAGGCTATTGGTGAGAAATATGACTTGAAATATGTAGATGACGAAAAAACATAGTGTCGAATATGTTAGAGAATTTTGTTTAAGGAAAAATATAATTCTAATGCAGGATTATTACTCGGGAAACAAAATAAGATTAAAACTTAAATGTGCGGTAGATGGTTATGAATGGAATGCAAGATTTGATTCATTGGCTGGAATGAATTCAGGGTGTCCTAAATGTGCCAAAAATATCGCTCTCACAGAACAAGATTTAATAGATGAGTGCTTGCGTAAAAATATAAAAATATTATCTAGTTTTTCTAGGATTGGGGAAATGTTATTTGGGTGTGAAATATGTGGTTTTGAATGGAAAACTAGATTTAAATGTATTTTCAAAACTAAAATAGGATGCTTCAAATGCGCAGGAACGAGAAAACCATATTCAAACGAAGAAGTTGAAGAAATTTTATTAAAAGCAAATTTGACTTTGCTCTCAAATTATGAGAGCGCTCTAAAAAAAGTTTTAACAAAATGCTTAATGTGCGGATATAACTCTACTATAACACTTAAAGCAATACTCAAAGGCTCAATTTGTAAAATTTGTAGCAAGACATCATATATTCACGAATATATTGAAAAACAATTTTTACATAAAAATATAATTTTATTATCAAAATATATTGATGCCTTAACCTATAATAAAGTCAAATGCTCAATATGCGGATATGAATGGGATACGAAATGGAATTATGTTCAACAAGGATGTGGTTGTCATAAATGTGCAATTGAAAGAAACGCAGAAAAGAGCAGACATAGTTTAGAATTTGTTAAAAATGAATGTTTGAAGAGAAATATCTTATTTTTAGATAATTTTTATTTTAGAAATAATGAATCACACAATTTACAATGTTTAAGGTGTAATTTTGAGTGGCCAGCAAATTTCAATTCAATATATAATCTTGAAACAAGTTGCCCAAGTTGTGCTCACCATGTTTCTCGCGGGGAAAGATTGGTGTTAGAATGGGCTCAAAGTAATTTATCTCATTTATTTGATATTTTTCCAAGAGATAGAAGAACAATAAAACCATATGAAATTGATATATCTTTAAAATCCGAAATTATAAATATAGCCATTCATTATAATGGTGGTTGCCATTATAAACCAGTTTTCGGTTCTACGGAAGAAATTAAAATTAATAGTTTGATTAAAACACAAAAAAACGACAAAATAAAAGAAGAAATGTTAAGAAAAATCGGATGGAGAACAATAGTTCTTAAAAACGAAAAAGATTTTTCTAAACCAAAAACAATAAAATCATTTAATAAAATTTTAAAAGAAATAAATGGATTCTTATATAAGACAAGCGAATATAAATTTGTTGAAATAGAGATAGGTTAAAAATGTTTGAAGATAAAGTTATACTAATTACTGGTGGAACTGGAACATACGGCCGCGCCTTTGTTGAATACTCTTTAAAAAATAATTTTTTTAGTAAAATAATAATTTTTAGTAGAGATGAACATAAACAATTTAATATGAAAAAATCTTTTGACGAAAAATATGGCGAAAAAACTAAAAAATTAAGATATTTTATTGGAGATGTTAGAGATAAAGATCGTTTAATTATGGCGCTTCGCGGAGTGAATTTCTGTTTCCACGCAGCAGCGATGAAACAAATTTTGTCATGTAGGTATAACCCTTTTGAGTCTTATCTTTCTAATATTAACGGAACGATAAATGTTATTAACGCTTCTATACAAAATAATGTAGAAAATGTAATAATAATTTCTAGTGATAAGTCAGTAAATCCAACTACTTATTATGGAACGCAGAAACTTCACAATGAAAAATTTGGCATTTTATCAAATACTTTTTCTATAAATACAAAAATTTCGTGTTTAAGATATGGGAATATCCTTGGAAGCACGTCGTCTATATTAGATGTTTTCTTGAAACAAGATAAAAATTTGCCATTTAGTATAACAGATAGGAGAATGACGCGATTCTTCATGGGCATTAAGGAAGCAGTAAAATTAAGCCTCGAAGCCGCGACGAGTATGATTGGCGGCGAAATTTTTATAAAAAAAATGAAGAGTTCGAATATAGAAAAAATGGTCCGGTTAATAGATAAGGACAAAAAAATAGTTTATACAAAGGTAAGACCAGAAGAAAAACTCCACGAAGAACTTATAACTGAACATGAAAAAAATAGAATTGTTAGTAAAGGCTACGATAATTATTATGTAATACTACCAGAAGATCCTCATTGGAATATAGATTTTTTTAATCACTATCCAAGAATAGAAAATGTAAATCTCAACGACTTTATCTCTTCCACGGCAGAAAAATTTACAGATGAAGAATTACTTCAAATGATAAACAAAGAAAAACAAAGATTGGGTTTAATTGATTGATAACCGGAATTCTTATTCAAGCGAGAACAACATCATCTCGTTTTCCAAATAAAGTTTTTCATAAAATCAATGAAAAATATTCATTAGAATATGTGATAGAAGAATGTCTAGCGTCAAAAAAAGCAGATAAAGTTGCTTTAGTGGTTCCACACAATGAAAGATATATATTTCTTGAAGATTTTAGTGAAAAGTATAGAGATTTATTTATTATTGGTGGTGCAGAAAATAATTTGGTTTCTCGTTTTTGGACGGCTTCGAACATTTTAAGTTTGGATCTTATAGTAAGAATTACTGGTGATTGTATTTGTATAATGAGTGAATTAATTGATAATACAATAGATTATTTTAATATGAATAATTTTGATTATGTTTCTAATTTCGCTCTTAAAAACTCAACTAATCCTGAAGATGCTCACAATTATGCTAGCGAGACTTTTTTACCGGAGGGGTATTCTGCCGAGGTTTTTAATTTTTTTGCGCTTCAACAAGCGTATATGAACGCACAGAGTGATTACGATAAGGAGCACGCAACGACTTGGATTAAACGAAATTTGAATTGCGGATTATATAATCAGGATGTTTTAACATTGAACGGAAAATTTTCTTTGGACGAAGAAAAAGATTTGGAAGTAATTGAAGCATTTTTATTATTAAAAAATAAAGGATTTATTAAGGTTAATAAATGAAAATGATAGCAAAAACTCCGCAAGAGGTATGCCCAGAACTATGCTTCGATGGTGAAAAACATGAATTTCAATGGCGTTCTGCAAGTTTTGGAGAATATTTTTGTAAAAAATGTGATAAAATATGTCCAGATTTTATATACCCTTGCGGCGGGTGTTCTTGCCATGGGCATATAAATTGCGATTGCTTTAAAGATGTATAGTAAAATTCTAAAATATAAAAACAAATATGTTGGAGAAAAAGTTCTATTTTTAGGGACAGGAACATCTTTATTAGATTTTGATTTAGAGAAGATAAATGATACGAATATATATACATTCGCATTCAATAGATTTATTCCATTCTATAAAGAATTTTGGCCCAATTTAAAATTGGATTTTTATATGTGCCACGATCCAACCGTGATGAATACAAGTTTTTATAATCAATTTCAAATGAGAAAAATTGAAGGTGATGAAGGTTTTGATTTAAAAAATATAAATGTTCAAAAATATAAAAATACTTCAACAATAGATTTTATTTTTGAAAATAAAATATATTTAAATACAAAAATTATATTTCCTCTTAATTTAGATACTTCGCATGCCAATAAATTTAATTTATCTCACAATAGAAACTGGGCAAAAAAATCTGAATGTGAAACAGAAAATTTTCTTCCTTATTATTCAATAAATAAAAAAATTCTTATAGAAGAAAATAATAGTTCATTACAGATAGGAACTTGGGCCAAAAATAGTTTTATCAACAGTGCTCTTCCAATATTATCATTTTTAGGATTTTCTAAAATTTATTTATGTGGTGTAGATTATTCTAATAAAGGTTTTTTCTTTTCTAAATCTAAAAATCATACTGGATTTTTCGACAGAGAATTTAAAGAATTCAAAGAAATAATGAATATTTTTAATAAAAAAGAGATTTTTTCAATTTTCCATAAGGATACGCAAATTTGCGCTAAAGATAATTTTGTTGAATTTGAGGAATTTTTAAATGAATAAAATAGAAAAATGGTTGGAAGAAAATTTATATGATATATTATATGATGAAAAAACTCCGAAAGTTGAACAGTATGATTTTTCTTACTTGGAACAATTGGGATGGATTTTTTATGAAAAATTTGGGCCAGAAGAAGGCAGAGAAAAATTAATTGAATTAAATTATTTATTAAATTGTAATATAGAAAATTTTCAAAATACTTTATTTTTAAATAAAAAATTTGCTGAAATTGGTATTTTTAAAGATAATTTCTCTCCTCGTAAATCAACTGATGAATTTAAAACTCAACAACACTTTAAGGAAAATGCTACTTTTAATAAAGTAGAAAACAAATCAATTAATGATGTTAATATTAATGATGTTAATTTACTTCAAGCCGAATATTCCTCAAGAAGTTTAAAGAAGCCATATTCTGGTATATTTAGGCCAGAAACCGGAGATGTTTGGACTTTAAAAATTAAAGAATGGATCCAGTCAGGTGATATAGATATAAATAAACCTTGCTTGAGTGTTGGTTGTCGTTGGGTTGATGAAATAAAATACTTTAGAAGTATAGGATTAAAACAAATGATTGGATTAGATTTATTTTCTCAAGATGATTTCTTGGTTAAAAAAGGCGATATTCATAATTTATCTTATTTAGATAATACGTTTTCTTTGATTTATCAAAGAAATACATTTGATAAATTATTTGATGTTAGACAGGCATTTGGTGAGTGTATAAGAAGTTTATCAAGTGGCGGAATTTTCATATATGATGATATCCAATGTAATACAAAAGGTGTAAATGAATTAACAAGAACTAATATTTCTAATAATGAATGGATTATTCAGCATTTAAATGCAAGAAGGATTAAATATGAGATATTATATAACAAACAAGTAGAGGCGAATGCCCCTTATTGTAAATTTATTGGATTGTTTGCTTTTAAAATTTTAAAATGAACAAAGTTGGTTTTTATATAAAATCTAAAAATGAATATCAATATTTTATTCCGTTAGAACATTACCTATCTTTAATAGGTATAATACCAATATTTTTTTTAACAGAAGAATCAGATTATCTATATAATTCTAATATAGATATATTATTTTCTATTGATTGCGATTATCCAAGTCCAAAAATTTTTAAAAATAGAAAATTTAAACATATAATCATTCAAAATTATCATGATTTTTCACTCTCTTTGCAAAGAGAAGAGACAATGATTTTTTATAAAGAAAGCGATATTTTATGGTGTGAAGATTATAAATTTGGCAAAATTGCAAAAGATTTGGGTTACAAAGGACAGATTATTAGTGGAATTTTGCCAAATTATTGGGATTTTTTTAATAAAAATATTAAAGAATTACACAAAAAATATAATATAAAAAATGATGAAAAAATTGCAGTTTGTTTTTTACCTCGCGAAAATGAAATAAAATTAAATTATTTTAAAAATTTATTGAAAACTCCAACAAAAAAAGAGTTTAGTTCTGGAAACCCAAAAAGTTTTATCGAGCATGCAAATAAATTTTGTCTTCATTTAGAGGAGAATGGATATAAAATTTTTTTTAAACAAAGAAAAAACTATTCTAATAGAGATTTCATATATAAAAACAATTATATTGAAACGGACGAATATTATCCAAACGCAAGTCTAGAATTGTCTTATTTGTCTAAATTTGGTTTTGGATATATGACAAGTGCATTAATGCATTATAAAAATTTTGGCATAAACTATATAAATTTTGATAATAAAAATTATCCAGAAATTCTAAAGAAAATGTTTTCCTTAACAACAAATGTTCCTTTTGTTAAAACATTTGATATTAATAAGGATTTTAATAGTTTGATCGATTTTTCAAAAATTAATTTTAATTCTTTTAAAAATTTAAAAAAAAGAATTAAAATTTCACAAAATAAAATAAAAGAAATTTTAAATTGAAACCATTTTGTGTTATACCGGCTCGTTTAAATTCTAAAAATATTTTTCATAAAAGTATTGTTTCTTTTTGTGATAAACCATTAATAAAATGGTCTATTGACGCAGCATTTAATTCTGGTTTATTTGAAGAGATTGTTATTGCTACTGAAAGTGAATTAATCGCTGAAATAGTTTTATCTAAATTTATCTCAAAATCAATTAAAATTCATTATCTTCCTATCGAACTAGTCGAAGAAAAAATTAGCGCAACAATGTCGGTTCTTCATTATCTTGATAGTATTGATGCTCACGGAGAAGTTTTTATGTTTCAACCAACTTCTCCTTTAAAAACAGAAGAAGATATTATAAAATCTTGGGAACTCTTTAATAAAGAAGAAGCAAATTTTTTAGTTTCTGGAACGGATGTTGATCCACATCATTTTCATTGGGCACTAGAAAAATGGAATAAATACTATGAATTATATTTTCTTAATAAATTCTTAAAACCAAGAGAAGAATTGCCAAAAATTTTTGGCCCGGATGGATCAATAAAAATAGCAAAAATAGATGAATTAAGAAAAACAAAACATTTTTTTGGAAATAAACTTACTTTTTATAATATACCAAAAAATCATGCTTCACATATAGCAACACAAGAAGATTTTGAATATGCCGAATTTTTAATGAAAAAGAGATTTAAAAAATGAAAAATTTTATTATTATTCAGGCCCGCATAACGTCATCTAGGTTCCCAGAAAAAATTTTTTTTAAAATAAATAATAAAATGATTCTAGAATATGTTTTAGAACAAGCCATTCTTGTTCCAAATACAAAAACTATTATTGCTGTTCCAGAAGATCAAATTAATTTATTCCAGTCATTAAAAGAAAAATATAATATTGAAGTTTTCGGAGGGAGCGAAGAAGATGTATTATTAAGGTATTATTATGCCGCATTAAATTTTGGCGCTGAAAACATAATAAGGATTACAAGTGATTGTCCATTAATTAGATACGAAATTATTAACGATTGCTTAAATTTTTTCTTATCACAAAAAAATATAGATTATTGTATTAATACATCATTAGAAACTTTTTATAAAGATAAGAAAAATGAAGAAATTAAATACAAAACAAACACATTATTAAGTGATGGTTTTGATGTTGAAATTTTTACATTTAATATATTAGAGCGCGCCCATCAAAATGCTAAATCAAAATCAGAGAGAGAACATATGACAATATGGATGAAAGAAAATGGAAAATGTTTTATTTATGATAAATCTTTTTTATATATAAATGGCAAATTTTCTGTCGATCACCCAGATGATATAGAGATAACAAAAGCATTCTTGACATTGTATAATAAAGGATATATAAAAGTGGGGGAGATATGAAGAAATTAAAAGAAATTTTTTTTGTTTTAATGGCTAGAGTCGAGAGTGAACGCGTTTCAAATAAGATGCTCCGCGAATTCGCCGGAACTTCTTTATGGGAAGTTGCCTGTGAGAAATTTTCAAAAACAAAAAATATTCCAGAATTTTATGTATCGGTTAGGAATGATAGATTAAAAGAAATTGGAGAAAAATATGGCGCAAAGATATGGAGAAGAAGCGAAGAGAGTACCTGCGAACCCAATACTCCTTCCGGAGTATTGGATTGGTACAATTTTGCGCTGGAGAATGGGTATAAATATTTTGTGTATATGAACCCATCGTGTTCATCGCTGACTTCTGTTTCTAAAATAGAAAATTTTATTGAAACTTTTATTAGTTCAAAAAACGAAAGTTTATTTTCTGTTTTTAAAAAACAAAATTTTTGTTGGACAATAGAAGATAAAAAAATTAATACTTTAACAAAATTTTCTGGCACAGAAGAAGAAAAAGCGACTTTAGAGTCTAAATTAGTTCAGACTAGATTTGAAAGTGCTAATTTATTTTATGCTGGTTTAATAGATAATATTAAAAAAAATAAAACTTTTGGAAATTGGACGGAAGAAGGAGATCCGGAATTTTTTATTGTTGATTTGATTGAAGCATTTGATATTGATGAAATGGATCAATTTTTGTTGGCAGAATATATGTATAGATTGAAAAATGAAAGAATTAAACATGTCTAAATTAAAAGTTTTAAATGATAAACCAACTTCTAGTGATGTTTATCATCATTTTACTGAAATTAAAAATGAAAATTGGAAAAAATGGGAGGAAACTTTTGATGAAAAATATAAAGAATATAGATATAAATTTGAAAACTATCCTAAAACTTTAACAGTCCCAGATACTCCTATTCATATAGATAACGAAACATCATCAAAATGTCATCTTTCTTGCGTTTTCTGTCCAAGAACGGAACCAGTTCAAAAAGGACTTTGGCGCGAAGAAGAACATATGGAATTTAGTTTATTTAAAAAAATTATAGATGAAGCAGCAAATATAGGAGTTTATTCAATTAATTTAAATTTTTTAGGAGAACCTCTTCTAAATCCAAAATTACCAGATTTTATACAATATGCTAAAAAAAAAGGAATTTTAGATGTTTTTCTTCATACAAGTGGAACCCCTATGGGAGAAAAAAAATTAAAAGCGATTATGACTTCCGGGCTTGATAAATTAGCAATTTCCTTTGATTCTCCATATAAGAAAAAATATGAAGAGGTCAGGGTTAATGCTTCATATGAAAAAACATTAGAAAATATAAAGAAAATTTCTGAATATAAAAAAAGAACTGGCCAAATTAAACCATTAACTAGAATTAATTTCATCAAACTTCCCGGAACAACGCAAGAAGAAATTAATGATTTAATAAAATTGTTTTCTCCGCTCGTTGATAGTATTGGATTACTTGACTATGTCGATCCGTTCAAAGCAAAATCTGCCCAAATTAAGGATGGACATATATCTAAATGGGTTTGTCCTCAAATCTTAACAAGATTGATGATTTATCAAAATGGAAATATTCATCCATGTTGTTCAGATTATAATAATGAATTAAAACTTGGTTCAATTCAAGAAAATGGATTGATGGGTGCTTGGAATTCGGGAAAATTAAAGTATATTCGTCAAAAGCATTTAGAAGGTAAATTTTATGAAATACCTGCTTGTCGTAATTGCGAATTTGCTATTCAAGGTGATTTAAAATCTCAAATTGAAGTTTCTATGTTTGAGAATATGGTTTAATTTATGGTTGATTGGAATAAATGTCTCTCTTTAATTCCGAAAGGAACTGCAACTTATAATAAATCATTCACTTATTTAGGTGGGATTAACCCTTTCCTTGTAAAAAAAGGAAAAGGTTCATATCTTTATACTGATGATGGTAGAAAATTACTAGATTTTGGTTGCGCGCTTGGACCAAATATTCTTGGTTATGATAATAAAAAAGTAAAAAAAGCAATTAAAAAACAATTAAAAAAAGGAACTCTGTTTTCCTTACCAACTTCTCTTGAATATGAAGTCGCAGAAAAAATAACACAAATTATCCCAAACGCTGAAATGGTTCATTTCTCTAAAAATGGGACCGACGCTGTTTTGGCCTCCATTCGTATTGCTTCGGAATTTACAGGAAAATATCATGTAGCGAGATTTGGTTATAATGGTTTTTCAGATCGCGTTGCTTGTTCTTTCATGCCAGGTGGAATTCCAGAATTTAATAAAGAATTGATTCACGACTTTAAATATAATGATTTAAATTCATTAGAAGATATATTAAAAAATTATAAATGTTGTTGTGTATTGATGGAGCCGGTTTCCCTCGAAGAACCAAAAAATAACTTTCTTCAAGAGATTAAAAACTTAACTAAAAAATATAATTGTTTATTAATATTTGATGAAGTAGTTTCGGGATTTCGATTCAATTATCAGGGTTGTCAAAAATTATATAATGTTGATGCTGATTTAATTTGTTTGGGCAAAGCCATTTCAAATGGAATGCCTTTATCGGTTGTGTGTGGAAAAAAAGATTATATGAAACTTATAGGACCAAAAGTTTTTTATGCCATGACATTCGGTGGAGAAACTTTATCTCTTGCCTCTGCAAAAGCCACTATTAATGAACTTGGAAAAAAAGATTATTCTCATATTTGGCAACTTGGAATTCTCCTTAAAAAAGGTATGCTTTCGGCAGCGGATAAAAATAATATAAAAATAGAATATATTGGTGCAGCCCCCCGTCATAGATTTGAAATTTTAAAAACCGATTATAATGATGCTGACGGAATAAAGGCTTTATTTAATCAAGAAATGATAAGATGTGGTATTTTTTTTCCAAGAATAATTTATATTAATTTTTCGCATACAATAGAAGATATACAATATGTAATCGAGTGTGCCGATAAGTCGTTTGCTTTTATAAAAAAATATATAGATAATAATAATATTGACGAAGTTTTAGAAGCGCCAAGGGCTATTCCAATTTTTGGATAATTTTTATATGAAAAATATTTGTATAGTTGGTATGGGAAGTATCGGCTCTCGTCATTATACAATTTTAAAGTATAAATTTCCAGATTCTTCTTTTTGGCTGTGTGATCCTGTTAAAGGATTTAAAGTTTATAAAGAGGTTTGTGATCAAGAATTTGATTTATGTGTTATTTGTGTTCCAAGCGCGTTTCATGTAGAAATAGCAAAAGACTTTATTAATACAAAATCTTTTTTTATAGAGAAACCATTAGATAGTAATATTTCTAAAATAGAAGAGAATTTAGATTTTTTTAAAAATAAAAAAACAATGATTGGTTGTAATTTTTGGTTTTCTAAACATACTGAAGAACTTAAACGTTTTTTACCTATTTGTTTGTTCGCAAATATTAAGGCACACACTTTTTTACCTTTGTGGCGAGAAAATTATAAAGAACTATATAGTTCCAGAAAGGATCTTGGTGGAGGAGTTTTGGGAGATTATTCACACGAAATTCATTTAGTTTATCAAATCCTTGGTCCGCCTAAAAATGTTCGTGTCATAAAAAGAAAATTAACAGATTTTACAGTCGATACAGAAGATTATGCGTTAATAACTTTTGAATATGAAGATAAGATTGTAAATATTGAAGTTTCCTATCTTTGTCAAGATAAACATAGGGTTTCCGAGGTAGTCCTCCCGAATGGCTCGCGGAAAATCATTGACTTTTCCGGCGGAAAGCAACTACCATACCAACAAACCGTAGAGGATACAAACGAAACCTATAAGAGACAATGGGATTATTTTTTTCAAACCGGTAAACCAATAAATTCATATGATGATGCTTATAATTTATTAAAGATAATAGATAATGCTTTCTAATTAGAAATTGGAGCACTCACCAATGAAACCAAAATTTAAAAGAGGAGATTTATTTAAAATATCAAAGGAATATTATTATATTACAAAATATAAGGCTGAAAGACTTGATTGTGATTTTAAGGATCTTCCAAAAGTTTCTGGCGTCGGATCTGTTTTAGAATTTGATAATATAAATGAAGACGAAGAAGAATACAAGGTTTATGTATCCGGAATTATTGGTTATTTAATGGATTGGGAAATGGATATAGTCAAAAAATGTTAGTTTCATTGCCTTCAAAAAATAAAGAATTTAAATATTTCTTTCAAAGATTTGAAAATGGGAGATGTATTGCTCCGCATCTGCCGAGAATTACGACGGAAGAGAGCGTTAAGCAGTTTAAAGAGAGAGATGAAGGATTGAGGGTTTTATTGATAAATCCTCCTTGCCGTATTTGGGCGTATCCTAACATTCACCCGTTAGGGATGTCGCTCATTTCTAGTGTTATTGTTATGGATGGTCATAAATTAGAAATTCTTGATTTAAATGGAGAAAGAGAAGTTCCAATTCCTGAAGACAACCAAGAAGAATTTTATAAGAAAATTAAATTAAGATTAAATCAAAAAATTTTAGAGGTAAATCCTGATGTTATTGGTATTGGCGGGATAATATCTCAATATAAAGATGTTAAAGATTTAATTAAAGTCTGTAAAGAAGTTAATTCAAGAATACCAGTTATTCTTGGCGGTGGGCTGGCAACAGCAATCCCGGAACTAACATCAAAAAAAATTGGCGCAGACATTCTATGTGTTTACGAAGGAGAACTTACGATTTCAGATCTTTTATATAGATTAGAAAAAAAATTACCACTTGATAATTGCCAAGGAATTTGGTTTAAAAAAGATAATGATGAAATTATTAATAATGGAGTAAGACCTTCTGTCGAAGATGGAAAAGACGGGCTTGATTATTTGCCTTGGCCACTTTATTCAAAGTGGTTGCCAGATATTTATAGAAAAAATCCAGTTGGGTTTTTAAATATTAAAAATAAGTGGAAAAATGGCGCCCCCGATGAAAATACTCCATACTCAATGAGTATGATTGCTAGTCGTTCTTGTCCTTATTTTTGTCGTTATTGTTTTCGTGATTATTTATCAAAAAAATATAGAGTTAGAAGTCCGATCGAAATTGTTGATGAGATGGAATATCTTAAAAAGAGATATCAAGTAGAATATATTCATATGCTTGATGATTTATTTTTAGTTGATGTTTATTGGGGAAGAGAAATATTTGATGAACTTGAGAAAAGAAAAATAGAAACCGGATTTAATATTCAAATTGGCTTTACAGGAAGAGCGAATATTATTTACGATGATATGATAAAATCAAGAAAAAAGGGAATACCAAATATATTAGAAAGAGGTAAAGAAGTTGGCGTTGTTAATGTTAATTTTGGTATTGAGTCTTTAAGTGATGTGGTGCTCAAAGATATAGGAAAGAGCGGACAAACAAAACATAAAGCAATAGAAGCGTTAAAAGAAACCAAAAGAGTTTACGATATAATTGATCCATCCATTATGTTCGGCGCGAGATCCGAAACTCGTGAAACTATTATAGAAACTGTTGAGGCAGCCAAGGAGAATAATTTAGATATACAAGTTGTCTTTTTTTTGACTTGTTATCCGCACACAGCATTTTGGGATTATGCCGTAAAAGAAGGAATTATAAGTAAATCAATAACCGGGAAAAAAGATCCAATTACAGATGATATTATTGAACAATATCTTCTTCGCCTCGGCGAACAAGGAGATAAAATTTCAACGAATTTGAGTCAAATTCCAGATGAAGAATTAGAAGAATTGGCGAACTGGGCAATTCAGGAAATGAGTGCTGGAAACAAAGAGAAAAATACTTTTGTTCATCCGCACACTGGTGATGTTCAAATTAAAAAAATAGAAAGAAAGGCTAAAAATGCCACTTTTGCTGATTTGTAAATGACTAAACCTAAATCACTTCTTAAACCAGGCTCCCTTATCCGTATCAAGGGAGAATACTATCTTGGCGCATCCATTGATAAAACCGAAAAGCATAAAAATAAAATTGCCATTGTTTTACACGTTAAGAAATACCCCAACTCTTCTCTTTTTGGTCCGTATAAGTTCTTGACAATTTTTTGTTCCGGCGTCACACTAGGCATTCATTTAGAAGATGCCAAACTCATAAGAGAATAAAAATATGTCTTTTTTGAAGAGATTATTTTCCTCCGACGGAAGTCATGATATTTTATTTGCCGAAGCCAAAATTAAATGGCAAAAATGTCTCAATTTAATACCTCTTGGCACACAAACTGCCTCAAAAAGTTTTAAATTTTCTTCTCTTCCGCCAGTCTTTATAGAAAAGGCTCGCGGAAATTATCTTTATACAACCGATGGGAGATTAATTCTTGATTACTGTTGCGCTTTAGGTCCCAATATTCTTGGTTATGATAATAAAAAAGTTGCGACAGCCATTAAAAAGCAACTTAAAAAAGGAATTTTGTTTTCGTTTCCAACAGAACTAGAGTTGCAATTAACAGAAAAAATTATTAAAATAATCCCAAATGCTGAAATGGTTAGGTTCGCCAAGAATGGATCTGATGCTGTTGTTTGCGCCGTAAGAATTGCTCGCGCTTTTACGGGACGACAACATATTGTTTCTTTTGGGTATCATGGTTTTTCAAGCGATTTTGCTATAACGATGATGCCGAACGGCATTCCAGATTTTAATAAAGAATTAATACACGAATTTGAATTTAATAATATAATTCAATTAGAAAATATCTTATCAACAAAAGAATGCGCTTGCGTTATTATGGAACCTTCGGCTCTTTTTGAGCCGACGAATTATAATGTTTTTAAAGACAACTTCTTAACAGAAGTTCGTAAATTGTGCGATAAATACGGCGCCTTATTAATTTTTGACGAAATTGTTACTGGATTTCGTTATGCCCTTGGAGGTTGTCAAGAGCGATATGGTATTAATGCTGATTTAATATGCCTTGGAAAAGCCATTTCTAATGGAATGCCCTTATCTGTTGTGGCAGGCAAGAAAAAATATATGGAAATGCTCGAAAAGGATGTCTTTTTTTCGATGACATTTGGCGGAGAAACATTATCCTTGGCCGCGGCGATTGCCACACTAGAGCAATTAAAAAAGAAAGATTACGATTATATTTGGGAATTAGGAAATTATCTTCACGCCAGATTAATAGGAGTTGCTGAGCAAGAAGGGTTCTTGCTCGATTTTAAAGGAATAGCGCCGCGCCATTATTTTGGATTTAATTCTCATTATAAAGATGCTGATGGTATGAAGCACTTATTCAACCAAGAAATGTTTAGACGCGGAATAAATTTCGCTAATGTTATTTATATAAATTTTGCTCATTCCTATAAAGATATTGATTTTACAGTTGAAGTGGCAAAAGAATGTTTTCAAGTGGTTAGAAAAAATATGTCAGATATTGACAAAGCATTAGAATTTCCGCGCCCTCAAACAATTTTTAAAACAAGAAAAGAACAATGAAACTTAAAATTAATGATTTAGTTAAAGTCGTTAAAAATAAAGAAAAGATTCGTGAATTTAATGTTGGGCATATTCCGTGTTTAGTTAATTCGATTGGTTTTATTAAAGAAGTTAAAATTCATAATGGTGAAAATCTTTATCGGTTATTTTTAATTTCACCAAAGTTTATGAAAACTGACGGCGTTTATTCTTATTATTTTTTAAAGAAATTAAATTAAAATGACAAAATTCAAAAAAGGTGAATTCGTTAAATGCTTAAATTATTCTAAAGAATTAGAAGTTGGCAATTACGTCTGGAAAGACATGGCTGGTTTTAATTTAATTTTAGCCTTATTAGATGATTATTCCTGTGGTTATGGAAAAAGAGTTTTAGTTTTTAATTTATCTACATTAAAAACTGGGACGTGTTCTAGTGTTTTCTTCGAAAAAATTGAGGCAAAAAAATGAGAAAAAATAAAAAATCTGATTTACAAAAAGTTGTTGATACTCTTCCTTTTGGAGTAAAAGATGAATTGGATGTGATGGGAGAAATTGATATTAAAAGGAAAATTGTCGAGGCGAGCAGTGTTTTGGTGGAAAACAGAAATCTTTTAAAAGAAGATCCTGATTTACAACAAGCTAAAGATGTTGTTAAGAATTTAATGGAACCATATAAGGAAACACAAAATTCACAGCAAAGCATCGTAGATTATTGTGTATTTCTTTTAAATGAAAAAGGAAAATTGTGAAGCATAAATGGGAAACCGATGAAGTTTGGGGAATGGGGTTCGATCCTCATGTTCGCAAATATGAATGTTTAAAGTGTCGGGCTACGTTTGTTGGGTCAGATCCACCTAGTAATGGCAAATGTGGAGAACCAACATGTTTCATTTGTAAGTCTGTAGATCAAATAGATAATATATGTTTTGGATGCGGGCATAATTCACCAAGATGTTATGCGCATAGGACATTTGCTCGAGAACGTAATATTGATGAATGTTCTGATTGTAGATTATTAGGCGAAAAATGAATACATTTATAATTGCCGAGGCTGGCAGCAACCATAGTAAGGAATGGAATAATTTAATCAAACTTATTGATGCTTCAGTTGAAGCAAAATGTGATGCCGTTAAATTTCAAACTTATTCGTCAGAAAGTTTATATTCAAAATATACGCCTGATTTTGCTGGTTATAAAGATATACCAAAATTAATTAAAGAAATTGAATTTCCAAAAGAATGGCTCAAAGACGCTAAATCTTATTGCGATGATAACGGAATAGAGTTTATTAGTTCTCCTTTTTCTCCGTCAGAAATCGACGAACTTTATAATTTAGGCGTTAAAAGACTTAAAATTGCTTCTTTTGAAGCAACAGACCCGCGTATTATAAAACACGCCGCTCAAACCAAACTTCCTTTAATAATTTCTTTGGGTATCGGTTATAGATACGCTCTCAAACAAGGATTTAAACTCGGAAATATTATTCAATGGATATTAGAGGAGAATAAACATCCAGACTTAACTTTTCTTCATTGCAACTCCGCTTACCCAACTCCGCCAGAAGATATTAATATTGGAAGTATGCTTGATATTCAATCTATACTAGAAACCCAACTTGGATGGATGAATTACAAAGTAGGGCTTTCAGATCACACAGAGGATATTTTAATACCTGCTATTGCTGTTTCTCACGGCGCACAGGTTATTGAAAAACATTTTACTTTAGACAGAAAAATGGAAGGTCCCGATCATCCTTTTGCTATTGAACCAAATCAACTTATTGAAATGGTTAAAAATATTCGTCTAGCAGAAAAAGTCATGAAAGATAGATGGTCTAATTCTGTTGATGGTTATTTGACACCGAGCGAAACAAAAAAGGATATGTCAAAGGCACTTCGTAGCATTATCGCTTCTAGGGAAATAAAAAAAGGGGAAAAATTGACCGCGGAAAATACAACGACGAAGAGACCTTTTTTAGAAAATTCTATTCCAGCGTTTGAGTATCACAAAATAATAAGTAAAGCATTTCTCTCTAATAGAGACATCCAAGAAGATGAGATAATTCGCAAAGAGGATATCATAAATGTCTGAAAATTTAACTGGAAAATTAGTTAAATTTAGAACTCATTCTTGGTATGCAAAGGAATTTCCATTAGAAAGTGGAAAATTTGGAACTATAATAGGATTTGGTTGTCTAAAAACTTTTAGTAAAAATAAAATTGATAATATATCGACAGGATATATAGTGTTCTCTTTTTCGAGAAGTTTAATTTCAAATTATACATTTTCTAATCCAGAGCAAACTAATTCTAATGAAGAATTAGTTGAGAAAATTAAATGAAATGCCTTTTTCTTTCCAAAGAAAATATTTGGTCATACAAACTTTTTCAAAAATGTAAAGAAATAGAAAATTATGATTTTATATGGGTTAATCAAGGACTTTATCAAATAAAAAATTTTACGGGATTAATTCTAGATGAAATTAATAATGCTTCTATTAAGCCAGAATATATTTTCTTTTTCCACTGGTCAGACAAAATTCATGAAAAAATTTATGAAAATTCTAATTGTATATCTTTTCACACATCAAATTTGCCAGAGGGACGCGGCGGCAACCCTATTCAAAATCAAATATTAGAAGGAATTTCACAAACTTATGTTAATGCTATAAAAACTTCTGGACAGATTGACGGGGGAGATTTATATTGCCGAGAAACTATATCACTTCAAGGATCTCTCCAAGATATTTGGTTGAAAATAGCAGAAGTTTCATACAAAATGATTGAAAGCATATTATTTAATGATTTAAAGCCAACCCCTCAATCTAATCTAGATTTAAAAAAATATAAGAGATTAAATTCAAATGAAATGAATTTAAATGGCGATGATGCTATAGAAAAATTATATGATCAAATAAGAATGCGAGATGCTGACGGATATGGAAAATCATTTATTATGGTGGATGGATTTAAATTTGAATTTTCTAGAGCACAAATGACTGGACAAGATATTATTTCTGACGTAAAAATTTCAAAGGTTTGAAGATGACCAAAAAGATTTTAATATTGTCCGCTCATAATGATGATAGCACGATTGGTTGCGGAGCAACAATTAAGAGATTTTCCAAACAAGGTGATGAAATTCATTTACTAATTTTCACAGATGGGTATTCCGCACGGGATCCAGAACTTCAAATAAATTTTAAAATTTCAACTGAAATTTATAATGGTATTGATAATGTAAATGAATTTCCCTTTTTGGACAGAAGAAAATTAACTCTAAAAGAGTGTGAATTATTAGGAATAAAAAAATTTAGATGTTTTAATTATCCTGATAATAGAATGGATAGTGTCCCATTATTAGATATTGTTCGTTCAATTGAAAAATACATGGAAGATACAAATCTGGTTCCTGATTTAGTTTTAACTCACAATCCTTGGTGTTTAAACATAGATCATCAACAAGTTAGCAAAGCAACAATAACAACTTTTCGCGGTCTCGAAAAATTTAGTAAAACTAAAATAATGGCTTATGAAACATTAACTTCGAGCGAATGGAACCCATTAAGTGATTTTAAACCAAATTGTTATGTTGATGTTTCTAATGATTATTTTGAAGTTGAAAAAGCGTTTGAACTTTATTCTGATGAAATGAGAGAAGTTCCTAACCCAAGAAATTGGGAAACAAAATTAGCCAAAATGCGATTAAATGGAAGTGAGTGCGGAGTTATGTTCGCAGAGAGGTTTATGATTTTAAGGGAAGTTTTATGATTTTATCAGAAGATAAAAAAATCTATCTGACTGCGGTCAGCAAACAAAATATAGAACAACTGCGCCAGTGGCGCAACAATCCGGAATTGCGTCAATTTTTCAGAGAATATCGCGAGATATCAAAAGAAACGCAGGAGAAATGGTTTGAGGAAAAAGTTTTAGGAGATCCAAACCAAATAAATTTTGAAATTCATGACAATGAGAGCGGAAAATTAATTGGGCACTGCGGGATCTTTTACATTAAATGGGTTTATGGGACAGGAGAATTTGGAATTTATATAGGAGACAATAATTTTCGCGGAAAAGGTTATGGAAAAAGTTCATTAATAAGTCTGGTTAATTATGGATTTGAAACGCTTTCTCTTCATCGTATTTTCGCTGAAGTTTATTCTAATAATGATGCTATTAAATTATATAAAAAAATTGGATTTAAACAAGAAGGAATTTTGAGACAACACGTATATAAAAACGGAAAATATTTAGACGCTTATATGATTGGATTATTAAAA
>Ga0209542_10005496_pt1 | contig 25253 bp, 23 predicted proteins | sample RifCSPhighO2_01_FD_184028 | JGI IMG/M metagenome (GOLD analysis project Ga0209542, IMG submission 184028) | Soil microbial communities from Rifle, Colorado - Rifle CSP2_plank highO2_0.1 (SPAdes) (version 2) | ecosystem: Environmental > Terrestrial > Deep subsurface > Rock core/Sediment ...
GGACGCCGAAAGACCAAGGTTTCCTTGGCGATGATTGTCAGCCAAGGGTTAGTCGGGCCTAAGCCAATGGCGAAAGCCGCAGGCGATGGACACACGGTTAATATTCCGTGACTTTTATAAAAATCGACGGGAGGACGGAGCTTAGTATGCCGAGCGCCTTATTGGATTGGCGTTCAGGCCGCGAGGAAGATGCCTAGGAAAATCCGGGTATGCCCTTTAGTGGGACTTCCCAGCGGATCGAAGACCGTGCGTAGCACGGAAATTCCAAATTCCAAATCACAAATTCCAAACAATAATTAAATCTCAATTTTCAAAAATTAAATTTTGATTATTGAAGTTTGTTTGCCCGCCCGAACGACCGTTCGGTCGGTCGGGGAGCTTGAATATTGGAGCTTGGTGCTTCCGCGCTGCGCGCGGGATTTGGCAAAGCGGGCTTCCAAGAAAATTCCCTAAGATTATTTTTATGAAAACCGTACCGCAAACCGACACAGGTGGTCAGCTCGAGAAGAGCAAGGCGAACGAGTGAAGGTTCTCCAAGGAACTCGGCAAAAAATCAGCCGTAAGTTAGCGATAAGGCTTGCCAGCGCATCTCACTAAGGTGAGATGCTTAAATGTAAAATGTAAATCTCAAAATGTAAAATGACAATGAAAAATCTGAAAATTTTTATTTTAAATTGTAATTTTTAGTTTTGATTTTTTAATTTTGAATTTGAGCACCGAACTTTTGTGAGGTGCGTTGGCTGCAACAAAAGAATGCCTGGCGACTGTTTATCAAAAACACAGCTCCCTGCGAACTCGAGAAGAGGATGTATAGGGGGTGACACTTGACCAATGCCAGAAGGTCAAATAACGGCGTTGTCCCGATGTAAATCGGGATGGTGACTGTTATAAGCCCTGGTGAATGTCGGCAATAACTATAAGTACAATTGTAGTTATAAAATCTAGCTAAATGCGGGAAACTCTGAGTATCCGTCTGCTACTCGCCATTGTCGAAATGGCAGTAATAATGCAGCGGTGCAGACAATCCGCAGGAAAGATTCTGATAAGCAACGAATTAAAATGAATCAAAATCATTCGTGGCTTAATTCAATACCACAAAGCATCGGCCATTATATTTCTGGTTTCGTTGACGGAGAGGGAAGCTTTAGTGTTTCCTTACGAAAACGAGACGATCATATTCTCGGTTGGCAAGTGATATTGACCGTGAATGTCGCTCAACGCGACAACACAGTTCTTGCTCTCATCAAACATCATATTGGGTGTGGCAGGTTGCAAGAACGCAAAGACGGAGTTTGGTACTATGTAGTATCAAATCCCAACGCTATTAAGGAAAGAATAATTCCTTTCTTTAATAAATTCCCTTTTCTTTCTTCGGGAAAGAAGAAAAATTTTTCCATTTTTTCTCAAGTTGCTGATATTGTTTTTAACAAAGAACATCTAAGCAATGATGGGATGATGAAAGTGCTAAAATTAAGAGAAAAATTGAACGAAGGAAAAGGCAGAAAGAGAAAATATGATTTAATAGATTATACAAACTCTTTATCAGAAAATCCTCAGAGACTATACGCTAGACCAAATCCGAGAAATCGGAAGTGGAAGATATAGTCCGATCTTCATAGCGATATGAAGGATCTCCACCAAAAGTGAGTGGAGTGATAACGAAAATGAATTGTCCTAAGGTTTCCGATGTGAAGCGATTCGTTTCGGAAAGGATTGGGACAATTTATAGGAAGTGATAAACAAAAGATTACACAAAAAGCTGCCTCGTTACGCAGTAATGCGTAATAGATCCTAAAAAATATATGACTATATGCTGGGAAGTCCCGCGGAGCGGGATGATCAGCAGGAAACCTGTTCAAATTTTTGAACTCTTAAAAGTTTTAGAAAAAAGCCCGCAACGAGTTGCGGGTGGAAGACGAAAACAATGAATTGACCAGTGTGTCTTAAGTGCTCTGCGCTTTACGCCAGAAATAAATTGCGCTTAGTATAAACACTAGTCCGACCAACCAACTCAGTCTAGAGTTTGTGTGTTGAGTTACATAAATACTGTAGAGTGAGACCAACCAGAACCCAACCGAAGCGAGAGCGTAGCTTTTGTTGATTTTCATTTTCTGTTTCTCCAAAGAGGAGAATAGTAATTTTAATTGTTTTTGTCAAGAGTTTAAGAATTTGAACAGGACTCCTCAGAGACCATATGTCATACCCCTTCTCCGCCCAAGGCGGATCAGGGTGAAGATAGAGTCCTTCTTAAAGGAATAGAAGAGCGCAATTCCTTGCGGGGTAAGTTCCCGCGCGTCGAATAGTGTAACGTCTGGGCAACTGTCTCGGAGAACAGCTCGGTGAAAATACAATACCGGTGAAGATGCCGGTTACCTGCAGCTAGACGAAAAGACCCTAGAAGCTTTACTGCAGCTTGATATTGCTTGTATGTTTGTTATGCGTAGCGTAGACGGGAGGATTTGAAGTTCTGCTCTCGGGCAGGATGGATCCGACGATGAAACACCGTTCTTAATTGATGTACCGGCTAACCGCGAGGGCAAAAACCGCGCGGGACATTATCTGGTGGGCAGTTTTGGTGGGGCGCTATCCTCGAGGACGCGAAATTTTTCGTTTCCTCAAACTATGGCGCCTCCGGAAGTTTAATCCACTTCAAAACAAATAAATTTAGGGGGACCGTAACGAGTAGTCGTTATGAGAAAAGTTGACTATATCGGAAAAAATCCAAGATGGGGATAAGTCGGTGGATAATTCCGAGGGAAATTGATATGATTTATTCATGGAAAAATTCGAGAGAGTATTCGTAGGAGATGATCAAGGAAATCTTGAAGCTAGAAAACCATCAAAACCTCAAGAATTTTTTATGATGCTAAAGAGACTTCAAGAGAGGGAAGAATTTTTGGAAAGTCTTCAAAAAGAGACATCTAAACTTGAGATGCAGGTTAGATCGAACAAAGGTATTGAAGAAGCAACCAAAATGGAGATTAAGGAACTTGAGGAAAAACTCGATGAGAGACCATCAATCCCGTAGAGACTATACGTCAACCATCTTACATTCAAAAAAGATGAAGATATAGTCCGAACTCTATGGCGACATAGAGAGCGTGGCAGAAATGTCCGCGCCAACTTGGGAGCTCAATTCCCAAGTAGTAACAAAATGCCTAAAAAGTAACGGAGGAGTCCATTAAGGTCAGCTAGGCGCGAATGGAAACCGTGCCGATAGTGTATGGGCACAAGCTGGCTTAACTGTAAGACGTGCATGTCAAGCAGACGCGAAAGCGGGGCCAAGTGAACCGATGGTCCGCGTTAGACGCGGCCAGAGATTAACGGATAAAAGCTACTCTAGGGATAACAGGCTAGTTCCGCCTAAGAGTCAATTGGGCTCTCTCAAACGGTAACGTTTGAGCAAACTGTGACTCAAATCGGTGAAACCTTTAAATATTTTATGATAAGATATTAAGGCAATACCGAGGGTAAGATAGTTTATCTCAATGGATACATTACGGGCACGCATTGCCCGAAAAGTTAAATTAACACGACGGCAAAAGGAAATAGTGATGGGTTCCTTGCTCGGAGACGCACATTTAGTTGCGACTACGCGCGGATTCGCATTTAGAATTAATCATGGTATTGCGCAGAAAAAATATGTAGATTGGAAATATCTCGAATTGAAAAATCTAACAAATTCTTCTCCGCGCGTATGCAATGAAAAAGTTTACTATTTCCGAAGCGCATCCCATCCTTTCTTTAATTTTCTGCGAAGTGAGTTTTATCGCGGAAGAGTAAAAATTTTACCAAATAATCTGGATAGATGGATTACACCTTTGTCCTTAGCGATTTGGTTTATGGATGACGGCGCAAAAGATGGTCGTCAGGTAAGAATTAACACCCAATCTTTTTCTCTCAGAGAAAATAAAAGATTGATTAATATCCTTGAGGCTAAATTGGGAATATTTGCAACAATTAATCGAGATAAAAACAAATTCCGATTAAGAGTTAAAAATAAAAGTATGAGCAGATTTAGGAAACTAATTTTGCCATATTTGCTTCCCGGTATGCGTTATAAACTTTCCCCGTAACGACTTTCCGTAAAACCGGAGGACTTGTGGTTTTAACCGCAGGTAATATGTCACTATCCCGAAAGGGATAAAGGTATAGTCTATCTCATAAGTGATTATGAATGTCATATCGACGGCGGAGTTCGGCACCTCGATGTCGGCTCAACATATCCTCCTGCTGGAGAAGGTGGGAAGGGTTTGGCTGTTCGCCAATTAAAATGTTACGTGAGCTGGGTTCAGACCGTCCTTCGGCGAAAAAATATTTCGCCTCAGGACAGTCTGAATCCACTTCGCAATTTAAATCTTTTCGTCTTAGAAAATAGATAGTAGAACTGATCAAATCACGGCGGTCATCTTTTGTAGTACAAGGGTGATCAAGTTGACTGTATCGATGGAATCCTAACCTGTCATATGTTAGGATAATATCGAGGGAAGTCATGTATGCCGATCACATCAGCACAAAAATCATACCTTGCCGGTTTCCTTGATGGAGATGGTAGTATTTATGTAAGGTTGAAACCCAACAAATCATACCAATATGGTTTCCAAGTTTCTCCCTATGTAATTTTTTTCCAATCTTCCAAAAACCGAAAGAGTTTTGAGAGTCTTTGTTCCCTTCTCGGTTTCGGTTATATGCGCGAACGCAAAGATGGAATCCTCGAATTTACTGTTGGGCGGAAAAACGACATTAAACAATTCCTTTCTATGGTAAAACCTTATGTAATTCTCAAGAAAAAACAGGTTGATCTAATGGAAGTAATTCTTAAAAGGAAGGAAAAAGTAAATAACAAAAATGATTTTGTGAAGCTGATAAATCTTATTGATTCTTTTCGGGGACTTAATTATTCCAAGAAAAGAATAAAACATACATTGACCCCGTAGAGACTAAGCGTCAACCTCCGATGTTCATCGGAGAAGTTATAGTCCAATGCCACGAGTAATTGTGGGTATCATGCGTGAGACAGGTTGGTCTCCTATCTGCTGCAGGCGTTGATTCTTGAGGGGAGTTGCTCCTAGTACGAGAGGACCGGAGCGAACGAACCGCTGGTGTATCGGCTGTCTTGCCAAAGGCAACGCCGAGTAGCTATGTTCGGAACGGATAAATTCTGAAAGCATATAAGAGTGAAGCCGTCCCCAAGATTAGGAATCGAACCGTGCTTCGCACGGAATTTCCAAAATCCAAATCTCAAATTCCAAACAATAATTAAATTCCAATTTTCAAAAATTAAATTTTGATTATTGAAATTTGTTTGGAGCTTGGTTATTGGAACTTGGAACTTTCGCGCGGAGCGCGGGAAAGGCCCCTGGAAGACTACCAGGTTGATAGGTCCTAGGTGTAAGCGCAGTAATGCGTTGAGCCGAGGGATACTAATTTGCCAATCCTATTAGGAAACTTGGAAATCACCCCAAAGCAAAACAAGAGTTTGCTTGGGCAAGCATTTTTACTTGAAAATTTTGTTTTGGTGGCTTATCGCAGGGGTCATATCTCTTCCCATTCCGAACAGAGTCATCAAGCCCTGTAGAACCGATGATATCCACTTTTGGTGGAGAAAGTAGGTAGCCGCCAGAACAAAGTTTTTAATATCACTCAACCACCCCTTTAATTCCACTCCTTAATTAAGGAGGGGTGGCCGAAGGCCGGGGTGGTTTTGTCTTTTTATGCTATAATATTTCTCATGAGCGTTTGGTCTGCCAAGAGGAGAATGTTTTATTTCGCTGGCGTAACTTTGTTCGCGTTGCTTTTTATCGGTTTACCTATTTTTCTTTTGATTTATCGCGCGCCGACTTGTACTGATGGCAAGCGGAATCAAGGTGAAGCCGGAATTGATTGTGGTGGTCCCTGCCGGGCGGTGTGTGCTTCAGCGGCCATTGAACCGATTGTCTGGTGGCAGAGATTTTTCCAGATTTCCCCGGGTGTTTACAACGCGGTGGCGCGAGTGGAGAACCCGAACGTCGATTCGGCAGTAACGCGGGCGAAATATATTTTTCGGTTGTATGACAAAGCCAATGTCGTGATTGCTTCGCGCGAGGGCGAGACCAATATTCCACCGCGTCAGATTTTTTACATTTTTGAAGGCGGACTCGCAACGGGTGAACGTTTGTCGGTGAAAGCCACTTTTGAATTTCTTTCGCCACTTAATTGGACTGTCAAAGAGGCGACAATGCCGCTTTCAATCACGGGGCAGATTTTATCAAAGGCCTCAACCACGCCTCGGCTGGACGGGATTTTGCGAAATAGCGGCGCTGACGACCTCGTTAATGTGGAAGTGGTCGCGGTGCTTTTTGATGCCGACGGCAATGCCGTTAACGCTTCTAAAACTATCGTTGATGTTGTTCGAAGCGAGGCAGTCGCGCCGTTCTTTTTCACTTGGCGCCAGCCGTTTGACAAGGAACCGGCGCGGGCAGAAATAATTCCCAAGTTAAAGTGAAGCAGATTTTTTTGGTATTCAAGAGCATTGATTGGTTGCTATTCGCAGTGACTTTGCCCTTGCTTTTCGCCGGCTTATCGGTGATGAATTCTTTTACCGGCGAGAGCCAATATTACGAACGCCAGCTGGTTTGGATTGCCATAGCGCTTGCCACCTTTTTTATTTTTAGTTTTATTGATTTCCGATTTCTTCGCTCAAGCGGTGTTCTGGTTACTTTGTTTTTGACGGTAATCGGTTCGCTAACCCTTTTGTTTTTTGTGGCCGGCGTTGTTCATGGCACTAAGAGTTGGTTTTCCATCGGCGCTTTTTCGTTGCAACCATCCGATCCGGCGAAATTGATTTTAATTCTGATTTTGGCGAAATATTTTTCCCGGCGCCATATTGAAATTGCCGACATCAAGCATATTATCGTCTCCGGACTTTACGCTCTGGTGATTTTTCTGTTGGTTTTGTTTCAACCGGATTTCGGCTCGGCGATTATAATTTTTCTGATTTGGCTGGGAATGGTTTTGGTCTCCGGTATTTCTAAAAAGCATTTGCTTTTAGTTTTTCTGATGGCCCTGGCGGCTTTTCTGGCAATGTGGAGTTTTATTTTGGCTGATTACCAAAAGCAGCGAGTGTTAACTTTTATCCACCCGCCGGCCGATATCCGCGGCGCCGGCTACAACGCCTATCAGTCCACCATCGCTGTCGGTTCTGGCGAGTTGTCGGGCAAGGGCATTGGCTATGGCACGCAGTCGCGGTTGAAATTTCTTCCCGAGTATGAGACCGATTTCATTTTTGCCGCTTTTGCCGAAGAGTGGGGTTTTATCGGGGTAATGATTTTATTCGCGTTGTTTGGCGTGGTCATTTGGCGAATTTTAGCCAATGCTTTTTACGGCGCGACCAATTTTGAAATTTTGTTCGGGCTTGGTTTAGCGATTTTTTTCGCCAGCCATTTTGCCGTTCATGTGGGAATGAATATCGGTTTGTTGCCGGTGACCGGCGTAACCGTGCCATTTTTGAGTTACGGCGGCTCACACCTTTTGACTGAATTCGCCGGTCTGGGAATTTTGATGGGCATGCGCCGCTATCGCCGCGTCGCCCACAAAGAAGCAATGAAAAACGAATTTTTGGGAGTGTAATTTGTGAAAACTGCCCGCTAGCAGACAGATCTAGTAAATTACAGCCATGGCAGTGATTTACTATTTTTGTAAATTTTTGATGGAAACAGATTAAAGTAAATTAAAATATTTTCTTAAAAATAATTCATTGTCCACTGAATCAGCGATTATAAATCTGATGAATTTGTTTGCTCGATGATACTCGGTAATAAACTCAATTTCTTTTTGGCAATCAAAAGGGTAGATAAAAACTGATTTTTGCAAAGGATAGAAACCAATATTTTTAAAAAGAAGTCTTAATGACTCGCGAGTTTTTTTGAGATAGTGGGGAATGTCGAAAATTACAATGCGCCATTTTCCATCCCAATTTTTTTGATGGGGAACTTTTATATTTTCCAAATTAAAAGTGGATGCTCTTTTTTTACCATAATCGTTTAAAACTAATGTAATAGTGCCATCATTATTATGTTTTTCTTTGACGAGTTTTGTTTTGACTAAACTACCGACTGCTCGATCAATTACCTGCTGGTCAATTTCTTTTAATCCTTCGCTAACACCCTTGATGATATGCCATTGTTTGCGTGCCGGGCGGGTAGCTGATAAGGCAATGCCAGCAAAGAGCAGTAGCAAAATTTTCTTTTGGATTGAGCCGATTTTTTTTGCTTTCATTTTTTAATTTTTTTACTACACAATCTATTTTAGCAAATAACAGCCATGGCGGCTATTTACTGCTTGGGGATGGTGAGAATAATAAAGATGAAAATAAAAAGACCGCCCAATGCAGATGCGCAAATCGGGCGGTTTGAGTGGAAAGCGTGATTCAGCTTTCTTTTTTCAATCACAAGCGGTTCCGCCGATTAGATTGAAGGAAGTTTCTGGTGGACAGCGCTGGACCAATTCTTCGACAGACCGGCGATTGATTTCTTGTTCGCGATTATTACCACAAACAGTGTGACCGTTCACGTATTCTTCCAATTCTGTGTCAAACGGTTTATTGCACCAAATACAGAGACATTGAGTTTTCATACTTTGGCTGCGCCTTTCTGAAAACCAAGTTATCACTTTGTTTGATTTATGTCAATGATGAAAGGAATGATGGCGAATGGTATGATTTATCTTATGTTAAAGCTTGAGGAAATAGAAAAGCTGGCGAAGCTGGCGCGGCTGGAAATCCCGGCGGAGGAAAAGGAGACCTTGCGAAAAGAAGTGGGGGAAATTTTGGAATATCTTGGGCAGATTCAGAAGCTTTCGCCTAAAGAGCCGCCGAAGGAAGCGGGTTTAGTTCGCAATGTTTTCCGCGATGACAGAGAACCGCACCCAAGCGGTGAATTTACTGAAGCGCTTTTGGCCAATGCGCCCGATAAAGAAGATGGTTATATTAAAGTCAAAAAGATTCTTTGATATTAATCCAATAACTAATTTCTAATATCTAATTTCTAATCAAATCCCAATTTAAAAATTTTGAAATGATTGATTTAAAAACCCTAACAATTAGAAAGGCTCACGAGCACTTGAAGAAAGGTGATTTTTCCGCGAGAGAATTGGCGGAAAATTATTTGGCAGAAATTGAAAAAAAGAATCCAGAGCTGAACGCTTATTTGGAAGTTTTCGGAGATGTTTTGGAGCAAGCCGGCGCGGCGGACGAGAAAATAAAAAACGGTGGTGGCGGTGTGCTGCTCGGTATTCCTTTTGCCACCAAGGACAACATTTTAATCAAGGGCCGCCGCGCCGGCGCCGCCTCCAAAATTTTGGAGGGTTATGTGGCGACTTATGACGCGACGGTAATTAAAAAGTTGAAGGAAGCCGGCGCGATTTTTTTGGGCCGGGCTAATATGGATGAGTTTGCCATGGGTTCGTCCACCGAAAATTCCTCTTACGGCGTGACGAAAAATCCTCATGATGAAACACGGGTAGCCGGCGGCTCTTCGGGTGGCAGCGCGGCGGCGGTGGCCGCCGATTTGGCGCTGGCGGCTCTCGGTTCTGATACCGGCGGGTCTATTCGCCAGCCGGCAAGTTTTTGCGGTTTGGTTGGTTTAAAACCAACTTACGGCGCGGTATCCCGCTTCGGTTTGATGGCGATGGGTTCGTCCTTGGACCAAATTGGACCGTTGGCAAAAACCGTGGGAGACGCGGAAATTATTTTTAACGCGATTCGCGGTCAGGACTCAATGGACAGCACGACTATTTCGGAAAAAACTTACTCGGTAGAAAATTTACCAAAAAAATTTGTCATCGGTGTACCGCGCGATTTTTTAGGCGAAGGTGTTGACAAAAAGGTCTTGGAAAATTTTGAGGCCGGTTTGAAAAAACTTCAACAAACCGGCGCGGAAATTCGCGATATTGAATTGCCGAACATAAAATACTCCTTGCCGGTCTATTACATCATTATGCCGGCTGAAATTTCTTCCAATCTTGCACGATTTGACGGTGTGAAATTCGGCGCAAAAATTTCTGGAGCCAATCTTTTAGAAGATTATATGAAAACCCGCGGCCAATTATTCGGTAAAGAAGCGTGCCGGCGGATAATCATCGGCACTTATGTGTTGTCTGCCGGATACTATGACGCCTATTACAATCGGGCGGTAGCGGTGCGTAAATTGATTGCCGATGATTTTAAAAAGGTCTTTGCCAGCGGCGTTCACGCTATTGCCACCCCGACCACACCTTCGCCGGCTTTCAAAATAGGCGAAAAAACCAGTGACCCGTTACAAATGTATCTCGCCGATATTTTCACTGTAACCGCTAACATTACCGGCCTGCCAGCTATTTCCATTCCTTCCGGTTTTGCGGCAAGCGTAGATAAACAATTGCCGCTCGGTTTCCAACTTCAAGCCCCCCGGGCTCGCGAAGATATCCTCTTTGAAATCGGCAAAAAATTTGAGAAAATATAAGTATGGCTGAAGAAAAAAAAGATAAAAAAGAAAAAAAATCCAGCAATCTGATGACTGGTGGTTTGGATTGGATCATAATTTTACTGTTGCTGATAATTTTATGGCGCGGCTTGGCCGGTGGTTTGGCCGGCATCAGCAATTTTTTCAACAAGCTAAATATTTCGCTAAATCCTTTTGTCAACACCCGGTCGCTTAGTTCTTATTATTCGGAAAAAGATAAGCCACCAATCGGCAAGATGATTTTCAACAAAGAAACCGGTAAGGCCGGCAAAGTTGCCGATGGTCCGGAACTTAGAGCTGGCAAACGTTATTGGCTGGTGAATTATGACGATGGCACTAACGGTTGGGTTTCGGAAGACGCGCTTGGTGAGCCGGTGGCAACGGCATTTAGTCCGGGCGAAACGCCGGTTGGTGGGCGCGCCGTTGCCAATGGTTCGATGTCGGTTTATGCTCAGTTAGGTGGAAAAATTATCGGTAATCAATTAGATGGCGCGCCGGGCACGATTACCAAAGGTCCAGAAAAATTCGGTGGCAAAGATTATTTTTTCATTGATTTTGACAATGGTCTGGACGGTTGGGTTGCTGCCGATAAATTAACTGACGAAAACGGTGTGCTGATTAAATTTGGCAAAACAGCAGAAGGTAGTTACGCGATGACGCGCGATGGAAAAATCGGAGTAATCACTCAAGGCCCGGAATTTAGAGACGGCGAGCGCTATTGGCCGTTTAAATTTCAAGACGGCAGTAGTGATTGGGTAAAAGAAAGCGATTTGTTGGGAGTCAAAATAAAAAATTTTGATGCTGATAATTTGGTGATTGGTCTGAAGGCGGCAGTGGCGCAGAGCACAGCGATTTATGATGCACCCGGCAGCGAAATTATCGGTTATCAAAAAAGAGGCACGAGCGGCACGATTGTCAAAGGCCCGATGCTGGCGGATGACAGTAAACATTATTGGTTCGTGGATTTTGAAAGCGGCGAGGACGGCTGGGTGGCGGAAGATAATTTGTTTGTCGCCGTTGAACATCCTTTGGTGAACAAATTTTCTTCGTTGGCGCGCTCGGCGATGACTATTTTCAATCTCTTGCTATTGACCGGCGTTGCTTACACTTTAATCAGAATTGCCCAGATTTCTTTTACCCATCACCATAAGATAAAAGTCGAAGAAACAAAAATGAGAATTGGTCGGGAGGTTTCGCATCCGCGCTGGGAAAAAGTGCGGGAGCATTTATCGTCAGAAAATCCTAATGATTGGCGTTTGGCGGTGCTGGAAGCCGATATTATTCTCGGTGAGATGTTGGAAAAAATGGGTTACATCAAAGGCGAAACCATCGGTGATAAATTGAAAACCATTGAGAAAAGCGATTTCACTTCCTTGGACCAGGCCTGGGAAGCTCATCGAATTCGCAATATGATTGCCCACGAAGGTACTGATTACATTTTAACCGAGCGCGAAGCCGGGCGGGTTGTCGGTCTTTATGAGCAAGTATTTAAAGAGTTTAGGTATATTTGAAAAAAATGAAATCGCGGCAATAAATTAATGGAAAATTCAGATGAATTTAGTTATACACGCCGTGGTCGCCGATGGCATGGAGCAGTATTTCGTTTTTTGAAATATGAGCGAATACGATTCTAGTTTTGTAGTTGACAGAGAAACTGAATCGGCCGGCCAATACACCTTTTAGTTTGTGGACCTTAAGTTGTCCGTGATTGATTGGTTTTTTTAGTAGCTCAACTTTTTCCACAACTTCATCATATAAGTCGGTTTCTAATTTACCGACTTGTTTGATGAATGATGGAGTATAAAAAATCTTAAGCATTGTCACGATATCGTTTTACAAGCTCGCGCAGATTTCCACTTAAAATTCCTCCTAAGGTTGCTTCTCGTTCTGACCTGAGAACAGCGTTTACCGCCTCTTCTTCGGATAAGCGGGTAATCGCCCGACGAACAACATCGGCCTTGTTAGCTCCTCGTCCCTCTTTAATTTGCCGCCTAATAAATTCTTCTAAATGGCTAGGAATTGGTACTGATAGGGTAGTCATTTTTTTGTATGATTAATTAATATGATAATATCATACACCTAGTAATTTTATTGTCAAATTTTTGCGTTGGCAATTGTGTTATAATTTATCTATGGTGTATCTTTGGGACTTATTAGTTTTGGCGGTGGGGGCGACGGTGGGCAGTTTTTTGTATGTGGTCGCCTTAAGATATGGTACGGAAAAGTCACTACTGGCTGGCCGATCGCTTTGCCCGGCTTGTCATAGAAAATTATCAGTAATTGACCTAGTGCCGGTTTTCAGTTTTATTTTTCTGCGCGGCAAGTGCCGGACCTGCAAGGCGAAAATCTCTTGGCAATATCCGCTGGTGGAAATTTTAACTGCCATTATTTTTCTTTTTTTATTCCGCTCGCCGCTGGCGCTGATTGTTTGGTGTCTGCTGATTGTAATAATGATTTATGATTGGCGGCACAAAATTATTCCCGGCGGTTTGGTTTTAGTTTTTGATCTTTTGGCTTTGACGATGGCGGTTTTGAATAATCTCGGCGGCGATTTATTTTCAGCATTGCTCTGGGGGCCGCTGTTTGCCGCTCCGTTTTTTTTGCTCTGGTATTTTTCCGGCGGCAAATGGATAGGGCTCGGCGACGCCAAACTTGGTCTTGGACTCGGCTGGTTGTTGGGCGCTGCCAGCATTGACGCTTTCATTTTGGCTTTCTGGCTTGGCGCGGCGGTGTCGTTATTGATTGTCGGTTGGCAAAACTGGCGAAAAAGTCAAAGAAAGCTTACAATGAAAAGCGAAGTACCATTTGCCCCGTTTTTATTTGCGGCGACATTTCTAGTTTATTTTTTCAAAATCAACATTCTCGGGCTTATTAATTTTTTGTTTTATTAATGTTACAAATTACCCGCCTGACGGCGAGGCAGGCAAGTTACAAATTACAGGCCAATCGGGGATTCACCCTCGTCGAGACCTTGGTTGTCTTGGGTATTTTTGTGATAGTTACCGCGATTGTGCTGGTTGGCAATAATAGTTTCAATAACACAATCCTTTTGACCAACTTTGCTTATGATGTTGCCCTGACGGTGGCCCGGGCGCAATCCTATGGTGTCAGCGTCAAGCAGTTTGGCAGTGGCGCGGAAAGTTTTAATGTTGGCTACGGCGTTCATTTTCGGCTTTGCGGCGCGACAGCTGACATCAATGAATCGGATGATGTTTCTTTTGTTCTTTTTGCCGACGCTAATCGCAATCAATATTACGAAAAGCCCGGCGAATTTTTGGAGCGCTACATTACTAGGCGAGGCAATAAAATTAGCCATCTTTATTGGCTCGATTCTTTCGGTGTTCCCAGCGCGCTCAGTGGCGGCGTGGACATTTCTTTTGAACGCCCCGACCCCGACGCCGGTTTTGTTTTTTTTGATTGCGACAGCCGCGTTATTTCTCACAACGCCCGCGCCGTTCGGGTGGAAGTGGTATCACCGGCCGGTATCACCAAAAATATTAATATAGAAACCACTGGTCAAATCTCGGTTCAATAAAATGAATAATCAAGGTTTCAGTTTAGTAGAAATTCTGGTTTCCACCGCGATTTTTTCGGTGGTGATGATAACGGCCGCCGGTGCTTTATTGACAACTATTGATGCCAATCATAAAGCTCAAGCCATTCAATCGGTGATGAATAATTTGAATTTCGCTTTGGAAAGTATGTCGCGGGCGATTCGGGTCGGCGACACTTATCATTGCGGTAGCATTGGAGTGTTATCGGAACCGCGGGATTGTAGCTCTGGAGATATTTTTTTCGCTTTCAAAAGAAGTAGCGATAGTAAAGCGGTTTATTATTATCTTTCCGGTAGCCAAATCGTCCGGGGGGTAAATGGCGAAGCCCTAGCCATTACCGCGCCGGAGATTATGATAGAGAATTTAAAGTTTTATGTTCAGGGCGCCGGCGTTGGTAGCCAAGCGCAGCCGCGAGTGACGATTGTCATCCGAGGTTACGCCGGCGCCACGGCAAAAATCCGGACGCCGTTCAATCTACAAACAACCTTATCGCAAAGGATGCCAAAGTAATAAGCAAATGACTGATTTCTGATTACTAATCAAATAAAGAAATGACTGAATGACTAAATTAGAAATTTTGGAATTAGACATTGATTAGAAATTAGTTATTAGGAATTAGTAATTTAAAACATGATAGATAACAGTCAAAAGAATGGATTTACTCTAGTAGAAACCCTTGTGGCAATCGCGGTTTTGCTGCTGGCAGTAGCGGCGCCGTTGTCGTTGGCGACCAAAAGTTTGAACTCTTCCGCTTTATCCAAACAGCAGATTACCGCCAGTTTTTTGGCGCAAGAGGCGATGGAGTATATCCGCAATATTCGCGATGAAAATGTCATCAAATATAGTAACTGGCTGCATTCGGACAGCGGTGTCACAGATTGTTTCAGTCCCAATAAATGTATCGTAGACCCAACGATTACTTCCGGTCCAGATAAAATAAAAAAATGCCAAGGCAATTGCCCTTTATTGCGGTATAGAGAGTCAAACGGTGTTTATAGTTATGATACCAATGCTGGTACTGCCGATTCCATTTATACCAGAGTGACGGAAATAGTTAATGTGATCACTGATCGTGAGGTCGCAGTCTTAGTGACGGTCTCGTGGCTTGGTCCAAGCGGCGTGGCTTATAAAGTTATCGCCCGCGAGAATTTAACCAATTGGCAGTATTGGTAAACTCAAAACTGAAAAATCAAAATGAAAAATAAAAGAAAAGGTTTTACTTTATTGTTTACAGTTTTGATTACCAGCGTTTTGTTGTCATTGGCTTTGGCAATTTTCAATCAGATCTATAAATCGTTGCTTTTGTCTTCTGCCGGCAAAGAATCGCTAGCCGCTTTTTATGCCGCTGACTCGGGCGTGGAGTGCGTTTTCCTTTGGGATTTGAAGCATCAGGGTTTTGGTTACAGCATTTTTGCCACCTCCAGCGCTTCTTTCCTACATAATGGCGGTGAAGGCATCACTTGCAATGGTCAGGATTTTCCCGCCGGGCCGTGGATTGTTACCAGAGATTCGACTTCGGCGATGACTAAATTTAATTTGTCATTCAGTCAGGGGGTTCTTCCAGCCGAAGGTTGCAGCGAGGTGGTGGTTAGTAAAGTGGTAAGCAGCGGTAATGTTTTTACCACAGTGGAATCGCGTGGCTATAATATTTGCGACGCCAGCAGCCCGAGAAAAGTGGAACGGGCTATTCGCGTTACCTATTAATCTTATGAGTGCGCCAAAAAAAATTATTGAACGATTGGAAAAACTAAAAGCGGCGATTGAAAAATATCGTTACGAATATCATGTGCTCGATAAATCTTCCATTTCGCCCGAGGCGCTGGATTCATTGAAGCGCGAGTTGGTGGAAATTGAGACGAAGTATCCGGCATTGGTCTCCGTCGATTCGCCGTCGCAGAGAGTAGCTGGCCGGCCCCTGCCGGAATTTGAAAAAGTTGCCCATAAAGTGTCGCAGTGGTCGTTCAACGACGCTTTTACCGAAGGGGATATTAGGGATTTTGATGAGAGAGTCAAAAAAAGGTTAAACTTTTCTTCAGATCCAAGGTTTAGCCTTTATTCTGATCTTTCTTATGTATGCGAATTAAAAATTGACGGACTGAAAGTTGTTTTGGAATATAAAAAAGGAATTTTGAGCCGCGCGGTTACGCGCGGCGACGGCAAGGTTGGCGAGGATGTGACCCAAAATGTTCGGACAATTGAATCGGTGCCGCTTCGGCTTCGGCGAGCCGTTGATGTGATTGTGGAAGGCGAGGTGTGGCTTGGCAAAAGTCAATTCCAGAAATTAAATGTCCAACAAAAAAAGAAAGGCGAGCCAGAATTTGCCAACCCACGAAACATCGCCGCCGGTTCTATCCGCCAGCTGGACCCAAAAATTACCGCTAGCCGGCATTTGGAAGTTTTTATTTATGACTTGGCGAAAAGCGATGAGTTATTGCCGTCGACTCAAATTGAAGAATTAAAATATCTGGAAGAGCTCGGTTTCAAAGTCAATAAGCACCGCCAGCTTTGCAGAAATATTGATGAAGTTATAAGTTTTTGGAAAGAGTGGCAAGGACTTGCGCCAAGGGAGGATTATTTGATTGACGGTGTGGTGGTAAAAGTCAATGAAAGAAAATTACAGGAGATGCTCGGTTATACCGGCAAAGCGCCACGGTGGGGCATTGCTTTCAAATTTCCGGCGGAACAGGTAACAACGGTAGTGGAAGATATTGTTTTTCAAGTTGGCCGGACTGGTGTCATTACGCCAGTGGCTCGTCTGAAACCAGTTTCGGTGGCTGGTTCGGTGGTCTCGCGGGCGACGCTTCACAATGAAGATGAAATCAAATGTTTGGATGTGCGCATTGGTGACACGGTGATTTTACAAAAAGCCGGCGATGTCATTCCTGATATTGTTCAAGTGGTTAAAGAATTGCGGACGAAAAAGGAAAAGGTTTTTGTTTGGCCTAATAGAATCGCCGAGTGCGGTAGCAGTGGCAAAATTGAAAGAATTAGCGGCGAAGCTGCTTGGCGTTGTGTTGATAAAAATTCTTTTATCATCCAGAAGCGGCGGTTTTATCATTTTGTTTCCAAACATTGTTTTGATATTGAAGCATTGGGGCCGAAAACCATTGATTTGCTTTTGGCGCACGGCCTGATTTCTTCTTACGCCGATATTTTCACCTTGAAGCGCGGTGATTTATTGGCTTTGCCACGGTTTGCCGAAAAGTCGGCAGATAATTTGCTGACGGCGGTTGAGCAAGCCAAAAAGGTCTCATTGCCAAAATTTATCGCGGCACTTTCTATTCCCCAAGTCGGTGAAGAAACGGCATATCTCCTAGCGGAGAATTTCCCCCGTAAAATCGCTTCGCTCTCACGGGGCAGGCAATTTCCAATTTCCAATTTCCAAAAGGTAACCGCAGAAAATTTGGAAAAGATAAATGGCGTAGGACCAATTGTTGCGAAATCCATCGTAGATTGGTTTAAAACCGAGAAGAATAAAAAATTGGTGGGTGATTTGTTGAAGCAAGTAACCATTGAGAAATTTGTGCCAGTGATTTCTGCTGGTGGGCCATTAGCCGGCAAAACCTTCGTGCTGACTGGAACTTTGAAATCGTTGGAACGAGAGGTTGCCAAGCAAAAAATCCGCGAGCGCGGCGGCGCGGTTATGGAAAACATTTCCAAAAAAACCAGTTTCGTGGTGGTCGGCGAGAACCCGGGCAACAAAGCTGCCCGCGCCGCCGCGCTCGGCGTGCCCCAGCTTTCCGAATCCGAATTCTTAAAACTTCTTAGCTGAATTCCGAATTTTTCTAGATTTCTCATCATACACTTAACTTTCACGATCGTGAATAATAAGTGTATAGGGAAAGAGTTACGAATAAGATTGCGGTCGCGTTTTTATTTGTAATTATCGTAATTTGTCTTTCGTGATTTTGGGAATTTTATACCATTGATATTTTTGTTCATTGGCGGTAAAATATTTCCATGGACAAACAGAAGGCGAATATAATTTGGTTTAAGGATTTGGGCATTGACGATGTGCCGATTGTGGGAGGAAAAAACGCGGCGCTGGGAGAGATGTTTTCTAATTTGACCAAGCTCGATATCAATGTGCCGAATGGTTTTGCCATTACCGCTCGGGCTTACAACGATTTTTTAGATAAAGCCGGTATCCGTACTGGTATGGAAAAAATTTTAAAGGATTTGGACACTGGCAATATTCGGGTGCTTCAAAAAGCCGGCAAGAAAGTTCGCAAGCTAATTTTGAAAAGTAAATTGCCAAAGGATTTGGAATACGAAATCGCCGGCGCTTATCAAGAACTGGGCAAACAATTCGGTGTGGCAGAGCCGGATGTGGCGGTGCGTTCGTCAGCGACGGCGGAGGACTTGCCCGATTCCAGTTTTGCCGGCCAGCAGGAGACCTATTTAAATATAGTTGGTGTGAAGGATTTGCTTTATGCAGTGAAAGAATGTATCGCTTCGCTTTTTACCGACAGGGCGATTTCTTACCGAAAAGACCGCGGCTTCGCCCATACGGCGGTGGCTTTGTCGGTCGGCGTGCAAAAAATGGTTCGGGCTGACAAGGGTGTTTCGGGTGTAGCTTTTTCCATTGATACCGAAACCGGTTTTGACAGAGTGGTAGTGATTAATGCTTCCTATGGTTTGGGCGAAATGGTTGTTCAAGGTAAAGTGACACCGGACGAATTTGTGGTGTTCAAGCCGACTTTGGCCGAAGGAAAACGGGCTATTGTTACCCGCGATATTGGCGTGAAAGATGTAAAAATGATTTACAGTCGCCGTGGCACCGAGATTGTAAAAACTTCAACCGCCGAGCGCGCGGTTTTGTGCTTGTCAGATGACGAAGTTTTGAAGTTGGCTGATTGGGTGGTGAAAATTGAAAAATATTTTTCCAACAAAAAAGGTCATTACCAGCCGATGGATACCGAGTGGGCGAAAGATGGCGTTTCTGAGCAACTTTATATTGTTCAGGCCAGACCGGAAACGGTTCAAGCGACCCGCGACAAAGCGCTTTACATTGAGTATCGTTTGAAAGAAAAAGGTAAAGTTTTGACAACTGGAACGGCGGTTGGCGCGAAAATTTCTAGCGGTAAAGTGCGGGTGATTCGCGATGTGAAAAATATCGGTAGGTTCCAACAAGGCGAAGTTTTGGTGACGGAAATTACCGACCCCGATTGGGAACCGATTATGAAAATTGCCAGCGCTATCGTGACTGACAAAGGAGGTCGCACTAGTCACGCGGCAATCGTGTCGCGCGAGTTGGGCATTACTTGTATTGTTGGCGCCGCCAATGCCACTAAGGTCTTGCGCGATGGCCAAATGGTGACAGTGGATAGTTCCGGCAGTGTCGGAATTGTCTATGAAGGAAATTTGCCGTTTGAAAAAATTGAGCATCATCTAGATAAAATTCCTGAAACCAAAACCAAAATTATGGTCAATATCGGTTCGCCCGACGAAGCGTTTGAAAAATGGCAATTGCCGGTTAAAGGTGTCGGTTTGGGAAGGTTAGAATTTATTATTACCGAGCACATCAAAATTCACCCGAACGCTTTGATTGATTATGAAAAATTGAAAGCCGAAACGGGTAATGCCGAGAAACAGGCAATTGTAAAAGAAATTGATAAATTGACCGCCGGTTATACCAATAAAACAGATTTTTATGTCAGCGAATTGGCCGAAGGTATTGCTAAAATCGCCGCCGCTTTTTATCCCAATGAAGTGATTATCCGCTTTTCCGATTTCAAAACCAACGAATATCGGACTTTGGTCGGCGGAGCGCTTTACGAACCGGCGGAAGAAAATCCGATGCTTGGCTGGCGCGGCGCTTCGCGCTATTACGACCCGAAATTCAAGGAGGCGTTTGGTTTGGAATGCCGCGCTCTGAAAAAAGTCCGAGAAGAAATAGGTCTGAAGAATGTTGCCGTTCTGATTCCTTTTTGTCGGACGCCGGAAGAAGGCAAACAGGTTTTGGAAGCGATGAAGGTTAATGGTTTGGAACGCGGTCAGAGTGGTCTCAAAGTTTATATTATGTGCGAGATCCCATCCAACATTTTATTGGCTGATGAATTTTTAGAAATTTGCGACGGGATGTCCATCGGTTCCAACGATTTGACTCAACTGACGCTCGGTTTGGACCGCGATTCGGGCATTGTCGCTGGCATTGCCAATGAAAAAAATCCGGCGGTGAAAAAATTAATTGCCGAGATTATAAAAAAGTGTAAAGAGAAAAATAAATACATCGGCATTTGCGGCCAAGCGCCGAGCGATTTTCCCGATTACGCCGAATTTTTGGTGGAGCAGGGAATTGACAGCATATCATTGAATTCTGACACCATTATCAAGACCTTAGAATTGGTGGCGGAAAAAGAAAAAAAGCTATAAGCTAATTTTGGGCGAGTGGTGAAATTGGCAAACACGCACGCTTCAGGAGCGTGTGCCGAAAGGCTTGCGGGTTCAAGTCCCGCCTCGCCCATCGATTTTCTCTTTATTTTAAGCCATATTTTGAGGTATTGGCCCCGTTAGAGACAGGGCTTGCCCCATTGCCTCTGACGCGGGGTTGACAGAAACAGAGTAATCTGCTATGCTCTTGGTAGTCAAAACCAAGGGATTTTTCAGTCCTGTCGGATTGAGAAATGCCGTGAGGCAGTCAAAACGATTTCTAAGGTTTTGAAATTTGGAGAGTAAATTGAAAACTTATACATTCTTTGGTGGTTCAATCACCCCCGGTCTCGTTCTTGCCGATACTGAGGAACATGGAAAAGTGCTCTTTCTCGGTGAGGCTGGTCCAGGATCTTGGTTTACTTGGATTCCTCTCAACAAGAATCTGCAAAACCAACCAGTTGTGACAAGCAACATCGTGTTGGACGCTTTCCTGTTCAATGCTGGCGGCGACCAACGGCCCCTCTTCATTTTGTCGAGGGATCACAACCAATGGAGCAATTCTTGTCTTGTTCGCTTCCTCACTGTTGGTGAGAGCGGTAAAGGCAATGGCTATGTCAGCCGAATTATTACCGGCTGGCGGTCAAGGGAGTTGGTTGGTGGCCACGGTCGAAACAACGGGATTCTGCCCGACAATGGCACCTGGTCCGACGAGGTCTGGGTAGTTCATGAAGGCGAGCTTCTGCGTGTGCAGTTGGCTGGTTGCGACACGGCTTTCGCCGTTCGCGTCCGCAACGGTGAGCCCACGGTGGAGCCCTGGGTTGAACGCGAACCGCGGCAAAAGCCGGTTTCGGCTTCCGACAACGGCGGCAACGGCAATCGCCAATGGCGGACTCTCAAGGGTTCGCATGTAGCTGATCAATCAGCCCCAGCGTGGTCTCCGGGTGTCGGCGAAGTCCAGTCACAATTGACTGAACTTGACCAAGAACTCGCCGACATGGGACAGTCCCGTGTGGCGAAGTTTAACGCCCGGTACCAGAGGCAGCCGGTTGCGGCCTAACCGACCGCACGCAATCTCACATCCCTCCGGTAGAACATCGGAGGGATTTTTGTATGATGTTTTAATCTCCCTTGTAAAGGGAGAGCCCCGAGTCCGCGAGGGGGAGGGATTTTAAAAATCAGAAAATCCCCCGCCCCTCGGCTAATCGCCTCGGGACACCCCCTTTACAAGGGGGATTTTAATTTCAAAGGGAGATTTTTTATGCTACCATAACGCTATCATGAGCATTTTTTCCAAGATTTTCGGCGACGAAAATGAAAAAACAATAAAGACAATTCAGCCGTTGGTGGCAAAAATCAACGCTTTAGAACCGGAGTTTGAAAAACTCTCGGCGGATGATTTGCGCGCCAAAACAGAAGAATTTAAAAAACGACTTGCCCCGCCAACCGGCGAGGATGGCGGCGAAAGTTTGGACGACATTTTACCAGAAGCGTTCGCGGCCGTGCGTGAGTCGGCAAAGCGGACTTTGGGTCAGAGGCACTTTGATGTTCAACTAACCGGCGGTGTGATTTTACACCGCGGCGGCATCGCCGAAATGAAGACCGGCGAAGGAAAAACATTAGTTGCCACTTTACCTGTTTACTTAAACGCATTGGAAGGCAAGGGTGTTCACATTGTCACCGTCAACGACTATCTTTCCCGCCGCGACGCGGTTTGGATGGGGCAGATTTACAATTATTTAGGAGTTTCGGTGGGAGTGCTCAATCATGAGCAATCGTTCATATATGATACAGCGCATCGTGAAATTCAAAATGAAAAGCTCAAAATTCAAAATGACAATTCAAAATTGAAAAATAAAGAAGAGGAAGAAAAATTGGACAAAGAGAGAGATACTCTCGGGTCATTCAAAGTGGTTCACGAGTTTTTGCGGCCTTGTACGAGGCGAGAGGCCTATCAAGCCGATATCACTTACGGCACCAATAACGAATTTGGTTTTGATTATTTGCGCGATAATTTAGAATACGAAGAAATCGCCCTGCGCCAGAGAGATTATCACTTTGCCATTGTTGACGAGATTGATTCTATTTTAATTGACGAAGCGCGGACGCCGTTAATTATTTCCGCGCCGACCAGCGAATCGGAGGATTTGTATCGCAAATTTGCCGGTATCGCCCGCACTTTGGTAAAAGATAAGGACTTTACCGTGGACGAAAAATTTCGGTCTATTGCCATGACCCAAGAAGGTATTGACCGGGTGGAAAAATCTTTGAATGTGGGGAATATTTATACTGAAGGCGGGATGAAATTTGTCCATCATTTGGAAACGGCGGTGCGGGCGGAAGCGCTTTTTCATAATGATAAAGAGTATGTCGTCAAAAATAGCGAAATTGTAATTGTGGATGAATTTACCGGCCGGCTTCAGCCGGGCCGGCGTTGGAGCGAGGGTTTGCATCAGGCGATTGAAGCCAAGGAAAGCGTTCAAGTTCAGAAAGAATCGCGAACTTTCGCCAGCATTACTTTTCAAAATTATTTCCGGCTCTATAAAAAACTTTCCGGCATGACTGGCACGGCGGCAACTTCCAAAGAAGAATTTTTGAAGGTCTACGGTTTAAATGTCGTTTCCGTTCCAACTAATCAGCCGATGATTCGTCGTGATTTGGATGATGTGATTTTCAAAACCGAGCACGGCAAATTCACCGCTTTAGCTAAGCGAGTAAAAGAATTGAATAAAAAAAGCCAGCCGGTTTTGGTGGGAACTGTTTCCATTGAGAAAAATGAAGTGTTGTCGCAATATCTGCAGAGAGAAGGCATCAAGCACGAGATTTTGAATGCCAAAAATCACGAACGGGAGGGTGAAATCATCGCCCAAGCCGGCCGGCGGAGCGCCGTGACTATTGCTACCAATATGGCCGGCCGGGGCGTGGACATTAAACTTGGCGGTAACCCGCCCGACCCGCAGGAAACGGAGCGAGTCCGTGCCGCCGGCGGTTTAGCGGTTATCGGAACGGAACGGCATGAGGCGCGGCGTATTGACAACCAATTGCGCGGCCGTTCCGGCCGGCAAGGCGACCCGGGCGAAACGCAGTTTTTTGTTTCTTTGGAAGATAATTTATTGCGGATTTTTGCCGTGGATACCATTAAAAAAGTGATGGGTTTTTTGAAAGTTGCCGAAGATGAACCGATTGCGAATAATATGATTAGCAAATCGTTGGAGACCGCTCAGACAAAAATTGAGGGCTTTAATTTTGACGCCCGCAAGCATGTTTTGGAATACGATGATGTTTTGAATCACCAACGCAAAACCATTTATACTCGGCGGCGGAAAATTTTAACTGGCGGACCAGAGGCGGTAGATGAATATTTGGAAAATTTATTGGCAGGTGATGAGGTGTTGGAAAAAGCGATTACGGATAAAAAGACCGGGCTCGGTGGGGACTTTCACTTGATAATGAGGCGGGTAATTTTACAGACCATTGATATGTTTTGGGTGGAGCATTTGGAATTGATGGATTACACTCGTTCGTCTGTCAATTTGCGCGCTTACGGCCAACGCGACCCGTTGGTGGAATACAAACGCGAGGGCTTGCGGTTGTTTAAGGAAATGGAGGAAGCGGCGCGAGCGCAAGTAATACGATTAATTCCAAATATTGTTGCTGGTTCGACTTCGCTCACCACGGGCAGCATAATTTCCACCGAACAAAAAAACTTGCGGGAAGTAGAACGCAAAGCGCAAGAAATCAGTGGTGTCACAAAATCCGTCGGCTTGCCCGCCGAAGCGTCAGCGAAGGCGGGCCGAAATGACCCCTGTCCATGTGGTAGCGGGAAAAAATATAAAAAGTGTCATGGGAAATAACTTCAAATGAATAAATCATCAGAATATAATTTTGAGATGGAGAAAATTGTTTCGCCCGAGAAAGACATTCAACCAGCAGCATTAAGAACATTAGAGGAAACGAAAGATTTTTTTCCTAAAGATAAAATGCTTCTTTTAGCTGTTGTTTTGGGTGTTAAACCAGCTTCTCTTATTACAACTGACCTCTTTAGTCCATCTGAGATACCAGCTTTGCGAAAGCGCGTGGAGAATTGTTTTACTAGTTTTGACCTTGTTTACAGAGAAGAAGGTATTGATTATCAAAATGAACCCTTTATTTCACTACAATATGCCGTAGCGAAAGATAATACAGCACTAGATCAAGTGAAAGACGCGTTGAGTCAACCTCTTGCTAGCGACGCATATCACGAATTACTTGGAAAAGTCGTTGGTATACCCAATTCAGCAATTGATGGTTTTTTAAAAAATGAAAAATTATCTAGAAAAGAAATAAAAGATAATTTTTCAGAGGAAGAAAAAGCTTTTAGGTTTTTCAGTCCATCAAAAGAAGGATTGGAATCAGAAAAAGAATTCTTACGAATGTTAGCCGCAAAAATCAGAGAAGTTTCTTCCACTATATACGCCGAAATTATTAGCCCAAGTCAAAGATTAAATTCAAAAGATGATACAACAGATGAAACAATTAAAAAGCGTTGAAAAATTACACCATTTTATTTGCCGAAAATGTAAAAAGTGGTGGACGGTAGGAGATGCGCCTGTTGCCAAGAAAATTTGGTTTTGTCCGTGGTGTGGAAAGGAAAATAATTATATTAAAATCACAAAATCCTAGATCTGATCTAATAAAACATCGAATGAAAATCAAAAAGAAAATTTGGCTGGAGTATGTATAAGGCCACCCAGTTTTGCACTCTCGGTCTCCGACTAGCTGATAATATGGTGATGATAGCATAAACTCCACGGGTGAGAGTTTGTTTTGGAAAGCAAAATGAACCCGCTCGGTGTTGTAAAAAACGAGA
>Ga0209542_10005497_pt1 | contig 25242 bp, 21 predicted proteins | sample RifCSPhighO2_01_FD_184028 | JGI IMG/M metagenome (GOLD analysis project Ga0209542, IMG submission 184028) | Soil microbial communities from Rifle, Colorado - Rifle CSP2_plank highO2_0.1 (SPAdes) (version 2) | ecosystem: Environmental > Terrestrial > Deep subsurface > Rock core/Sediment ...
CGGCGGGGTTGTTATACAGTTTAGTTTTCCATTATATCCACGTAGGTTTTCTTTGACCCGAAATTTTTTGCCTCTTGGTGCGACGGAAACCATACGTCTAGCTGATATTTGCCCTTGCGGGAATTCATTCTGTCTTCCACCACGAATACCTTGTCCCCGTATAATTCAGGAAGACGAACCTTGGTGCCCATTGGCAAAAGGTTGTTTGCCACGATCCCCGGCCTTACCGAGGTTCCGGCGGCAGTGATATGGGGGTCGTCGTCAGTTTCCCAGACCGAACTTGAATAGGCCGTGATAACCATTACAACCCTTTCTGAAATCGCGGAGGGCGGCGTAATAAGGTCTGGCAGGGGCAGTAAGCTATTATTTTGTATCATCGGCGCTCCGCCTGAACTAACGGCTTGCTCGGCTTGGGATACCGCCTCAACGTCTGCGGCCTTAAGGGGATACCACATTACTATTCCCAATAGCATTTCAAGCAAAAGAAACGAGGCAAAGGGGTTAATGCCCTTCATAATAGGGTATTTTGGGTATATAGGCATATTAAAATCCCCTTCACGGGGATTAATATATACTAGCTTACGCAAAGGGGGGGTGTCAAGGGATAGCGCTATAAGATGGGAAAGAGCTTTTTCGGTTTTTTTTGAGCGGGATACCGGAGTCGAACCGGCGCCTCTACCATGGCAAGGTAGCGTACTGCCACTATACTAATCCCGCATTTTTGGTGCTCTATTCTGAAAATAGTTCGAACGCATTTCGCCGCCTTCGGCGGCGAGGAGCCAGCCCAGCAAATCGCGGCTCCGCCGCACCGCTGACAATTTCAAGTTTTTCTTTGGCGGCATTCAATCCATAATTCGCAAGGCGAATATCTAAATAATATAGAATTTTTATGAAAATAACAATGGTTCCGATTTTAGAAATAAGTAGAGCCCCAAGCAGAAACGTGTTCTGCGAGGGGCTCGTTGACGGGCAGGATGTGACGCTTGAACTGCGCGACCATGGATCAGAATACCATGATGATTCCGCCGAAGGCTATGTAGACGACCTTGTGGGCGAGCTGCTTCCACCAGGGATAGCTCTCCCATTTGATGTCCATGCCGGTGTCGATGAGGGTTACGATGACCGCACCGACGAGCATCGTGACGAGAACCGCGCCGAACTTGTAGAGATTGACCTCGACCATTTGCGCTGCTCCTTTCTTTTGGAATGTGCTGTTCTCTACGGCACTATTACCGGAGAGATTATCAGTTTCTTGCGATTCTGAGAACACTGCTAATATAGCATATGTGGGCTTGAAAGTCAAGCCCAACAGAAAAAGCCCCTATTTTAGGGCTTTTTCTAGGTTTGTGTTTTGGATTAAAAATTTTTCTTCCCCCAAAATGCAAAACCGCCAATTCGTTTTTGCCCCCAAAATTGAATACGAATTAGTCGCCGAGCGAAGCGAGGCGAACCTTTCAAACTTGCAATTTCCCATGTGGTGCCGGGGGCGAGAATCGAACTCGCGACTCCTGGTTCTTCAGACCAGAGCTCCACCACTGAGCTACCCCGGCAGAACTAGGGGAGTATCCTCCCCTCAAGATAATGTTCAAAAAATAAAGTGCGGGGTTTTGGAAGTTTTTTCCAAGAAAACCAGCCGATTTCGGAAAATTCTTCGTGGTTTTGGCTTATCTCTCCTGATTTCCAATCGGCTTTCACCCATATCGTAATATAATGTTTTTTGTCTTTTTTGAAGATATCTTCGATAAAACCGATAATGCGTAAATTTTTAATCTCGATTCCTGTTTCTTCCCTAACTTCTCTTTTGGCGCAAGCCTTAACCGATTCTCCATAATCTATGTGGCCGCCTGGCGGCGCCCAGGTGCCTGCACCATGCGAACCCCGCCTTTTGATTAAAAGAACCTTCCAGTCCTTGTTGATGATAATGCCTACGCCTGCCAGCGCTGTTGGTTTGTATTTTTCCATAATCACTTCCTTAGTGGGCGGCATAGGATTCGAACCTATAACCTTCTGCGTGTAAAGCAGACACTCTAGCCATTGAGCTAGCCGCCCAAAATTTCGAGTTTTTTTAATTTGAGCGAAGCGGATGTGCCCAGGGCGGGATTCGAACCCGCACGCCATTGCTGGCACTAGCCCCTCAAGCTAGATCGTCTACCAAGTTCCGACACCTGGGCTTGCCTTGTTGTGATTCATGTCGATTCTAAAAATTTCCCTAGCCTTTATATATTTTCTTTTTAAGCAGGGAAGACCGTTCGCATAAAACATTCTTCTGAACAATATATACGTGCTCTGTTTTGCATATACGAGTTGGTATACACGACCAGAGACCCGGATTTTGCCCGCTACTTTAGCCAGAGCATAGATTTTACTCTGTAGCCATTCAAGGTGTGGTGGACTTGCGGAGGCAAACTGGATATAGAACATATAACTACTATGCCAGCGTGGGTCCCAAAATGAATATATACTCCCATCCCCATCAAAAAGCCCCCTTAAAAAATCGAAGAAAAAGCTTTTCGGCACCTTTAATGCTCCGATGGTTTTGGACTTATGGGGAGACAGACCAATTCCCACCAACCAACTGTAAAAATTCACATCTCCAAACTGAACACGAAAGTAAGCATTGCTGTGAGTATACCCACTAGTTTTACGGCCAACCTTATTTTTTAACCCAAGACATTTCCGGAAAGTCAATACCAAATCTTCGTCTTTCGATGTGAAATCAATATGTCTTCCGTCTCCAGAAAGGCAACCGTCCGTTGCGATCAGTCCAACTGCATACGCAAGTTCCGGAGACCATTTTATTGATATTAGTTTTCGAGGCGCAGGGCCGCGTTTTCCCATCCCTTTATTATACTACGTCTACCGATTTTTATATACCTTAGGAACAGCTATGATTCCGCCACCCGCGCCCGTTCGGTTCCGTTCGCCAAACCTATCTGCTTTCTTTTAAGAGTTCTTGTTCCTTCAATCTTGCCTTTCTTCCTTTTGCCGTCCGCAAATAATACAACTTCGCCCGCCTTGCTTTGCCGCGTCTGACGATTTCTATTTTCTCCAATATGGGGGAGTGAAGTGGATAAATTCTCTCCACGCCCACTCCGCTAACGATTTTTCTGACGGTTATTGTTCCGCCGGCCTCCTTGCCGTGTTTTCTGGCGATTATCAAACCTTCAAAAGCTTGGCTTCTTTCTTTGCCACCCTCCCTGATTTTTTGATGGACACGGACGGTATCTCCGGGACGAACATCCGGTAAGGATGTTTTGATGAATTGCTTTAAAAATATCTCTATTTTGTTTGTCATATTGATTTGCGCGCGACAATGCGATGTTTAGTGCGCTAAACTGGATAATACCAATTTTAGATCTTTTGGCAATGGGGAAATGAACTCTTTAATTTCGCCCGAGGGCAGAGTTATTTTAATATAGTTGGCGTGAAGAAATTGCCGTTTCAGTCCCGCCGGACAGGGCTGGTTTTTGAAACCGTATAATTTGTCTCCGGCTATGGGGTGCCCGATGTGCGCCAAATGCGCCCTGATTTGATGTTTTCGTCCGGTCTTCGGCGTTACTTCCAACAGAGTGAAAGCCGGAAACCTTTCAATAACTTTATATTCCGTAACGGCCGCCCTTTTATTTTCAGCCCTTGGCTCTTGAGCTAAAAATGCCCTTTGTTTCCTTTTGTCTTTTGGAGAGCGTCCGAGCAAAGTTTCTATTATTCCCGCACCGGTTTTAATGTCGCCCGTCGCCAGGGAAATATATTTTTTTTCTACGCGTCTTTCTTTGAATTGTTCCTGCAAAAATTTCAGAGATTTTTTGTTTTTCGCCACCAGCAAGATTCCTGAAGTATCTTTGTCCAGGCGATGGACGCGCAACGGGATGTTGTCGCTAATGACACCAGGTGGTTTATCAAATACCAAGACGTTTTCGTCTTCGTAAATAACGTCCATATTATTTTCCGGGCTCGTTTAACGTGGTGGGCGCGACAGGATTTGAACCTGTGACCTCTTCCATGTCAAGGAAGCGCTCACTCCAGGCTGAGCTACGCGCCCATCATTGATGCGATGCGCCTGGCAGGGATCGAACCTGCGGCGGCCGCCTTATAAGGGCGGTGCTCTGCCACTGAGCTACAGGCGCTCTCCTTACGCGCGCACTTTTTTCCCTACGATTTTTTCAAATTCGGCTCTTTCTATGGTTTCTTTCTCCATCAAGACCTCTGCTATCTTTTTTAACAGTTTCCTTCTCCGTTTTATTGTTTTTTCCGCGGTGGCGCGCGCATTTTCTATTAGGCGGCTTACTTCTTTATCTATTGTTTCCGCCGTTTTTTCGGAATAATTTCTTTGTTCTCCGATTTCCTTTCCCAGGAAAACCAACTCTTCTTTTTCTCCAAACACAACTGGCCCGAGCTTATCCGACATGCCGTATTCTTTTATTATGCGCCGCGCGATATCCGAAGCCTTTTCAAGGTCGCTTGAAGCTCCAGTGGTAATGTCGCCAAAAACTATTTTTTCCGCGGACCATCCTCCAAGAAGCACGGCTAGGTCATCAAAGAAATTCGCACGAGATTTTAAGCGCCGGTCTTCGGTCGGGAGCTGTAGGGTATATCCCGCGGCAGGACCGCGCGCTACAATGGATATTTTACGCACCGGCTCGGCGTCTGGCAGGCTGGCTGCGACTAAGGCGTGTCCGGCTTCGTGGTAAGCGGCGATTTCCTTCTCGTTTTTGGACAGCATATGGCTTCGCCTTTCCGGGCCCAAAAGGACTTTTTCAATAGCTTCCAGCAATTCTGCCTGATGTACCTGATGTTTATTGCGCCTCGCGGCCAGAATGGCGCCTTCATTCATAACATTGGCGATATCGGCGCCGGAAAATCCCGGCGTTCTTTCCGCGATTTCCCGCAGATCGGTATCCGGCGCCAAGGGTTTGCCCTGCGCGTGAATTTTAAGCACTTCTTCTCTGCCGTTCACGTCGGGAAGGTCAAGTATGACTTTGCGGTCAAATCTGCCCGGCCTTAAAAGCGCGGGGTCCAGAATGTCCGGCCTGTTCGTTGCCGCCATAACAATGATGTTCGTGTCGCGGTCAAAACCATCCATCTCCACCAAAATTTGGTTCAGGGTTTGTTCTCTCTCGTCGTGGCCGCCGCCCAGACCCGCTCCTCGGTGCCTGCCCACGGCGTCAAGCTCGTCAATGAACACTATGGCGGGCGCCGACTTCTTTGCGGTAAAGAAAAGATCTCGGACGCGCGCGGCTCCCACGCCGACGAACATTTCCACGAACTCCGACCCTGAAATATGGAAGAAGGGCACATTAGCTTCTCCGGCGACCGCCCTAGCCAAAAGAGTTTTGCCCACGCCCGACGGACCCATCAACAGGACTCCGCGCGGGATGCGGGCGCCTATTTTCAGGAATTTTTGCGGATTTTTCAAAAAATCCACCACTTCCTGCAATTCTTGTTTCGCTTCTTCCTGCCCCGCGACGTCCTTGAAGTTAATTTTTTCTTTTGGATGGCCTTCGGCTCCGAAGAGGCGCGCTCCCGCCCTGCCGAAATTAAACGCCTGCATGGCTCCGATTTTTGCCTGCCGGAAAATCATCCAGAAAAATAAGCCGAGGAACAGCAGGGGGAATAAGAACAGCGAAACCGGCCCCAGCCAAAAGAGCAGGCCGCGGTCCTCTTTAGTTTTAACGTCAACCAGGATTAGTTTTTCTTTTTCGGCGCCGTAGTTAAGCATGGAGTCCGAAAGAGACGCTTCCATTTCTTTCGTGGCGCGCGCCAGAGAACCGTCGCGGTAAACAATTTTTACGGCGTTGCCCTCCGCTTCTATTTTTTGTATTTTTTCCCGGTTGACGTCTTGCGCCAATTCGGTCAGCGAGATTTCCCGCGTTTTGGCGGGGGAGGGGAACATCGAAAAAACGGTTGAAATAAAAACAAGCAAAAGAAGGGCAAATAAAAAATTTTTAGCCAAATTTGCGCTGGGTTTTTTTAGCATGGGCATACCCGACATTTTAGCACGGACTTTAAAAAATTTCAACTTTTTTCGCTTCGCCATAGTCTTGCCTGTCCGCCGAAGCTTTAGCGGAGGCGAGGCGAAGGCGAGTTTGGCCGTTACCGATGAAAGTCCCGACATATCGCTGTTCCAGCAGGACCTTTCTGAAATTTTTCAGATTTTTTCCGTCAATTATTACGGCGTTAATATTTGAGCGCCTTGCCTCTTTTGCCGCTATGGGATCAATGGGGGCAGGCATGCCAGGCGTCCAAGAGGAATCTATAAGTTTCTGATATTTTTGCCAGGTAATGCTCTTAATGGGTTTCGCGTTCTTGTATTTTTTATGGTCTTTGGTGAAGACAAAAGGGATATTCCCCGCATCTATAATTTGTTTGACCTTAAATCTTTTTGCCAGCAAAACAGCGATATAGTCTGTTGACCAGCCCGGCCGCCAGCCCGCAGCGATGATTATTGGCCGGGTTGTTTTAACGGGTTTGTGGGGGTCATCTAGAATCGTGGGATAGGCCTTGTCGCGAAATATGGTGCGCAGGAGGTGGGCGTTTATTCTTGTGGCGTGAATGCCCAGCCAATCCATGTCTTCGTGTGAAAGGCGCGCTATTTTCCTTGCGGCTTTCTGGTAGGCCCTGGCTGTTGTTCCGCCGCCGGTTACTACGACAAAATGCCTGCGCTGTTTTACGAACCCCAAGATAAACTTTCTGAATTTTTTTAAAAAAAATATATTTATCTCTCCTTTGGCGGACATAATTATTGATCCGCCGAGGGCGATAATGATTTTGTTATTTTGCCGTCGTGCCATCAAGGGCATTGTAGCATTCGCCAGTATTATTATAAAAGCCCCGTTGGGTTTTCCCAACGGGGCTTTCGCGGAGGGGGTGCTTATCCTATTTAGTTGTCGAGGCTGCGGGATCCGCGGTCGCCTTGGCTGTGTTCCGCCGGACACGCTTCGGCGTGGGTACGGCGGGCGGCTCAGGGTCCGTTACAGCTGTCACTGGCGCGGCAGGCGTCTCCGGGTTCGTTGCACCGGCAGGCGGCGCGGCAGGCGCTTCGGCGGCCTTCGCGAGAATGCTCTGCATCAGAGCGATCCTCGCTTCCAGGGTTTTCATCCTGGCAAACTTGCCGTTGCCGCCGCGTTCCCTCCAGAGCGTTTGGGTAAGCTCTTGGAGGGCCGGCCTCCAGATCTCGGGTGGAATGTTCCGGCCGCCGCTGTTCTGCCTTAGCCGCGCCGCGGCCTCGGCGTTGATGTTCGCCTTGAGAAGGCGAACATCTGCCTGGGCCTCGCCGGACTGCTCCTCCAGCTCCGGGAGCATCGTCGCGGCCTTTGCCGCGACCCACTCAAAGAGGGTGATGAACCCTCCACGGGCAAGCGCGATTGCGGCCTCATCCGCGTATCGCCTGTAGCAATCGCCGCAGACGATGTCTGTTGGCTTGCGCCTGGTGTTCGGGGTTTTGTCCGGAGGACAGATGGGGCAGTATAGAGGCTGTACTCGGGCGGGAGCTTGGGGAGCTGCGTGTGCGGTCTGGGACCGGGTTAGTTGGGCCTTGTCGTCGGTCATTCGTTCCTCCTTCCGTATATTGCCGGATATGGGTGGTACCTGTGCTGTGACGATGTTTGCCGCTGCTGTATTCGGTTGTCGGCTATTCTGTTGTCCGGGGGATTGGTAGTCCTGTTGCTCTTCCTCGCGCATCCTGCGACGGCGTGACTTCTTGCCACCTGCGCTAAATCTGATCTGTAGGGCATCAAGCTCTTCTCCGGTCGCAGGGCGATATCTCTTGGCCACCGTATAACCTCCTATGCGCCTACGCGCGTCTTTTCTTTTTCTTGCTGAAAAAGCTCGTAGTCGGCCATACTACCGGTGTTTCCATCGGCGGCCGGAATGAAAACCATGAGTTCCGCTGGTGTTCCTACTGATCTGATGCGTGGGTCAATGTACCAATCTCCGGTGCGCCGATTCAATAGCACAACCGGGTGCCAATGGACCAGTTGTCCGTCAATGTCCCTTTGAAAGACGACGGACAACTCGCCGGCTGCGCCAAAGTATTTGCGCAACCGGGCCTCGCTGGCTTTGGTTGTGGTCGTGATGCCCGGACTGATCAAACAGCCGTTGCGTCTGACCTGGACTTCTCCGTCTCCTACTGCGTGGACGGAGATTCGCCAACAATCTGTTTGGCGGAGGGCGGCCCGGATGTGGCTTGGGACCGCATCGGGAATGAGAAGGCGGGGCCTGCCCCACTGGTCTAGCGCCTTAATGGGATAGATAATTGTCCTGTCTCCTGTTGGCATGATCCGGATATGTTCCGGGTCCGCCGCCGCCGCATCGTGAAGTGCCTGCGCGATTTCTATGTGTCCGTGTATGTATACCCTCATTGGTTTCGTCCCTCCTTTTTGACTTTTGAATAGTGAAATGAACAGAAGCGCCAAGCAGATACTTGACGCTCCATCTTATCATATTATTTAATTTGTGTCAACCCCCCTATGTCGCTTGCGGAGGTTTCAGCGCCATTTTGTGTTCTTTCGGGTCTATCTGCAAAATTTCAAATTCGTATTCTTGGCCCAACGATAGCGCTTCTTCCATTTTTTCTTTCGTGCCGAATTCGGATATGTGACAAAGACCCTGAATCCCCGGAGCTATTTCCACAAACGCGCCGAAAGGATTTAATTTCGTGACTTTTCCACGCACGAAGTCGCCCTTATTGTGTTGCGTTTCAATTTCCGCCCAAGGATCCGTTTTAAGAGCTTTTAACGACAGAAAAACGCGATCGCCCTCTATTTTTATGATTTTGGCTTTTATTTTTTGGTCTATTTTAAGGATTTCTCTCGGATGTCCCACAATTTTCCAGTCCAGTTCCGAAATATGGCAGAGTCCCTCAATAGAGGCTGTGTTGCCTTCTGCGGCGACCAGACTTTCTTTTTTCGCGTCTTCATTTTGAGGGTCTTGAGGCGGCGAAAACCTTATAAACGCGCCGAAGTCCACAATACCGCTTACCTCGCCGTCCACGACGTCCCCGACTTGATAGGCGGACAACAAATCTTTTATTTTTTCGGCCTCTTTTATTTTTTCGGACAAAATCAGTTTTTCTTCCCTTGGGTCAAGATCAAGAATGTGCACCTCCAGTTCCTGCCCGACGAATTTTTGCAGTTCGTGAAGAATTTGCGACTGGTCGGCGTTCTCCACGCGGGGGTAGTGCTCCGCCGACAGCTGAGACGCCGGCAAAAATGCCTGGATGCCCGAAACTTCGGCTAGCAGGCCGCCTTTGTTCGCGCCAAGAACCCTTACTTTTATCGGGCTTCTATTTTCTTTCGCGCCGCGAAGTGTTTCCCAGGTAAGTTCTTTCCCGGCTGCCTGAAGCGAAAGCTCAATATATCCGTCATCGTTTTCTATCTCCACGATTTTGCCGAAAATGCGCTCATCTTTTTTGAGTCCTTTAATTAAGTCGCGCGCGGCATGGAACTCGCGGCCGAAAACAATGCCGGTTCCCCACGGGCCCAAGTCAATATACAGCGCGGATCGTCCCTGCCCGGCGACTGTCCCCTCCATGATTTCTCCGACCTTGGGAGGCCTTAACAGGTAGGAAAGACTGTTTTGCTCAATAACGTTTTTCATATTTAGCAATATATCAGGAAACCAAAGTAAGGGCAAGTGTTTGGCTGGCTTGCAAAAATATGATAAGATTTAGACAGTAAGTTTTTGATTACCAAAAACATATGCATATAGTTTGGCACGGACAATCCTGTTTTCAGGTGCAGGTCTTAAGGCAAAAAGGTGAGCAGACGTCGCTTATAATAGATCCCTTTTCAGAGGAGATCGGTTTGCGGCTTCCCAAAATATCAGCCGCGGATGTGGTGCTGGTTACGCATGATCATTCCGATCATAACAACAAAAAAGGAATGGGCGGGTCCCCGTTTTTAATAGAAGGCCCCGGCGAATATGAAACGAGGGAAATTTTTGTTGAAGGAATACCGTCTTGGCACGACAATGCCAACGGAGGCGAACGGGGAGGCAACACAATATACGCGATAGAGGCGGAAGATATGCGCTTGTGCCATCTCGGCGATTTGGGACAAAAAGAATTAACCGAGAACCAACTGGAGCGGATAGGCGAGGCGGACATTTTAATGATTCCCGTTGGCGGCGTTTATACCATTACGGCTTCGGATGCCGTGAAGATAATCGCCCAAATAGAGCCGCGTATAGTAATTCCCATGCATTACGCCATTCCGGGTCTTAAGGTTAAACTTGACGGGGTTGATAAATTTCTCAAAGAAATGGGAGTCAAATCCGTAGAACCACAGCAGAAACTCCTGATAAAAAAGAAAGATCTGCCGCAGGAAGAAACAAAGGTTATGCTGTTAAAGCCTTAATTCTCAATAATTCTCAATGGGCGCCGTTCAAAAACCTAAAAATCGGCCGCCGCGAGCCAAAAAGCTTGTTTTTTGGCTCGTTATGGTTTTATCCGCCCTTCTATTGTCTTTGTGGTGGTGGAATGCGGCCCAAAAACGGATAAATCAGTTTCAAGGAAAAAATTTATGGGAAAGCGCCGAATTTCCTGGATTAAACCTGCCTCCGCTTCCGGAAGTCGGCGGCAGTGAAACAGCGCCGGAATAAACGATAAAAATGCCAAAAGAAGCGGATAAAAATAAAAACCCCGGCAATAAAGACAAGGCGGAGTTGGGATATATCAAACCCCGGGATATCGTTGAAGAGATGCGGGAATCCTACATTGATTACGCGATGTCGGTGATAGTGTCCCGCGCTTTGCCTGACGCCCGCGACGGCTTAAAACCAGTGCATCGCCGTATTTTATTCGCGATGCAGGAGGAAGGGTTGACGCACGGGGCTAAATACCGCAAATCGGCGACCGTGGTCGGTTCAACCTTGGGTCGTTATCATCCGCACGGAGATCAGGCCTTATATGATTCTTTGGCGCGCATGGCGCAGGATTTCTCATTGCGTTATCCTTTGGTGGAGGGCCAGGGAAATTTCGGTTCAATTGACGGAGATCCTCCGGCCGCGATGCGCTACACCGAATGCCGCCTTTCGCGCATTGGCGAAGAAATGCTGCGCGACATCGGACGCGACACCGTTGATTTTGCGGATAACTACGACGGCACGAGAAAAGAGCCCATGGTTTTACCCTCGCCGGTGCCCCAGCTTTTGTTAAACGGATCTTTGGGCATTGCCGTGGGTATGGCCACGAACATTCCGCCGCATAACCTTTCCGAACTGACGGACGCTTTGGTCTATTTTCTTGATCATCCCAAGGCCGCGACTGAAGATCTTTTCCAGTTTATTAAGGGCCCCGATTTCCCGACGGGCGGCACGATTTATGACCGCCAGGCCATAATAGAAGCCTATTCACAGGGAAAGGGCCCCATATTGATCAGGGGTAAGGTGGAAATTATTGAGGGCGAAAAGGGCGCTAGGATCCAGATTGTGATTAGCGAGATTCCGTTCCAGGTGCTTAAATCTTCGCTTATTGAACAGTTTGCCAATTTAGTTCAAGAGAAAAAGATTGACGGCGTGAAAGACATCAGGGACGAGTCGGACAAAGAAGGCATGCGCATCGTTATTGATCTTCAGCGGGACGCCTATCCTCAGAAAATCCTTAACCGGCTTTACAAATTCAGCGACCTTCAAAAAACTTTTCACCTGAATACGATTGCTTTGGTGGAAGGCATTCAGCCGCGGCTTTTGTCTCTGCCAGAACTTCTGCACTATTATCTTGAGCACCGGAGAGAAGTAATCGTGCGGCGCGTGAAATACGACTTGGAACGGGCCAAAGACCGCGCGCACATTTTAGAGGGACTGCATAAATGCCTTGCAAAAATTGACGCGGTAATCAAAACAATCAAGAGTTCGGCCAGCCGCGACGACGCGCAGAAAAACCTGATGAAACGTTTCAAGCTGACGCAGATTCAGGCCAACGCCATTTTGGAAACAAAGCTTTCCGCGCTGGCCAAACTTGAGCGGCAGAAAATAGAGCAGGAACTGCGCGACACCATGATTAAAATACGTGAGCTGGCCGCAATTTTAAAGAATACGGAAAAAATAAAGCAGGTTATGAAAAAAGAATTGCAGGAAATAAAGGAAAAATTCGGCGACGAAAGAAGGACCAAGGTGCTGGCGCAGAAAGTGGGCGAGATCGCCGAAGAAGATCTAATTCCGCAGGAGGAAACGTTAATTACCCTGACCCACGGCGGGTATATTAAAAGATTGAATCCGGGCACCTATAAAATGCAAAAACGCGGCGGCAAAGGAATGGTGGGTATGAAAACAGTGGGCGACGATTTGATTGAGCATTTCTTGTCCGCGATGACGCATGATTCTCTGCTTTTCTTCACGGATTCGGGTAAAGTGTTCCGCTGTCAGGCTTACGAAATTCCCGAGGGCAGTCGCGTGGCCAAAGGACGGGGCCTGCTTAATTTTCTTGAAATTTCTCCTCAGGAAAAAGTGCTGTCAATTATGCCTCTCGGCAAAGAAGACGCGGCAAGCGCGAAATATATTCTTTTGGTCACCAAGAATGGGGTCATAAAAAAGACGGAGCTCAAAGATTTTGACAACATCAGAAAATCAGGTTTAATCGCGATTACTCTAAAAAAAGACGATCTTGTGTCGCATGTGGGGAAAACCACGGGAGAGGACGAAATTATTCTGGTCACAAAAAAAGGACAAAGCATCAGGTTCTCGGAAAAACAGGTCAGGCCGATGGGCAGGACCGCGGCCGGGGTGACCGGCGTTCGCCTTAAAAAGGGGGACGAGGTGGTTGGTATGGATATAATCACGAAAAACCAGAAGCCGGAAGCGAAAGGCGCGAACTATTTGCTGGTGGTTACCAACAATGGTTACGGCAAAAGGACGGAAATTAAAGAATATCGTCTGCAGGGTAGGGGAGGTTCGGGCATCAAAGCCGCGCAGGTTACCCAAAAAACCGGGGATTTGGTGGCGTCGCGCGTTCTCGGAGGGGCAGAGGAGGATTTAATCGTTATTTCCCGCAAGGGACAGGTTATACGTACAAAAATCGGTTCAATAGCAAAATTGGGCAGGGCAACGCAGGGAGTTAGGATTATGCGTCTTGATTCCGACGACAAGGTTGCGTCGGCGGTGTGTATTTAGCGCTATAGATTTTAATCGGCTACCGCTAATTCATAAAAGTGGTATAATGGCGTTATGGGCATAAACCCTAAGTGCTTGTTTGGCAAAATGACAAAAATAAATCCAACAGAAGAATCGCGGATAAAGAAGGGCATACTTTTGCTTTTGCTGGCCAATACTTTGCTTTTGGCGCCGATTGCCGCGGTTCAGGGGGTAGAGATTCCGAACCCTTTGCGCGCTAATGACTTCAACGAATTGGTGGAAGGGATTATAAACTTTATCTTTAACATTGCTTTGGCGGTGGCGCCGATTATGATTATCGTTGCCGGGTTCGTGTTCGTAACTTCCGGGGGCGACCGGCTCAACATACAAAGGGCGAAAGACATTATGATCTATACCGTAGCAGGGCTTTTTGTGATATTAATAAGTAAGGGGCTGATTACGATGATAAGGAGTTTATTTTAGTAGAGCATAATAGATATAATAATGGAAAATGTCGGCATCATTTTGTGAAAAAAGGTCGGTTAGTCTAAAATAAGCATCATTTTATGAAAAAAGTTTTATCAGCGTTCTTAATGTTTGGCTTGTTTGCCCTGCCGGCAGTGGCTTTTGGCGCAGTCACAACGGTTCCTGAAGGACCGCAGACTATTGACGCCTTGCTTGGCACCATTGGGGTAATAACCAACTGGATTTTTTCCATTTTGCTGGTTGTGGCGGTGGTTTTCATCCTTTTGGCCGCGTTCCAGTTTGTAACTGCCGGCGGTAACGCGACCGCGGTGCAGGAGGCTAGGCAGAAATTGCTTTACGCGGCCATCGGTGTTATAGTGGCTGTGGCGGCGAAAGGAATAGTGACGGTTGCGAAAAGCGTACTCGGCGCTGGCGGCGGAGGCGGCGCTTTTTAAGCGGATAGCATTGATCGGATTTCACCTTCCCCGTTATCCTTTCGGGATAACGGGGGATTGTTTTATTGGCGAACAGGGTTTAAAATACCCAAAGTTTATGCGGTTTGTCTGGGTGGCGGAACGGTAGCTCTCGCACCAAAGCATAGCTTGGTACGAGGCGGGCGCGCCGGCCATCTTTTTAAAAATATGTCCCCGTGGCGGAACTGGCATACGCGCGGCGCTTAGGACGCCGTCCCGCAAGGGTTGCAGGTTCAAATCCTGCCGGGGACACATTGCGAATGGCGCGGGGCGCCTAATTTAAGTATTTAGTAATTCCAAGTCGGAAGCCACAATCTGGACAAAAACTTGCCGTTGGCGAGGGGAATACCGTAAGTAAGCGGAGCGAAATATAAGAAGCCCATTAGCGCGAGGAATAGTATTCCGGCCAAGATGATATTTGCTTTTTTTGCCGCGAAGGAGGACAAGATACCATCTGCCGATACCGAGAAAATGACAATTGAAAACAACAGCGCCGGTAAATAGTGATAAAGCATAGTGTCCTTTGCTATAGACGCGAAAGGAAGAAAAAATATTAAATAAGCGGCAAACAGATAAAAAAGGGGAGGCGAATCAAAAACTTTCGGCAAGACAATGCGGTAACCGAAGAGGAAACGTTTTACCAAAAAATAAATGGTTCCAAGTATGCCGAGAAAACCGAACAACCAGACAACGGGATTGCCCAGCAAGTATATATTAGAAATATGGGTTTCATCTATTTGAACTTGATGGTACGGGATGGGCCTAACCATGAACGGCCAGCTGTACCATGGCGATGCGTAATAGAAATTTTTATCTGAACTTCCAACGGTTCCGGATATTATCCAGATGTTTTGGCCGGCTATCCTCTCTAAAACATTGCCGTAGACATTCTCATTCATAAGTATGCGGGCCTCCGGAGGAGATTTTGAAAATGTTTCCAGCATCGCCCCGCAATTTTTTACGCAGGGATTGGGTAGCAGGGCGATATGGAGGGCAAAAATAACGATGTAGGTTGCAAGCGGGAGTATCAGAAGAAATGCCGCCCAAATAAGGGCGTTTTTCTTTATTGCGATATTTTTCCGCCAAAAAAGGATAAGCCATACGAAAGCCAGCGCGCCAAGCCCCACCAATTTTATGGATATCGCCGCCCCCAAGGTTAGCCCGCACGCGATGCTTAAGATACGCCATTTTACGGAGAAGATCCGGCGTTTTTCCGCCAATAGAAAGATGTAGATTGAAAGCAGTATAAAAAAAAGTAACGGGATGTCCAGGAGGATAAATCTTGATTCAACAATAAGCGCGTTGTCAAAAAGCACTAAAAAAGCGGCTAAAAACGCCGCGCGGCGGGAGAAATTAAGTTCGCGTACAAAAATATATACAAGGGGAACCAGGAGGGCGCCGGTTAGGGCGGCAAAGGAGCGGAGCGCGATATAATTTATACCATCGGGATATAGCGCTCCCGCTGCAAAATCAAACCCCGGGGTAACGCCTCCGCCGAGCCAGCCAAAAAAAGCGAAAAGCATTTTGCCGAGCGGGGGATGGATGTCTGCGTAGAATTGGTGCGAGAAATACTTGGAGGCGTAAAGCCCGAAGTGCGCTTCGTCAAAAACCACCGCAGGCGGTGTGCCAATATGCCAAAAGCGGGTAAAGAAGCCCGCTATTATCAGGATAATTAATTCCGGATATCGCAAAATCTGCATTTCATCGCGGCCGTTTATTCCTCCATTTCCTGTACCGCGATTTTTTTCTTCCCTTTGCTTTCAATTTTTGGCATGCGGATTGTCAGGACGCCGCGTTCCAGAGAGGCCTTGATTTTATTGCCGTCAACTTCAACCGGCAGAACCAGCCGCCTTGAAAACAAACCCCAGTAGCATTCCCGCAGAATGAAATTTTGGCCTAGGGTTTCGGTTGTCGCCGGAGGCCTTTCACCGCGGATCACCAGCATATTGTCTTCCACGGAAATATCCAGTTCCTCCGGCTTTACTCCGGCGACGGGCGCCTGCACAACGAGTTCGTTTTCGGTTTCGTAAACGTCAATTGCCAGCTCTCCGAATTTTTGGTCTTGTTCCTCGTCCCATTTCCGCGGCGACGGCTTTTTGGGACGGCTCTCCGTGTCGTCCGGCGGCGAAACATTTTCAGTTTTTTTTGCCGCGCCCTTGGGCCGGCCTCTTTTTTTCGGCTTCTGTTCGGTTTGCGCCTCGTCTTCCGCGATATTCATTTTTAGTTTCTCAAAAAAACTCATATATTGCATTTATTCGGCATACGTTTTAATAATTGGAATCCCCAAGAAGTGGAAATGGCTAATCCTATCAGTATGCCGACGGGGATAATCAATTTACCCAAGCCTGCAACCTCCATTATAGAAAAATTAAAAAGTCCGTGCAAGACGGAAGCCAGAAAGAGGCCCGCCAAGAAGAAAATCAATTTGAATTTTGGACGGCTGAAGGAAAGCGCGACGAAGTATCCGAACGTTCCCGAGGTGAGGGCGTGCAGGAAAGTTGCGCCCACAAAGCGCTGTATGGTTAAAGCGACGCTGTTTTGAAAAAAGGATTCCTGGCATAATGCCGCGGCGAATTCACCGGCGCATTGCTGCAGAAGATACAAAAGGTTTTCCAGCGCCGCGAAACCCAGGGCGCTGATAATCATATAAAGCATTACATCTAGCGGTTCGTCCAGCTCGGAGCTTGCGAAAACGCTTTCACGCGCAGCCAGGTATTTAAAAATTTCTTCGGTCATTCCGACGACAACAAAAAAATAAATTCCGGAGATAAAGAGCGGGGAAAGAGGAAGTAGGGCCAGTTTGGGCTCCAGCAGAACTTCTAGTGCGGCGGCGGGAATTGTCGCCGCAACGCCGTAGGCAAACACCCGCACGATCATTTTTTTGGATTCCGGGTGGCGGTCTTTATGCAGATAAAATAAGAGCCATATGGTGCTGGGAGCTAGCGCGAAAAAAGGGAGAATGTAGTAATTCATAGACGCGGCCAAGATTCAATCATTAAGCATTTTTCTTTGCGCGAAAGAGGCAACTGCTGATATATTGTCTCGGTTACAAAAGGGACAAAGGGGTGCAAAAGTTTCAGGGAATTTAACAAGACATGCAATAATATCGTTTTTGTTTGGGCGCCAGAGCCCTCAATTCGTTGAGCACTCTGGTTTTTTATTTGGGTTTTTGCGGTTTCAATATAAACGTCGCAAAAATCATGCCAGAAAAAATCGTATAATTTTTGCGCCGCTTTGCCGAATTGCAGTTTTTCAATGTTGTCGGCAGTTTCTTTCGCCGCGCCGTCAAGCGCTTTTAATATTTTTTTGTCGGCAGCCGTTTTAGGATTAGGCCCGCCTTCTTTCGCTAAACCTGCCTGCCGGCGAGGCAGGGCTGCGGAGGACTCGCCGATTTGTCCGAGGACAAATCGGCTCGCGTTCCAGATTTTATTGCAGAATTTTTTCCCCATTACGATATTATCCTCACCGAATCTGATATCTTGCAGGTCGCCGGTCTGCCATGCAAGGCCCCACCTCGTCGCATCGGCCCCGTATTTTTCAATCAGTAAAAGCGGATCAATGCCGGTGCCCAAAGATTTGGACATCCGTTTGCCTTCTTTCGTGAGTATGGTGCCGTGGATATAAAGCTTTGGGAAGGGCTCTTTTTTCATAAATTCCAGGCCGGAAAAAATCATGCGCGCGTCCCAAAGATTTATTATCCCACGGTCATTAGTGAGAAAATCGGTCGGATAAAATTTTGCCAAATCGTTTGTTTTCTCCGGCCAGCCGAGCGCGGCGAACGGCCACAGGGCCGAGGAAAACCAGGTGTCTAAAACATCGTTAACGCCATCCAGAGGGATTTTATGCCCCCACCAGATTTGCCTTGAAATGCACCAATCCCGTATGGAGCGCAGCCCTCCTTCGCCATAGGCCTCGGATGGGCGCAACCAATCAAGATATATTTTTTCCCAGCGCTTCGGCGTAAATTTCACTTTGCCGGTTTTAACGGCTTTCATAGCCGCTTTCGCCAACTGATCCATTTTCAAAAACCATTGTTTTGAAAGAATGGGCTCTATCATGGAGCCGCACCGGTAACATAAAGATATGTTGTGCGCGTAGTCTTCCGTTTTCTCAATCAGTCCCAGCTTTTCCAAATCTTCTATGATTTGTTTTCTTGCTTCGGCGGTTTTCATTCCGGCATAGCGTATTCCGGCCCCCTCGGTCATTCTGCCGTCCGGGCCGATTACCTGCACAATAGGAATTTCTGGATGGCGCCTGTGAATTTCAAAGTCAGCCGCATCATGGGCCGGAGTTACCTTTACTATTCCCGTGCCGAATTTCGGGTCAACCGCTTTGTCGGCGATTACTTTAATTCGTATTTCTTTTAATTTGGGTTCTTTGTCTTTCGGGGTCGTCGGATCAACCGACTTTATGGTAATTTCTTTGCCGACATAATCCTTATATCGTTTATCGGAAGGATGGGCCGCGAGGGCCGTGTCGCCGAGTTTGGTTTCAGGCCGCGTCGTGCCCAAAGTAAGCTGGCCGTATTTTATGTAATAAAAATTTCCTTTTTCCTCGCGGTATTCTATTTCCAAATCTGAAAGGCTTGTCCTGCATCGCGGACACCAGTTAACGCACCTCTCTCCCCGGTAAATCCACCCCTTTTTGTAATAGTGCGAAAAAGCCTTCTCTACCGCCTTTTGATAGGGGGCGTCCATGGTAAAGCGAGTCCGCGACCAATCCGCGGACACGCCGAGAGCTTTTAATTGCTCAACAATGGCGTTACCGTATTTTTCTTTCCATCGCCACACTTTTTCAATAAATTTCTCGCGGCCGAGGTCAAAACGAGTCAGCCCCTCTTTTTTCAACTCTTTTTCTACTATATTCTGGGTCGCTATGCCGGCGTGGTCGGTTCCCGGAAGCCATAACGTTTGATGCCCCTCCATGCGCTTTTTGCGGATAAGGATATCAGAGAGCGTAGATTCCAGCGCGTGCCCCATGTGCAAAGAACCCGTTATGTTGGGAGGAGCCATAACCATGGCATACGGTTTTTTGCTGTGAGTTTTTTTTGGAAGGTTGTCGGGATTAAAAAAGCCGCTCTTTTCCCAGAAAGCGTATATTTTGCCCTCTACGTTTTTTGGCTCGTAAGCTTTGGAGAGTTCCATAAAACTTGTTTTATTGTAGAATTTTTCTTGATTTTTTTCAATTCCTGGGTTAGGATTAGGAAAGTTTTCGCGGGAACCGACAGTTATATTTATCAAGGTTAGAATCCACGAAATAAGCCGCGGATATATTTTTTTCGGGGTTGTTCATTTCGCCCCCATCGTCTAGTGGTTAGGACAACGCCCTTTCAAGGCGTAAACACCGGTTCAACTCCGGTTGGGGGCGCAAGGCACTTGACATAGTTTCTTGCCCGTCCTAAAAAGAAAAGAACATCAGATAGTTCCCGAAAGGAACCTGAGAAAGGAAAGGGCAACCACCCCGAGCTTTATGCGAAGGGTGGCGACGACTCTATCCCTAAAGGGTAGAGTTTTTTTGTTTTCTGTTTACTCTCGTAGCGGTTGCACTACTGTTAAGAATCTGTTAAGAACAGTGTAAGCGTTTGTTCTTTACAAATGTTTGTAGCGGGCGGGGCTTAATATATCCAGCCAGCTATATTTTATAGCCTATGGGATATATCGCGCGTATCGCTCGCTGTAAAAAAGGAAGAGCCGATGACCGTAAAGATACCAAACCTAAGATTAATTCGGGTAAAACAAGCGGCGGCATAGCGGTAGAGAAAGAAAAAAGGAGGAGAGGGCAATGCCAAAGACTGACGGGCTTTCTGAACTGTCTCTGGGTTTTCATATTCAAGAAGTACTGGCCGAGCGGCGGCGTTTTGAGAACGCAGCCCAAGCCGTTACCCGTATGATCCACGGTAGCGGACTGGATAAGGTTACCCGGGGCGGAAGAACAGTCTATGATTATAGGTTTTTCCGCGAGGGAAAGAAACATCCTATCGGGTGGTTTAAAGAGATTAATGAATTCGTCAACTTTGTAGAAGAAGCCGCAAGGCATGCTTCAAGCGCCGAGCAGGCCTTTGTGCTCATCGGGGAGCCGGGCAACGGAAAGACATTCTTCGTGGATTACGTTTGCGACAAATATCGGCAGTTTCTAACTCTGCCCGGAAACCAGAGATACACGTTTGAGTTTTTCAACCTGGATCAAGTAGGACAATACGGCAATATTCACGTCATCCAGTCCCAAACTTTTGAGGATCCTATGATTCTGGCCATGAACCTCTTTGCATCAACCCATCAGGGCAAGGCCTATTTAGCCGAGGCGGGATTTTCCGACCAGCGAATAGACCAGTTGTACGCCGATTATCGTCCTCTTGGCGCCTGCACAGAATATATTTTGAATGATATCCGCCGGCATTGCGATGGCGATTTACAGAAAATGCTTGAGTTCGTGCGGGTGGCTCCAGTGCTAATAGCTACAAGCCTGGGCACCGTGACCGGCAAGTACTCCGCGCGCGACAAGATTACTTCTTCATCCGTGGACCTTCTGGGAGAAGAGGATTTGTCGCGAATCCTTAACCTGGCAGATACCTCCAACCCTTATAAATACAACGTCCGGAGAGGGGCCTTGGCGCGAGTGGCCGGAGGCGGCATCCACTTTTCAGACGAAATTTGCAGAAACAAGTCGGATCTTGTCCAAGTTTATCTCCAGGTTGTGCAGAACCGAAATATTGAACTAGACGGATACCGTTGGCCTATTGATACGTTGGTTGTCTGCACAAGCAATGGCGATGCCTACAACGACTTCGTTGCCGAGAAAAAGGAGGCTCCGGTCAAAGACCGCTTCAAGCTTTGTTATGTCTCGCACAACACAGATTACCTGCTCCAGCAGGAATTGACCCGCTACGCGATAGGTTCTGAAAAAAAGACCACGGTTATAGGTAAGGGGCTTCACGAAGACCCCAACCTGGGTTACGCGATTTCAGTACTGGCGGTCCTGACCCGCCTTCCGCATACGGATAAGCTGACCCCGCTTGAAACTATGAAGCTGGAAGCGGGAGAGGTTGCCGGAGAAAAGTCCGTTGAAACGCTTATCGAAATCAAGAACCTTTTAAACAAGAACCAGGACGTCACTCGCCGCTGGGGACAGCGGGGCATCGGCCACCGCGGTCTGGGAAGAATTATCCAAAGGATGCTTGCCATGTCCGAAACCCATGAAGGCGAGTGTCTCTTCGCGAGAGACATTTTCCAGGCTTTTGAGGAAGAGGTCGCCGATTACGTTGCGGATGGAGTTGACCGCGATAAATTCCTGAAAGATTTGGTGCTCGCCAAGAAATTGTATCGGCAGCGCATTGAGACCTCTATTTTCAACGCCTACATGGAAGACGCCGACGCGGTCAAAAGAGACGTTATGGGCTACATCAACATGATCGTAGCCCTGGGCTCGGGTCAGCTGGGGCCTGATAAGACATGGCCATATAGAGATCCGAGAACCGGCAAGTTAACCGCAATCAAGGTAGACGAGACATATCTCAATAACGTCGAAACAAGACTGGGACTTAACAGCCGCGAACGGATAGAAGATTTCCGGGACAAGATGCGGATGCTTCACGGCCAGAAACTTTTGACCAACCCTAACTACGACTTTATGGATAATGAAGCCTTGGTTAAGGCGGTAACCGAGGTAAAGCTGAAGTCTGACGTGAACGGCGTCTCTAGCCTGGCCGGCGCTCTGGCCAACCGGACCAACGACGAAAACGTCCAGCTTAACAGCCGGATGATTAAAACGATGGTTGGCACCTTGGGCTATTGCGCTAAGACATGCGCCGTAAAAACGATTGAGTATTTCTGTACTCCAGAAGACCAAAGCTAAAATAATTTGTTTGCACCTTGCAACAACGGTAGAGTCCCTCCCCCTAAGGAGAGGGACTCATTTCCAAGGGAGTATGGAGGTTTCATATTTCTTTGGAAATGAGTTTGGGAATGCACTGCATTTTCTAGATTCAGCGTTCTTTACAATATGCAAAAATACATATGGAGGTGAAACGATGAGAAATCAAGAAGATCAAGATGAATGCATGACCGATCTTGATAAGTTGGGAATGCGTTTGGCCGCACAAGCGCATTTTGAGGCGATTGAGGCGAGGTTTCTAAATCGGCGCGAACGCAGGTCAATGGGAAAGATCACGGCCTTGGAATCCCTGGAAGATCTCTTGAAAAGAGATGCGGAGAGGGAAAAGGACGGATTCCCGAAGAAAATAAAATTCAGGAGAATTCTGACCGGCTCCGGGAAAGTGGGCACAGTGCCCTTTGTTGAAGAAGATCAGCTGGCCCATGGGGAGTTCGAGCCAAAAAGGATTGTCCAACTGGGCCAATTTCTAGACGACGATGAGGACGACAATGACGATATAGGCGAGGGTGTGGGCCACGGCAAAGGTGAAGTCGGGGACGTGATTGGTGAAGTGCCTCTGCCGCTGGGCGGCGGTGGCGGTGACGGAGATGATGGCGGAGACGGAGACCAGGGGCCGGGCGCTGGCGAGGAGTCCGCGGACCACGCCTTTGAAGAAGAGGCGTATGAGATCGGCAGACGGCTCATGGAAAAACTTCAGCTGCCCAACCTGAAGGAAAAGCGCAAAAAAGTCCCCATCGATGAATATACGTATGATTTGGACGACCGGCATCGAGGTTCCGGCCAATTCCTTGACAAGAAAGCGACTCTAAGGCGAGTCGTAAAGACAAATCTGATCTTGGGCAGGGTTGACAAGGATAATCTTGACACGACGAAAATGGTAATTGGGCCTCAAGATTTGATATACCGGGTTCTTTCTAGGGAGAGGGTCTGGAAGTCGCGCGCGGTGGTAATTTTCATGAGGGATTATTCTGGTTCTATGTGGGGAGAGCCCACAGAGGCGCTGGTTAGCCAGCACCTGATGATTTACGCGTGGCTTTTATTCGTATATGAACGGTTGGTCATTCCAAGATTTATTGTGCATGACACTCGGGCGAGAGAAGTTACGGCCAGAGAGTACTTCGGGCTTGCTTCCAGCGGCGGAACAATGATTGTTTCCGGCTACAAAGAAATCAATAAAATCGTGAAAGGCGGAGGGCTGGACAACGATTATAATATCTACGTTTTCCAGGGCACGGACGGCGATGATTTCGACGACGACGGCAGGGAAACTCTTCCCGAACTCGAACAAATTTTGGAGTACGCGAACCGTGTGGGAGTCACCCTTTTTAAGCACCCGTATTACACGGGAAAGAACATTGAGACTTCTTTTGAGAAATATATTAAAAAGGGCGGCATCCTTGAAAGAAAAGACGTATTCCGTATGCATGTGATGTCGAATTATAACATCACCGAGGAACAGAATATTGAAGCCCTGAAGGTGCTTATCGCGCAGGATTAGGAAGATTCTTCCTTGGGAGGTGAAGCAATGGAGCTGCTAAATCAGCAAATGAAAGCGGAAATGGAAGAATGTAAAAAGCGAGCCAGGGCTGCCGGTTTGCAGTTTCCAGACAATACGCTGGAATATAAGGTCAGCAACCTGGACATGCTGGAGTTGTCGCCCAAGCATATGATTCCCACGATGTACGACTACTGGGTTCATGATGTTGCAACCATCAGAAACAAGTGGCTGTACGATATGTATCCGCACAACCCTTATGAGACTGTCATTAACACCAGGCCCCCGATTTCTTTTTACAATCAGGATAACGCCGATTGGTTCAACGTAGTGATTTTTTATCACGTTTTAGGCCATATAGACTTTGACCAAAACAATGTGTCTTTCAGGAAGACCTGGGATGACGATTTTGCCGGACAGGCGTTGGCCGATAAAAGACTTATCAACAGGATCCGCGAAGAGTTGGGGCCGAAAAAAAGATGGGTTGACTACGTAATCGAGTTTGCCCGAGCCCTGGATAATTTGGTCGGATACTACAAAGAGCTAGAGGAGGTCGATCGGCAGGATACTTCAGCGATTTTCAGCTCCGCTTCCAGAAAAAGAGAGTATTACTTCAGTCATTTCCTGCCGCGTTTGCAGGAAGCGAGAACCATCAGCCACGCGTTCTATTATGACGAGATAGAGCGCTATAACCGTTGCGTAATGCAGTTCGGAAGCGATGAGGGTGAAAAAGCTTTCTTTGACGATGGCTATATGCTGGGCAGGTTTCCCCAGTTCCACTCATTTTTTAAGAAATGGGAAGAGCAGGAACGGAAGCCCAAACCCAAAGATGTTTTCCAGTACGTGATGGAGCATTCGGAGTTTTTGAATACGGAAGAAAATCTCTGGATGAAAGATGTCATCCAGGTGGTGCGAAGGACATCTTTGTATTTCCAGCCCCAGATTAGGACAAAGATTGCCAACGAGGGATGGGCAAGCCTGTGGCACGAACGGCTATACATACCCGACGAAAGAAACGCGACCCACGATACGGACTTTGCCAAGGTTGTCTCCGGCGTAACTCTTATTCCGCAGTTGGGGATCAATCCTTACGCGACTGGTAAACACCTCTTTGAATTTATTGAGGAATTGGGAAGAAAGGGACGTCTCTCGCCAGCGTATCATATGCTTAAAAACAAGGACGCGAGAGAAAGGTACGACCAGCGGTTGGGAGAGGATTACGGCAAGCAAGTTATGCTTGAAGCGAGAAAATACCTTGATGACTTTTTGCTGATTAACTTCCTCTCCGACGAAGATTTCCAGGATTTCATTGATACGCATCAGCTTTGGATTGCCGGCGCTCGTCCCAGCCGCGAGCACTGGAAAATGGCCGAAATATATATTAAGACAAAAAGCGGCAAGGATTACCGCAAAATACTTAATGGCATGCTTTACCATCCCCCGCATATTGATTGGGAAAGTAAAACCAAGGACGGCGAGTTATACCTTGACCATGTGTATGAAGGCAGAACCCTGCATACTAAATCCATTGCGGCGGTTTTGATTGGCCTGGAGTTTTTCTGGGGCAAGCGCGTGATGCTGGAAACAACCGAGTATGAAGAAGTCCAGCCCAAAAACTGGTGGGAATGGCGGGAATTGGGACGGAAGCCGCAATACAAAAAAGTCAGGGTTCTTTACACCTGTGATAAAAAGAAGGCGGAGAGAAAGGTTCTTTAAGCGATATCTTAAGGGCCAGTCCATTGTTTCTTTACGGGGACGGGCTGGCCCTTAAATTTTTATCATAAAAGTTTTCTGTGTTTTGGCCCCCATACTGATTGCGGGTATCCGCAATCAGTATGGGGGCCAGGGCAGAGG
>Ga0209542_10005498_pt1 | contig 25235 bp, 34 predicted proteins | sample RifCSPhighO2_01_FD_184028 | JGI IMG/M metagenome (GOLD analysis project Ga0209542, IMG submission 184028) | Soil microbial communities from Rifle, Colorado - Rifle CSP2_plank highO2_0.1 (SPAdes) (version 2) | ecosystem: Environmental > Terrestrial > Deep subsurface > Rock core/Sediment ...
AAATTTTATCAAGTAATAGGAGTGGCTCATCATAGTGAGACACTTGAAGAGCTTGTTGTTTACAGAGCTCTTTATAAAACAGAATATGGGGTAAACGCCCTGTGGGTTCGGCCAAAAACTATGTTTTGTGAAAATGTAATAATAGAGGGAAAAGAAGTCCCTCGATTTAAGTTAGTAGAAGAATTGCGATAATTTGACATATGTCGTAGTGTAATGTTATAAATACTATTACTTTATGGCAGTTGAAGCATTACCTTTACCTCCCGGTAACCTTTGGAGTTTAGAACATAGCAATTATGGTGTTGCGCGTTACCCAGAAATTAACTCACCGAGAGAGGTAAGTGAGGAACTGGAGAATTTTATCAGAGGAATTACAGAGAGTTATATAGCTTCCCCGGAATGGCATTTTCAATCAATAATGGGAAATGAGCACTTGTTTACCTTGGTTTATTGTAACCCCAATAGAGATGAGCTAAAGGAAACACCTCCGGAAGCGGAGCTTTTAAATCCGATACAGTCAATAACTCATCCCTCACACTTTCCAGGTAATCAATGGGAATTAAGAGTGGAGCCACTAACTGAACTTATAAAGGGAACAAATAAGTATCCGAGTAAATTATATGGGTCGTATAACCAAATTGGAGCTAGAAAGACTCAAGATAAGGTAGTAATGGCTGACTACGCCCACTGGACAGAGAGGACACACTTTTACCAGGCAGGAATATTTTTGATTCAAGGATCATTAATGCCGCTTAAGGAAAGAATAGGACGAGTCGAGGAAGAGAAAAAAGTACTTATGGATCAATACAAAGCCAAACTCGAGGATTTTGACCAGAAAATTAAAAGGTTAAATGCTCTTGCAACATCTTTTCCCAGACCTTTTGTTCTCCCTAGTTAAAGGGTAGACTTGATTTCTTTTACTAGATTTGATATACTACCTCCCAGATGTTAAGCACTATCTCCAATCCTTGTGTTAGATGTGGTAAAGAACGAATTGTTCTCAAAACTTGGACTGCGCTAGTAGGTAAAGCTAAGCTAACTTATACTGATACAGCTTGTCCTGATTCTGATTGCCAAAAAGTTATTAATGATGAAATTTTAGCTCAAAAAACTAAAAGAGAAGAAATTGAGACTAAAAAGGCTAAAGATAAAGAAGAAAGAGCCAAACTCCTAGCATCAGCTAAAAACTAATTTGGCCAAATTTAATTCAGTGCTTGACTTACACAATATCTTGTAGTAAACTCCCTATAGTTCAATAAAAAGACCAAAGGCGTACTCACGGGTACGCTTGTTTTCATTGACTTTATAAGCGAAGCTTGAAAACTGCGTTTGAAAGATGAGCTTTCAAACTGGTTTATAAATGGGCCATCTACAAAATGTATCAAGGAAGGCGTTACTGGGGTGAATCAAAAGCCTTAGCACCGGAGCTTAACCTAATTAAGCTTCAGCTAGACTCTTATAATTGGTTTCTCTCTGATGGAATTAGAGAGATATTAGACGAAATCTCCCCCATTGATGATTTTACCGGTAAAAATTGGGTTTTAGAATTGGGAGGTTACCAATTCGGAGGAGCAAAATACAATCCAGGAGAAGCTCAGTTAAAAGGTGTAACTTTTGACGCCCCCCTAAAAGTTGCCACAATCCTAACTAATAAACAAACTGGCCAACGTTACGAGCAAGAAGTTTTCCTTGGTGATATCCCCCAAATGACAGAGAAGGGGACTTTTATTATAAACGGGGTTGAAAGGGTTATTGTTAACCAGATTGTCCGTTCCCCTGGAGTATTCTTTTCCACAGTTGATGATCCAATTACAGGACGTAAACTTCATCAGGTAGAACTTCGCCCATATAGAGGTTCATGGTTAGAATTTTCTATTTCCAGAACAGATGTTTTGACCGTCAAAATTGACAGAAGAAGAAAGTTTACAGCTACCACATTTTTGCGAGCCATCGGTTTTGGTACCGATGAGGAAATAAAAGCTCTCTTCGGGGAAGTTGATAATAGTGAGAAAAGCTTAATTGATACCACCCTTGCTAAAGACGGTACTAAAGGAACAGATGAAGCTTTGCTTGAAATCTTTAGAAAAATGAGACCAGGGGACCCAGTGGTAATAGATTCTGCCAGAGGATTTTTAGAAGGAATGTTTTTTAATAAAAGACGCTATAACCTTTCTAAAGTTGGACGCTTCAAGATTAATAAAAGGCTTAATCTTGAAACACCTAACACTCCAGAAACATCAGTTTTAACAAAAGAAGACGTAGTAGCTACTCTTCGTTATCTAATAGGTTTAGTAAATGGTACTGGTAAAATTGATGATATTGACCACCTGGCTAACAGAAGAATCAGACGAGTCGGTGAGCTAGTACAACAAAATGCTTTTCGTTCCGGAGTTTTAAGACTGGAAAGGGTTATAAAGGAAAGGATGAGTTTACTTTCTCAAGATCAGGAAATCGTACCGGCAATTTTAGTTAACGCTAAACCTGTGATTGCCGCTATTAATGAATTCTTCCGTTCCTCACAACTTTCCTCAATTTTAGATCAAACTAATCCACTGTCAGAACTTGATCACCTTCGCCGATTATCTGTTATGGGAGCAGGTGGAGTAACTAGAGAGAGAGTTAGCTTCTCTATCCGTGACATCAATCACAGCCAATATGGTCGTATTGACCCAATTAGATCTCCTGAAGGACAAAACATTGGTTTAGTTACATATTTAGCTCTATTTTCCAGAATTAATGAGTACGGATTTTTAGAGACTCCCTATAGAAAAGTTGTTAATGAAAAGGGTAGAGCTAGGGTTACTGATGATGTGGTTTACTTGGCCGCAGATGATGAGGAAGATTTAACTATTACCGAGGCTACGGTACCGGTTGATAAGCAAGGCTACATTATTCCAAAAAGAGTACCAGCCAGAAAATCCGGTAACTTCTTTGAAGCAGCTGCCAGTGATGTAAGTTTAATGGACGTTTCGCCGCAACAAATTGTTGGGACTTCTGCTTCAATGATTCCATTTCTAGCTCACGATGATGCTAACCGAGCCTTAATGGGTACTCACATGCAATGTCAGGCAGTGCCATTACTCAGACCAGAAGCTCCAATTATTGGTACTGGTATGGAATCTGTTATATCAGACAATATGGGAAGAGTTGTCAGAGCTCCGGAAGATGGGGTTATTAGCTATGTTGACTCAAGTACGGTTGTCTTAAAAAGTAAAAAAGGTGAAACTGAATATTCAGTTAAACAGTTTGTAAACTCTCCTCAAGGAACTTGTTATTCTCAGCATGCGGTAGTTAAGTTAAATCAAAAAGTTAAAGCTGGAGACTTACTTGTTGATGGTGCAGCCAGCCAAGGTGGTGAGTTAGCACTGGGGCGAAACCTACTGATTGCTTACATGAGCTTTGATGGATTGGGTTATGAAGACGCTATTGTTATCTCTGATAGGTTGGTAAAAGAAGATGTTTTATCATCCATTCATATTGAAGAATACGAGATTGATGTTGTTGAAACTAAGCTTGGTCCTGAGGAGTTAACTCGCGATATCCCTAATGTTTCAGAAGAAGCTTTGGCTAATTTAGATGAGGCAGGGATTATTAGAATTGGGGCAGAAGTAGGACCAAACGATATTTTAGTTGGTAAAGTTCAACCAAAAGGTGAAACAGAATTAACTGCTGAGGAAAGACTGCTTCAAGCCATCTTTGGTGAGAAAGCGAAGGAGGTACGGGATACCTCCTTACGTATGCCTCACGGAGAGAGAGGTACAGTTATTGGCATTCAAATTCTTGCTAGAGAAGATGGAGATGAGTTAGACGCAGGTACTCTCCAGCGAATTAAAGTAAAAGTGGCTCAACTTAGAAAAGTAACTGAGGGAGATAAACTAGCTGGTCGACACGGCAACAAAGGAGTTATCTCTAGAATTGTTTCTGAATTCGATATGCCGTATCTTCCAACTGGTGAGAGAATCGATATTATTATCTCACCCCTATCAGTTTTATCCAGAATGAACTTGGGTCAGCTAATGGAAACTCACTTAGGGTTTGCTGCTAGTAAATTAGGTTATAAAGTGGCAGCTCCGGTATTTGAGAAGATTCCAGAAGAAATCGTTGCAGAACAACTTAAATTAGCAGGAATTCCAGAAAATGGTAAATGCCAACTTATTGACGGAAGAAGCGGCGAGTATTTTGATGCTCCAGTAGTTGTAGGTAAAAACTATATCCTAAAGCTGATCCATATGGTTGAAGAAAAGATCCATGCTCGTTCAACCGGACCGTACTCATTAGTTACTCAACAACCATTGGGCGGAAAAGCTCAAATGGGAGGCCAGAGACTGGGAGAAATGGAAGTTTGGGCACTAGAAGCTTACGGTGCGGCGCATATTTTACAGGAAATGTTAACTATCAAATCAGATGATGTGGTAGGACGTGCGAAAGCTTTTGAAGCTATAGTTAAAGGTATTGATATTCCACAAGCCTTAATTCCTGAATCCTTCAAGGTTTTGGTTAAAGAGTTACAGGCTCTATCTTTGGGAGTAGAAACCATTGGAGCGAAAATTGTCCCGGCAGTGGTAGTATCTGAGGATCAAACTTTGCAGGAAAATGTAGAGGGATTGGCAGATGCTTTGGGAGTGACTGAATTAACAGGTGCTCAAGCAGAAATAGAAGGAGAGGGAGAAAAAAGTCCTTTTGAGATTAAGATTATAGACACGGATACTCCACCAATGGAAGAAGAGATAGGAGGAAGCAGCGATGAATGATTTTATTTCGAAGAATCAAGGAGTGAATTTATGAACGATCTTATCGATTTTGAAAGTTTAAAAGTAACAGTAGCCAGTCCAGAACAAATTAGATCCTGGAGCTTTGGTGAGGTTACAAAACCTGAAACTATAAACTATAGAACCTTAAAAGCCGAGAAAGATGGTTTATTTTCTGAAAACATTTTTGGTCCTACCAAAGACTATGAATGTTACTGTGGTAAATATAAAAGAATCCGCTACAGAGGTGTAATTTGTGACAAATGTGGAGTTGAGGTTACTCAGTCGCGTGTCAGAAGAGAAAGAATGGGACATATTACTCTAGCAGCTCCTGTTGCACACATCTGGTTTGTTAAAGGTGCTCCTTCCAAATTGTCTCTTATATTAGATATTCCTCCAAAATCTCTGGAAGCTGTTATCTATTTTGCTTCATACTTGGTAATTGAAGCTAAAAGTGAGGATAAAGCTAAGGCTATAGATAAGCTAGCTTCTGACTTAGAAACTAAAATTAAGGCGCTGGAAGCTAATTTACAAAAAGAAATTAAAACCTTGGAAGCTGATTTAGACAAACAATTAGCCACGCAAAAGAAAGCTTTGGGTAAGGAGAAAGAAAAATTCGAGTTAGTCAGAGCAGAATTTGAGTTAAAAACCAGACAGGCAGTTCAGAAACTACGTGATAATAATGTAGTTGAACAAGGAACCTTAGAAAGCATTTATAAAGCTATCACAGATCTAACTAAAAGTGCCACACAGGGCTCAGTACTTTCAGAGGAAGAGTATTCAAGAATTGAAGAATACGGGGTAGCTGACTATATCAGTATTGGTATGGGTGCGGAAGCCTTATTGGAAGCTCTTAGAAAACTCGACTTAGATAAATTATCAGTTTCCCTCCGAGAAGAAGTTAGAAAATCTACAGGGCAGCGACATATTAAAGCTACTAAGAGGCTTCGTTTGGTAGAAGGTATGAGAGGAGCAAGTATGCTTCCGGAATGGTTAATTGTGAGAATTTTACCAGTTTTGCCACCAGACCTTCGCCCAATGGTTCAACTTCCTGGAGGTAGATTTGCCACATCCGATTTAAACGACCTGTACAGAAGAGTTATTAACAGAAATAATCGACTGCAGAAGCTTATCAACCTTGGTGCTCCTGAAATTATCCTTAGAAATGAAAAAAGAATGCTTCAAGAAGCAGTTGATGCTTTAATTGATACTTCTCAGAGAACTGGAAGAAGGGTAGCAGAAGCGCATACCTTAAGATCTCTATCTGACATGCTTCGCGGAAAGCACGGTCGATTTAGACAAAATCTTTTGGGTAAGCGAGTTGATTACTCCGGTCGTTCAGTTATTGTGGTCGGACCAACTCTTGCCTTAAACCAGGTTGGTCTTCCAAAAGAAATGGCACTAGAGATGTTTAAGCCTTTTGTTTTAAGAGAGGTTATTGCCAGAGGTTTAGCTTCAAACGTTAAAGGAGCCAAAGTTGTTTTGGAACACAAAACAACTGAAGTTTGGGATATCCTGGAAGAGATCATTGAGGGTCACCCAATTTTAATTAACCGTGCACCAACTCTTCACAGACTTGGAATTCAAGCTTTCTTCCCAATTTTAGTTGAGGGTAATGCTATTAAGATTCACCCATGTATTTGTGCTGGCTTTAACGCAGACTTTGACGGAGATCAAATGGCTGTTCATGTTCCTCTTTCACAAAAGGCCCAGGATGAGGCTAAAAACTTAATGATGGCTAAAGAAAATATCTTTGGTCCAGCTAACGGTCAACCAATCACTATTCCAAACAGAGAAATGGCGCTAGGTTGTTATTACTTAACTTCTATCCCTGAGGAAGAAGGAACGCAGTCACACCTATTCTTAACCGGAGAAGAAGCAATACTCGCATACAAAATAAGAAAAATTACTCTTAGAAAAAGACTTAAAGTAATCATTGCTGGAGAAGTAGTTGAAACTTCAGTTGGAAGATTACTCTTTAATAATGTTTTACCTGTAAGTATGAGGTTTTTGAATATTCCAATAAGAGGAGTAAGTATTAGAGATATAATTTTACGGGCTATGGAATTTTTGTCTAAAGATGAAGTAGCTGAGTTGATTGACAGGATTAAGACAATTGGTTTCTGGAGTGCTTCGCTGTCTGGTATGTCAATTGGTGTTTATGATGCGAAAGTTGTTCCAAATAAAGCCGAGTATATTAAAAAGGCTGAGGATGAAATTGCCGGAATTGAAAGTAATTTTGCTAAGGGTTTGATTACGCAAGAAGAAAAATCCCAACTTTCTCAAGAAGTTTGGTCTAATACAACAGAAGTGTTAGCGGAAACTACCTGGCAATATTTGGGTACATATAACCCAATTAGAATGATGGTTGAAGCTGGGGCTAGAGGCTCTAGGGATCAAGCTAAACAGCTTTCAGCTATGAGAGGACTTTCTATTGACCCAACCGGAAAGATTGTTGAACTGCCAACAAAATCAAACTATAGAGAAGGATTATCAGTTTTTGAATACTTTACTTCATGTCGTGGAGCTAGAAAAGGTGTGGCTGACAAGGCTTTGAAAACCGCTGATGCTGGATACCTAACTCGTCGTTTGGTCGATGTCGCTCATGCCATGATTATTAGATTAGAAGATTGTGGAAGCATAGAAGGAGTTGAAGTCGATGTTCTAAAAGAAAGTGTACAATCTTCAATTAATAGATTCTTGGGTAGAAAAGTAGCCAGTAAAATTGTAGATCCAAAAACCAAAAAAGTGATTGCAGCAGTAGATACATACCTCACTGAAACAGAAATCACTGCAGTATTCAATGCAGGACTTGATAAAATTGCTGTCCGATCACCTTTGGGCTGTCAATCTAAGTTTGGTCTTTGTAGCGCTTGTTATGGTTTAGATCTAACAACTAGAAAACTAGTTCAATTAGGTGTTCCAGTGGGAGTTGTAGCTGCACAGAGTATTGGTGAGCCAGGAACACAACTTACTATGAGAACTTTCCACACAGGAGGAATTATTAGCGTTGACATTACTACTGGTTTACCAAGAGTGGAAGAGTTATTTGAGGCGAGAATACCAAAGATGGTTGCTCCAATGTCTGAAATCTCTGGAAAAGTATCAATCGTAGAAGGAGAGGGAGCAACAATTATCAGAGTTAGGACAACCAGTAAGCCACACGAAGAAAGAGAATATACAGTACCGGCTGCAGCGACACTTTTGGTAGAAGACGGTAGTTTAGTGGTTGCCGGAACACCTCTTATGTCTGGACACTTAGATGTTAGAGAAATCTTGGCTGTTAAAGGACTACGGGAAGCTCAGAAATATATTATTGATGAGGCTAGAGCAGTTTATGAAAACACCGGAGTACAAATTAACGAGAGACATTTTGAAGTCATTGTTAAATCAATGTCTGATAAAGTTAGGGTTGAAACTCAGGGTGATACATCCCTTCTACCGGGCGAGGTAGTAGATAAGCTTCACTTTGAAGAAGAAAATAACAGAGTATTAGCTAGTGGTGGTGAACCAGCCACAGCAGAGATTATTATCTTGGGTATCACAAGGGCATCTTTACAGACGGAGAGCTTCTTATCTGCAGCTTCATTCCAAGAAACAACTACTGTTTTGGGTGAGGCAGCCATACAGGGTAAGGTCGATCGTTTGATTGGACTTAAAGAAAATGTTATCATAGGTCGTTTGATACCGACCTCTCCAGAGAGAGCGAAGACAGAGATTTAAAAAAGATGCCTACAATAAGCAAGCTTGAAGTTGTCAAAAAAAATATGGAAGGAATTAATGTATGCCAACTATAAATCAACTGGTTAGAAAAGGTCGTTCCTACAAGAGTAAAAAGATTAAAGCTACAGCCTTAAGGCGAAGCTTTAATGCGACAGAACGACGTTATAAAACTTTATTTAATCCTCAAAAGAGGGGAGTGGTAACTTTGGTTAAAACTATGACTCCTAAAAAACCAAACTCAGCTCTTAGAAAAGTGGCCAGGGTCAGATTATCAAATAGAACTGAGGTTACAGCTTATATTCCAGGAATTGGACACAACCTAGCAGAGCACGGAATAGTACTTGTTCGCGGAGGAAGAGTTAAAGACTTACCTGGAGTTAAGTATCATATTATAAGAGGAAAATCTGATTTAGAAGGAGTTGTTAATAGAAAACAGGGAAGAAGCAGATATGGAACAAAACGCCCCTCCTTCGGAGGTAAACAAGGTGGAGGTGGCGGGGCACCTCGGGCAGCAGCAGCTCCTGTAGCAGCACCTGCGGAGGTACAAATATAATAAGGACCATGATATCTCGCAATTTAAAAGTAATTATAATGCTCGTATATCAGAACCTTGCCTTTTTGGAGGACCAAAAACGTGAGAAGTAAAAAAGTAGTAAAACGATTAACAGCACCAGATCCAATATATGGATCAATTATTGTGACTAAATTTATCAATAAAATTATGAGAGATGGTAAAAAAACGGTTGCTCAGAGATTAGTTTATCAAGCCATGGAAGAGATTAAGAGTAAAGGTCAGGAACCGCTTCAAACTTTGCAAAAAGCGATGGAGAATGTTTCACCAAAAATGGAAGTTAGACCCCGTAGAGTGGGGGGAGCTTCTTATCAGGTTCCAACTGAGGTTAGAGGAGATAGGAAAGAAGCATTAGCTATCCGTTGGATCCTCTCCGGAGCAGAAGCTAGGGCTAATAAAGAATTCCACACCTTTGGATTAAAACTGGCAGCAGAATTACTGGATGCAGCTAATAATACCGGTATAGCTATTAAGAAAAAAGAAGATATTCAAAAAGTGGCTAATGCCAATAGGGCTTTCGCCCACTTTAGGTGGTAAGTATCATTTTTGAATCACACGGGACGACTTTTGATAATGAAAATAAAGTTTCTTCAGGGCACAATGATGCTGAATTATCTCCAGTGGGAATTCAAAACGCCAAAGATTTAGGGGAAAGACGAAAAGATGAGAGTTTTGATACTATTTTTTGCTCAGATCTTCAGAGATCCTATAAAACTGCAGAAATAGCTTTTAACGAAAAATTCCCCATAATTAGGGACAAAAGACTCCGTGAATGTGATTATGGAGATTTAACTTCTCATCCCAGTTCTGAGGTAGAACCGGAGAAAATAAAGCACGCAGTTGAACCTTTTCCGAACGGCGAAAGTTATGAACGAGCAGCAAAAAGGATAAAAGAATTTTTAGACAATCTTTCCCATAAGTATCACGATCGTGAAGTTATGGTTTTGATTATTGGACATAGAGCTACCCAATATGGTTTGGAATATTGGATTAATGGAAAATCTCTAGAAGAATTATTAATTACTCCGTTTGTTTGGCAACCTGGCTGGGAATATCAGTTAAATGAAATTTAGAATAGACGAGCAAATATTTGAAGATTTTGATAAGCCCTTGATTGGGGTGATAGTTTGCAGGGAAATAAATAATATAGGTAATGATTCTGAAATAGATAAACTTTTAAGAACTGAGGAAGCCAATTTACGTAAAAAATTTAATGGAGTTGAAATTTCTGAGCATCCAAATATTGCTCCTTGGAGGCAGGCTTACAGAAAATTTGGCAGTAAACCTAGGGATTATCGTTGTAGCGGCGAAGCTCTGGCCAGAATAGTTTTGCGCGGATCAGAAATTCGAAATATTAATAAACTGGTTGATCTTTATAATTACATTTCTATTAAATATACCTTGCCGGTTGGAGCAGAAGATTTGGATAAAATGAAAGGGGATTTAGTTTTGGGTTTTGCTGATGGCACTGAAGATTATACTCCGCTTGGTAAAGATGATCAGGACCCACCGAAAAAAGGAGAGGTCATTTATAGAGATGATATTGGAGTAATTTGTCGACGTTGGAATTGGAGAGAGGGAGATAGAACAAAAATAACTAATGAAACTAAAAATGCTATTGTAGTAATAGAAAGTTTAGCTCCTATTCCAGAGGATTTAGCAAAAGATGCTTTGAATGAACTAGCAGAACTTCTTAAAAAATATTGTGGTGGAGAAATCACAACATACTTTCTTGATAAAGAAACAAAAGAGGTTGACTTTTAGGTTCAAAAACCTTAATATATACATGTTGCCTCCCGAGATTTGAGGGAGGTTCCTTTAATTATGGCTAATGTAGACAAGAAAATATTGTTAGAAAAACTAGCTTTCTGGAAGGAGAGAGAAGTTACTCTGGAAAAAAAGTTTAAAGATTTAATGAAACTTCGTGGCGAGGCAGCTGCCGAAGGTGATTTATCTGAAAACGCTAGTTTTGAAATGCGCACTCAAGATGCGCAAGTTACTTCTGCACAACTGGCTAATGTTAAAAGATCTATTAGGGAATTGGAGGCTCAATTAAATGCCAATCGTGAAAACTAAGCGTGATTTTCCATTAGATAGAATTAGAAATATTGGTATTATCGCCCACATTGATGCCGGTAAAACTACTACTACCGAGAGAATCCTTTTCTATACCGGCAGAACTTATAAAATTGGTGATATTGATGAGGGTACTACCACTACTGACTGGATGGAACAGGAAAGGGAAAGGGGAATTACTATTGTTTCAGCTGCCATCACCACTTTCTGGACTCCGAAAACTGGTCCATTCCAAGATATGGAAATCAGAATTAACCTGATTGATACCCCAGGCCACGTTGACTTTACTGCAGAAGTTGAAAGATCTCTAAGGGTTTTAGACGGTGGAGTAATAGTTTTAGATGCCGGTTCCGGGGTTCAATCTCAAACAGAAACTGTTTGGAGACAAGCTAATAAATATGAAGTTCCACTGATTGCTTTTGCTAATAAAATGGATGTAGTTGGAGCTGATTTCCTGGCTACTATTCAATCAGCCAGAGATAGATTAGGGGCTAATGCCATTGCCTATAACTTACCTATTGGAGCAGAAAACTCTTTTAAGGGAGTAGTAGATTTATTAACTAAAAAAGCTCTTGTTTGGGAAGATGATGCTACAGGAGCAAAATTTTCTGAGGGTGAAATCCCCTCTGACATGGCGGGAGAAGTAGAAACTCACAGAGAGAAATTAGTAGAAGAAATTTCCGGAACTGACGATATATTAATGGAAAAATACTTGGGTGGGGAAGAGATTTCTGTTGAGGAATTAAAAAAAGCGCTACGGCAAGCAGTAATTGACAATAAAATCGTGCCTGTTTTTGCTGGAAGTTCTCTTCGAAACAAAGGTGTACAACCTATGTTGGATGCTGTTGTAGAATTCCTGCCCTCTCCACAAGATATAACTTCTATTACCGGTAAAGATCCCGCGACAGGTGAGGACGTAGAAATTAAAAATGGAGATAAGGGTGAGCCTCTAGCTGCACTTGCTTTTAAAATTCAGGTAGATCAACACGTTGGAAAATTAACTTATATTAGAGTTTATGCAGGAACATTAAAATCAGGAACATATATCTATAACGTTACTAAGGGGATTAGAGAGCGTGTGGGAAGGTTACTTTTAATGCATGCCAACGACAGGGAAGAAATTGAAGAAGCTTATGCCGGTGAGATTGTGGCAGCAGTTGGGCTAAAAGATACCATTACCGGAGATACCCTTGCAGATGAAGCCCATCCGGTTGTTTTAGAAAATATTACTTTCCCTGAACCGGTTATATCACTTGCTATTGAGCCAAAAACAAAGTCTGATCAGGAAAAATTAGGTTATGCGCTGTCTCGTCTTTCAGAAGAAGACCCAACTTTTAGGGTTAAGTCTGATCATGAAACCGGACAAACTATTATTGCCGGAATGGGAGAGTTACAACTTGAAGTGCTAGTCGATAGGATGAAAAGAGAATTTAAGGTTCTGGCCAACGTTGGTCAACCGCAGGTAGCTTATAAAGAAACTCTGACAAAAATCGCCCAGGGAGAAGGAAAATACATTCGTCAGACAGGAGGTCGAGGACAATATGGACATTGTTTGCTTCGGATTGAACCGCTACCTCGTGGACAGGGACGAGAATTTGCTTCAGAAATTGTAGGTGGAGCTATTCCAAGGGAATTTATTGCCCCAATTGAAAAAGGTGTTATTGAAAAAGAAGATACCGGAATTTTGGCAGGCTACCCTGTAGTGGATATTAAAGTAGCAGTTTATGATGGGTCGTTTCACGATGTTGACTCTTCTGAAATGTCCTTTAAAATTGCAGGATCCTTAGCCTTATCAGATGCTGCAGCTCGTGCAGATATGATACTTCTTGAGCCTATTATGAAGGTGGAAGTCACTACCCCGGAGGAGTTTTTGGGAGATATTATAGGAGACTTGGGTAGTAAAAGAGCTCAGATTCAATCATCTGAATCCCGGGGAAATGCTAAAGTTATTATAGCCCTAGTGCCACTGGCAGAAATGCATGGATATGCTACAGCTATTAGAAGTATGAGTCAGGGTAGAGCTACATATTACATGGAAGCTGATCACTACGAAACAGTCCCAAGCAATATTACTGCAAAGATTATAGAAACTTCAGGCTTTACAGGAAGGGTTGAACACTAATGCCTACAGGTTTTAAAATAATTCTTTTTATTTATTTTCTTTCAATTCCTGGATATGTAAAGGCATTATTTAATGGTCAAGTTAATTTAACATTTGCTTTAAGCCTCATCCTTTTATCTTTAACAATTTTAATACTTTGGGCATTTAAGAAAAAAAATGCTTGGGGATGGAAACTGCTTATAGGAACTGCCATCTACGGTATCTTAGCTGATTTAGTCTATCTTGGAGGGGGTAACAACCTGCCAACTTTTTCTTCAAATGTACAAACTATGGCTTTAATTATTAAAAGTCTGGGCCTATTATTTAATGGCTTTGTAATTTTCTACACTTACAAGAACCGTCAGTATTTTAATAAAGGTTAAATCTTTCAGAGTTGAACTTCCACTCCTGGAGTGTAGGTTCAAAGTTTAGATAAAATCCGCAGGTGTCGGCTCATTCCACCCCAAGGGTGGTTATTAAAATATCCCATGGTAATATTTGGCTTGACAGTATATTGATTTGGGGTTATCATGTGCCTTAATGATAGAGAAGCTAGAAATTAAAAGGCCAGGTAATACTGAACTAGAGATAGTAGAAGTTTTAGAAAATGAAAGACTTTATTTAGTTGTTCCTGGTAATCATATGAAAGTTGCTGTAACGATGCCTTTGGTTCAAGCAATCAAACGCGCTATTGTGAGAGATGAATTGACGGGTAAACTGGATCATGTCACTGGTTCTGCCATAAGAACCGTTTTTGAAAACCCCAGGCTCTATACCAAAAGTTCCCCCTTAGATTATCGTCCCCTTTGGGGAATACATAAAGAGAATACATAAATGCAAGTTGAGACAGTCACAGCTGAGAGGGAAGAATACTTTAAGACTCTCTACGGAGAAATTACTCACTGGGCTAGGACAGAAGGGATGACTCCCCTAGTTTCTTTCTTACCACAAAGGATCAGAAATTGGGGTCATCATGATTTAGCTATAGATTTGGAAAAAGGGGAAATTTGGGGCAAAAATAACTTAACTTTTGGATTGGGTTTAGGGAGATGGGGTGACAGGGGGGTGCATAATGCGATATTAAAACTTAACTTTGGAGCCTATGGGAGTTCTTTAGAAGATATAACTAGGCCTCGCACGTTTCAACAAACCTTGGGACCGCAACTTTTGGCTGATTTAGTAGATCGAGGTAATTTAATGTCAGGAGAATTTAAGTCTTATGCTCCAGGAGATTTGGTTGAAATTAATTGTTGGGCAAATGCCAGAATTTTTGGAGGAGATAACCTGAGTGGAGAAAATCCTTATTCACTAGTCAGCGTAGTAGCCAGAACCATTAGACAAGGAAGATGATATAATATGCTCATAATGATAGAAGATAAAAAATATATTTATTGTATGGACTTGGCCCTGGAAGGTGGGGAACTTGGGTTAAAATTCCCGGAAGAATTTTCGGAATTTGAACATCATAGCCCTATCTATTTATTGCCAGCTAGAAAAGGAGATGATGTAAAAAATTCTGAGTATGCTTTCCTGGGTTTAAAAGATGGAGAAAAGGCTGAGTTTACGTTAGTTTTTGACTCAGAAACTGGGGATTTGGTATTAAAAGAGACCGAAAAGCCAAAATTTATGTCCTTTAGAATAAATTATACTAATTTATTTCCAGATCAGAAAAGTCCGGCACTTCCTTATGTCGGAGAAAGAGGGGATATTCTAAATGGTTATAATGAGTTTTTTGTACTTACTCCTGCTGAGGAAATTATTTCTCTGGACAAACTTTTAGAGGAAGAAGGAATTCTTTTGGTAGGTAGAACTCCAAACTTCCCACCCCATTAAGTTTCCCACTTGCAATTAATCTTTAAGTTTGGTATATTTATATACGTCCAGCTTAGATCAAGGGCTGGTTTATTTTATGGCAGGCAAATACGAAAGAACAAAACCACACGTTAACGTTGGAACCATGGGTCATGTCGATCACGGCAAGACCACCCTTACTGCAGCTATTACTAATGTTTTAGCCTCTAAAGGCTTAGCTGAAAAAAGATCTGTTGATCAGATTGACAATGCTCCTGAAGAAAAAGCTCGTGGTATTACCATTAATATTTCCCATCAAGAATACGAAACAGAAAAAAGACACTATGCCCACATAGACATGCCTGGTCACGCTGACTACATTAAGAATATGATCACCGGTGCTGCACAAACAGACGGTGCTATCTTAGTTGTTTCTGCTCCAGATGGACCAATGCCCCAGACTAGAGAACATTTACTTTTAGCAAAACAGGTTGGAGTTCCGGCTATTGTTGTATACCTAAATAAATGTGATATGGTAGATGATGCTGAGCTTTTGGACTTAGTTGAAGAAGAAGTTAGAGACTTACTTAAAAAGTATGAATATGATCCACAGTCCCCAATAATTAGAGGATCTGCTAAAAAGGCTTTAGAGGGTGACGCTGAAGCTATAAAAAGTATTGAGGCTTTGATGGAAGCAGTGGACACTTGGATTCCAACTCCTGTTAGAGATACAGATAAGCCTTTTCTTATGGCTGTGGAAGACGTTTTCTCTATTAAAGGTAGAGGAACAGTTGTAACAGGTAGAATAGAAAGAGGAATTGTTAAGGTTAACGAAGAAATAGAAATTATAGGAATTAAAGATACTAAAAAATCAGTTGTTACCGGAATAGAAATGTTCCATAAAATGCTTGATCAGGGTGAAGCTGGAGATAACGCTGGAATTCTACTTCGAGGAATTGAAAAAGATGATGTTGAAAGAGGTCAAGTTTTAGCAAAACCAGGTTCAATTAAGCCACATTCTGAATTCGAAGCAGAAGTTTATATTCTTAGCAAAGAAGAAGGTGGTCGTCATACCCCATTCTTTAAAGGTTACAGACCACAATTTTATATCAGAACTACAGATGTAACAGGTGAGGTTACACTACCAGAAGGTGTGGAAATGGCTATGCCAGGAGATACTGTTAAAATTACCGGTAAATTGATTACACCAGTTGCTATGGAAGATGGAGTTAGGTTTGCTATCCGAGAGGGTGGAAAAACCGTCGGAGCCGGTGTGATTACGAAAATTATTACCTGAGTTGGTATAATTAAAGCACGTTGAAAGGGAAATATGGCTACAACTAATAAAGGACGCATACGCGTAAAATTAAAAAGCTATGATCACAGGGTCCTAGACTCTGTTTGTGAGCAATTATTAGATACAGCTCTTCGTACAGGAGCTAAATTTATTGGGCCTATTCCCCTTCCTACCAAAATAGAAAAAATCACCGTTTTAACTTCCCCTCACAGTGATAAAGATGCCAGAGAAGCTTTTGAGATCAGAACTCATAAAAGAATGATGGATATCTTAGAACCTACTCAAAAAACTATAGATTCCCTGATGCATCTGGAAATACCTGCTGGAGTTGACATCGAAGTCAAAATGTAACGATGAAATCGTCATCCTGAGGGCGAAGCCCGAAGGATCTCTGAACTTGTTTCAGGTACCTTCTAAAAGATTTTTAAACTCTGGATTTAACGTTTTAATTAGGGTTATTTTCTTTCTTCTGGTCCATCCCTTGAGTCTTTTTTCAGCAGCAATAGCCTCTAGGGATGTTGGAAATTCCTGATAATAAATAAGTTTGTTTATATTATATTTAGCTGTGAAACCCTTAGTGCTTTTTCTCATATGTTGTTCAATTCTTTGGCCTAAGTTTCCAGTGACTCCAATATAAAGTGTATTCGATTTATTGGTTAGTATGTAAACGTAGTACATGAGCTCAGTATCTCACATTCGTGAGAGATCCTTCACTTTGTTCAGGATGACCGAGTTCTACTCGGTCACTTGCAATTTAGCTTCAATTCATGTTAGAATTATGATTAGAAAATGTTAATTACTTAAAGTATTATCTTTAAGAAATTTCAGTAGATCGCGCGTCGGACCTGTTCGAAGATACGGCGAATCTAAGCGGCTTACTGAGTGACCATTCGGCAGAGCCGAAGGTCACTCTTTTTAGTGTGCAGCGCGAGCTTCGCTCATTGGGAAAATATGTTGAACACGTTAATCGGTACTAAAATTGGAATGACAGCTACTTATGACTCTCGTGGAAGAAGGGTTGGGGCTACCTTGGTTGAAATTACTCCTAATATGGTAACCCAAATTAAAAATACCGAAAAAGACGGCTATAACGGCGTCCAATTGGGATACGGAACGAAAAAATCCGTTAATAAACCTCAACTTGGACAAGGCAAGAAAGCCGGTTTTGAAACACCGATTAGGTGGTTTAAAGAAGTTAGAACTGAGGAAGTAAGCATTGAACCTGGACAACAAATTTCTGTTGGACAGGTTTTTTCTATTGGAGACGCCGTAAAGGTAACTGGAGTTTCAAAAGGTAAAGGTTTTCAGGGTGGGGTCAGAAGACACGGCTTTCACGGTGGACCAAAAACTCATGGTCAATCTGATAGACATAGAGCTCCTGGTTCAATCGGTTCCGGTACAACTCCGGGACGAGTTTTAAAAGGTAAAAGAATGGCTGGTCATATGGGAGCGGTTCAAGTATCTACTCGGGGTTTAGAGGTTGTGGGAATTGATAAAGAGAAAAATATACTAACTATTAAAGGAGCTGTCCCAGGACATGTGGGCACTTTAGTAACAGTTATAAAGATGGGGAGAATTAAAGGTTATACCTCGCCACCAGAAGAAAAGCCAGATGAGGAATCAGAAGACCAGATAAAATCAGATACATCAGAAGCCAGCGAATCAGTGGATCAGAAAGAACAATCTGGATCTACCGATCAAACTGATACTCCGATTTCATCCGATTTATCTGAAGGAGAAAAAGATGGCAACAGTTAAGCAAAGCTTGGCGGCTAAAGCCACTAAAAAAACAGTAGTTAAAAAAGTAGTAGCTAAAAAAGTAACTGCACCAAAAGTAACCGGAATGAATGTGCCTGTTTATTCTATAGTTGGTACTTCTTCTGGAACCCTAGCTCTTCCTAAGGAGTTTTTTGGTGCAAAGGTAAATAAGGCCTTGTTAACGCAGGCCCTAAGGGTATATATATCTAATCAAAAAACTCACCCTGGTTCTACTAAAACTAGGGGAGAAGTAAAAGGATCTACTGCTAAAATTTACCGACAAAAAGGGACCGGTCGAGCTAGACACGGAGCCATTAGGGCACCGATTTTTGTCGGTGGAGGTATTACATTTGGTCCAAAACCAAGAAAAGCAGCTCTAAGTTTACCTCAAAAAATGAAAAAAGCGGCTTTAATTTCTGCATTATCTTCTAAGATGTCTGAAAAATTAGTAGCTGGAGTAACTGGTTTAGAAAAAGCCACTGGGAAAACTAAAGAAGTAGTTAAGTTTTTGGAAAAGGTTAAAGGCAAAAATGCCCTTATTGTGACAAGAGAAAAAGTAGATACAGCCGTTAGGGCTGCTAGAAATATACCAGGAACTAATGTTTTATCTGTTAATCAGTTAAACGCTTATGAAGTCTATAAACATCAGAATTTATTCTTTAGTAAAGAAGCCTTGGAGGGTTTAAGCGGAGCTTCCCTTCCGCAGGAACGAAAGGTAAAATGATAATTTTACAAAAACCGATTATTAGCGAAAAATCAATGAAACTGGCCGGAGACGGTTTGTATACCTTTTTGGTTAATAGGACTTCCACTAAACCACAAATAGCTAAAGCAGTTGCCGAAGCTTTTAAGGTCGATATTATTAGTGTTAAAACAATCAATGTAAAAGGAGAAGTTAAAACTCAAAGAAGAGTACGTAAAAATTATACTACCAAAGCCTTTAAAAAAGCCTTAGTACAGGTTAAAAAAGGTCAAATTATTCCGATTTTTGAGACACCGAAAGAAGAAGTAATCCCGACAGGTATCGGGACAGAAGGAGAACCACAAGTAATGAAAGAAAGAAAAGATATTTTCAGAAGAACAAAAGTTAGGGTAGAAAAATCAAAAACAGTAGTAACTCAAAAAGATGTTATGACTGGAAAAGGAGGAGATAAATAATGGCCTTGCAATCAATTTTACAAAAACACTCAGGTAGGTCTCGTGGTCGGGTGACTGTTCGTGGTCAAGGTGGGAGACACAAAAGATACTACAGAGAGATAGATTTTAAAAGAAACAAATTCGGGGTAGAGGGAGAAATTACCGCCTTAGAATATGACCCAAATAGGAATGTTGATATTGCCTTAGTAAAATATTCTGACGGTGAGTTTAGATATATCTTAGGTTTTAAAGGGGCAAAAATTGGAGATAAGGTTAAATCAGGAGAAAAAGTGGAGCCAAAACCAGGCAATGCTATGAAATTAAAAAATATTCCAGTTGGAACTGTTATTCACAATATTGAGCTGCGACCTGGTATGGGTGGTCAAATTGCTCGTTCGGCTGGTTTGGGAATTGCTCTTTCTGCCAAAGAAAATGGCTTTGCCCATTTGAAAATGCCTAGTGGAGAGGTTAGAATGGTATCTCTTTCGGGAATGGCTACCGTTGGAACTTTGGGAAATGAAGAATTTAAAAATAGAGTAATAGGTAAAGCAGGTAGATCCAGGTGGATGGGAATTAGACCAAAAGTAAGAGGTGTAGCGATGGATCCTGACTCACACCCTCATGGTGGAGGAGAAGGTAGATCTGGAATTGGAAGAAAAAAACCTATGACTATTTATGGTAAGCCGGCAGTTGGAAAAACCAGAAATAAAAAAAAGTGGACCAGTAAATATATTATAAGCAGAAGAAAGGCCAAAAAATAAGGATAAAACATTATGAGTAGATCAACTAAAAAAGGTCCGTTTATAGATGAAAAATTAATGAAAAAAGTGCAAGCTCAAAAGAGTAATGGTGCGAAAACCGCTATCAAAACCTGGGCTAGAAGTTCACAAATTCCACCGGAGTTTGTAGGACATACTTTTTTAGTTCATCAAGGTAAAAACTTTATAACTGTTTATGTTAGTGAAAGTATGGTTGGTCACAGATTAGGTGAATTTGCACCTACTAGAACATTTAGATCTCATGGATCAGTTGCCAAGAGAGTATTGGAGAAAACTTAAATGGATATTACACAACATCAAAGATATATACATTCTACTCCTCGAAAACTTCGGTTAGTGGCTGATATGGTTAGAACATTAAACCCAGAGCAAGCATTGGAAGCATTGAAGTTTAGCCCAAAGGCAGCTGCTCGCGATTTATCAAAGGCTATTAAAACTGCCCTAGCTAATGCCAATGTTAAAGGAGCCGAGGAGATAATGTTTAAAACAATTGAGATTAATGAGGGTCCAATAATGAAGCGTTATATGGCAGGAACTAGAGGTCGAGCCAAGCCATATACCAAAAGAATGTCACATATCAAGGTAGTTCTCACTGATACGAAAGGAGACCTGCCTGCCGGCAGGCAGGTAAAATAAATGGGAAAAAAGATTCATCCAATCGGTTTCAGAATGGGACTTAATACAACGTGGAGATCGCGTTGGTATGCAACTGGCAAAAATTATGTTGTTTTCTTAAAGGAGGATATGAAAATTAGAGAATTGTTATTTAATAAATTAAAACCAGCCGGGGTAACAGATATAGGAATTGAAAGAAGCATTAATAAGCTAAAAATTCTGATTTCTGTAGCCAGACCGGGAATTTTAATTGGTAGAGGAGGCACTGGTTTACAAGAGCTAAAGAAATTTTTAGTCAAAGAACTAAAAATCAAGGAGGCTAATAATCTAGAAATTGTACCTCAAGAATTAAAAGTAGCAGACTTATCGGCTTACTTGATTGCTCAATCAGCTGCTGAACAGTTAGCCAGAAGGTTACCAGCTCAAAGAGTTATGAATCAAATAGTGGATAGGGTTATGAGAGCGGGTGCAAAAGGAGTAATGGTTGTTTTATCAGGAAGAATTGGTGGAGCTGAAATTGCCAGACGAGAGAGAAAGTTTCAAGGTTCTGTACCTCTTCATACACTTCGCGCTGACATTGATTTTGCCTCATATCCTGCATTAACTAAATCAGGTTATGTTGGAGTAAAAATCTGGATCAATAAAGGGGAGGTTGTCTAATGGCATTATTACAACCAAAAAGAACAAAATTTAGAAAAGCCTTTAGGGGTGTTAGATCTGGTGTGGCCACAAGGTCTAATGAGATGAATTTTGGTAGCTTTGGCTTAAAAGCTACTGAATCAGGTTGGCTTTCCAGCCGACAAATTGAGGCAGCCAGAAGAGCAATGACAAACTATACCAAAAGAGGTGGAAGGATTTGGATCCGTGTATTTCCTGATAAGCCAGTGACAAAACATCCAGCTGAAACTAGAATGGGTTCAGGAAAAGGTGATGTCGTAGGGTTTGTAGCAGTTGTAAAACCAGGACAATTAATTTTTGAAATGGGAGCTGTGACAAAAGATATTGCCACCGAGGCCATGAGATTGGCTGCTCATAAATTGCCACTTTCTACAAGATTTATCACTAAGGAGGAAAGTTAAAATGAAAAAAACAAATTTGGCTGAAATTAAAAATCTAGAAATTGTACAACTTACGCTTAAGTTTAAAGACCTTAGCAAAGAGTTATCTGATCTAAAACTAAAAAAAGATGTTAAAGATATTAAAAGTGGCTTAAAGCTAAAAAAAGATTTAGCCAGAGTTTTAACGGTTCTAAATCAGAAAAAACTTATTGAGAATTTAAAAAAGGAGACAAAATGATTGGTAGAGTAACATCAAATAAACAACAAAAAACCGCTACAGTTTTGATAGGGTCTACCAAAACTGATCGTTTATATCACAAGTCTTATAAAAGAAGTAAGAAATACTCAGTTGATGATCAGTTGGGAGTAAAAGTTGGCGATTTGGTTGAGATTGTAAAGATTAGACCGGTATCAAAAAATAAACACTGGAGAATAGTCAAGGTAGTGGGGCGGGATATTGAAGAGGTTGTTGGGGAACAGCTCAAAGAGGCGGCTGCAGAGACTATTGAAGAAGTAATGCCTGCCTTGCCTGGCGGCGGTCAAGGCGGGCCAGAAGAAAAGACTGAAGAAGTTAAGAAAAAGGAGAAGAAAAATGGTACAGCATAGAAGTATGGTAAAAGTAGCAGATAATTCCGGAGCAAAAATTGTTCAAGTGGTTCAACCTTTAGGAGGGTCAGGTAAAAGAGTGGCTCATTTGGCTGAAATGTTTGTTGGAGTAGTTAAAGGGGCTGATCCTGTTGGTCAGGTTAAAGACGGAGAAATTATTAGAGCTGTTTTAGTCAGAGCTAAAAAAGAACACCGAAGACCTGATGGTTCGCATATTAAATTTGATGAAAATGCTGCTGTTTTATTAGATAAAGATGGAAACTTACGGGCTACTAGAATTTTTGGGCCGGTAGCTAGGGAAGTAAGAGATGCCGGTTTTAACAAAATCGTTTCGCTCGCGAAGGAGGTGTGGTAATGCAAAAGATTATTTTAGGTGATAATGTCATGGTAGTTTTGGGTAAAGATCACGGTAAGACCGCTAAGGTTACCAGGGTTGTTCCAAAAGAAAAAAAGGTATTCGTTGAAGGAGTAAATATTTATAAAAGACATATTAGTGGTAAGAAGCAGGGCGTTAATGAGGGTGGTATACTGGACATTCAAAAACCGGTTGATTTATCAAACGTGATGTTAGTTTGCCCGAATTGTAAGCGTCCTACAAGGGTTGGTTTTAAATTAAGTGCAAAAGAGAAACTACGAATTTGTAGGAAATGTGGAAAGGAGATAAAAGTAGTGAAAAGTTAATAGGGTATAGCGTATAGTTATCAACTAAACGCTAATCACTAAACCCTAAAATGAATAGATTAAAACAAAAATATAATGATGAAATCATATCTAAGTTCCAAGAGGAGGTTGGTATGAAAAATAAATTAGCAGTACCAGCTTTGAAAAAAGTTACTATTAATGTGGGTGCTGGAGATGCTAAAGATGATAAATCAGTTTTGACAGGAATAACTACTTATTTAGGGGCCTTAACAGGACAAAAACCAGTTGTAACTTTAGCTAAAAAATCTATTGCTAGTTTTAAATTAGCAGCTGGTCAGCCAGTTGGAGTAATGGTAACTTTACGAGGAGAAAGAATGTATGCCTTTTTAGATAAACTTGTTTCAATTGTTCTACCAAAGGTTAGAGACTTTAGAGGTATTGATGATAAGTCATTTGATGGACAGGGTAACTTCAATCTAGGACTTCGAGAACAACTTATTTTCCCTGAAGTTGACTATAAATCAGTCGATAAACAGCGGGGTATGGCAATTACTATAGTGACTACAGCTAAAAATAAAGAAGAAGGCAGAAGGCTCCTGGAGCTTTTAGGAATGCCTTTTAAGAAGGATTTAAAATAAATATATGGCTAAAACATCAAACGTTGTAAAAAAGAAATTTAAATATAAAGTACAAGAAACCAATCGTTGTATGAAGTGTGGTCGTTCACGCGGATATATACGTCGGTTTGCTGTTTGTAGACTTTGTTTTAGAGAGTTAGCTCACCAAGGTTTATTACCTGGGGTGAAGAAAGCGAGTTGGTAAATATATGGATCCTATTGCTGATGCATTAATACGAATTAAAAACGGTTACTTGGCTAGAAAAAATGAGGTTATGTTATCTTACTCAAAACTAGTCTCTAATCTTTGTGATCTTTTGGTCAAAAAAGGTTATATAGAGAGTGTGGAAAAAATTGGAGAAAGAGAGATTAAAGTTACCTTAAAATATAAAGACAGACTACCTGTTCTCACTGATGTAAAACGTATTTCCAAGCCGGGCAGAAGAGTTTACATGGGGGCTAAATTATTACCAAGAGTACTAAACGGAATGGGCATTGCTGTTATCTCTACTCCTAAGGGATTGATGACAGATGCCGAAGCACGAAAGGAGGGTATGGGCGGAGAAATAATGGCCTTCGTCTGGTAGTTCGACTACACGCCTCCCCTTGGGGGATACGCTCACTATTATGTCTAGAATTGGTAATGCAATTATACAAATAACGCCAGGAGTTGAGGTTTCTACTACCTCAGGATCTGTTGTGGTTAAGGGACCTAAGGGGGAGCTAAGTATGAAAATTGATCCAACCATAACTATGGAAATTGATAGTCAAGTGGTAAGTTTCAAAAGAAAAAGTGAGGTAAAGCGAGTTAAGGCGCTTCATGGTTTAACTCGAGCTTTATTTGCCAATATGGTAAAAGGTGTAACTGTTGGTTGGACTAAGAAGTTGGAACTAGTAGGAGTTGGATATAGGGCACAGTCCAGTGGAGACAAATTAAACTTGTCAGTTGGATTCTCCCATCCAGTAGAAATGACTGCTCCAGAAGGTATACAATTTGAAGTTACTGATAATACAAAACTGACGGTTTCTGGAATAGATAAAAATTTAGTTGGTCAGGTAGCAGCTAACATTAGAGCCATTAAACCGCCAGAGCCTTATAAGGGAAAGGGTATTAGGTATGAAGGTGAATATATTAAGAGAAAGGCTGGAAAAGCCGGAAAGGTTGGAGCAGGCGCACCAAAATGACGCTTGCGTCATCCTGAGGAGCCATAAAGGCGACGAAGGATCTAAACATATGAACAGAACATTACGAGAGAGAAGACATAAGACAATAAGAAGAAAAATTATGGGAGTAGCAAATTGTCCCAGATTGTCTGTTTATAAATCAGCTCAACATATCTTTGCTCAAATCATTAATGATAGTAAGGGTGTTACTTTAGTAGCAATTGGAGATAATAGTTTAAAGGGTACAAAGTCTGAGCGAGCATTTGAAGTGGGTAAGAAGATAGCGAGTCTAGCTAAAGCCAAGAAAATTAACGAAGTAGTCTTTGATAGAGGTGGATTCGTCTATCATGGTAGAGTGAGCAAACTAGCAGAGGGAGCCAGAGAAGGAGGATTAAAATTCTAATGATGGAAAATTTTGAATCAGAATTTATAGAAAAAGTGGTACAAGTTAATAGGGTATCAAAAAAGACTAAGGGTGGTGATAAAAGATCACTTTCAGTTATTGTGGTGGTGGGAGATAGAAAAGGTCGAGTTGGGGTTGGTTTGGGTAAG
>Ga0209542_10005499_pt1 | contig 25233 bp, 29 predicted proteins | sample RifCSPhighO2_01_FD_184028 | JGI IMG/M metagenome (GOLD analysis project Ga0209542, IMG submission 184028) | Soil microbial communities from Rifle, Colorado - Rifle CSP2_plank highO2_0.1 (SPAdes) (version 2) | ecosystem: Environmental > Terrestrial > Deep subsurface > Rock core/Sediment ...
ATAAGAAGATTTATAAGGTTTTATGTTTTTTTTGTTAAAAATGTTCGAAGAACCAAGTTTTACAAATGTTAATTACTCGGTTTGTATGTATTGTTCTAATCTTATGATATTTGATCCAAAAGTTGCTAGTATAAGTGTTGATTGTGATTATGGTTGTAAACTTATGAAGGATTCTTCTGGCAGATATAGAAATATAAGTAAATATGAAAGAAAGGGTGATAAGTTAAGTATTATAGAAAAAGGATGTGATAGTTTTGAAAGTTCTAGATTACCCTCGCATCCTATTGTGCTGGAAGAGCTTATTGAAATTAATCCTAGAACAGAAAGTATTCCTTCCGATGAAAACGCGATAGAAACTTCTTGGGATTTTGGAACAAAAGTAAAAAAATATATCCCAAAAGAAAACTTTCTAAGAAATGCTAATGAAATTGTATAAAGATGAAGCGAACGAACTCTCCTTTCAGTCAAATCAGACAACAGCAATTTACGAGGTTTCGCTATGAGCTACACTCAAATTCTCTTCGAGAACTTCTCTAAATTGCATAAGTTCGTCTGCCATTCCGCCCGCCTCAAAAAGTATTATAAATTTCAATACCAACCTGTTTATGATGAAAGAAAGATTCAAATTGATTCCAACTTCGCATTTGATTTTAATCAAAGATACCAAGATTTTGCTTTTGCGTAGATTCAATACTGGTTATGAAGATGGAAATTATAGTGTTGTAGCTGGTCATCTCGATGGTGATGAGACATTTATCCAAGCTATGGTTCGTGAAGCAAAAGAAGAAGCTGGAATTGATATAAAACCAGAAGATTTAGAAGTTGTTCACGTTATGCATAGAAAATGTCCAAATGAGGAGAGAATTGATTTCTTTATTCAAGCAAAATCTTGGGTTGGTGAACCCAAAATCATGGAAGCTCACAAATGCGATGATTTGACTTGGTTTGATATTAACAATCTTCCAGACAATGTAATTCCGTATGTAAAACAAGCAATTAATTGTGTTAGAAATAATATTTTGTATAGTGAGCATGGTTGGTGATTTTTTGGCGGGGGGAACGCTTCGTAGCTTCGCTCCTCGCCTTCACGAAGGTCAGACAACAGCAATTTAAGAGGCTACGAATAAATTCTTTCGCTAAAATTCATTTTCAAGCTCTAATTTCAGCTCTACTTCGTGAGGAAATCGAGGGAAACTGAACTTCTCTAAATTGCATAAGTTCAATCGTTTCGGGGCAAATACAGTCACTACTATAAAAAGATTGTAGATAGATAGATTTAAATGATCTATTATCGTATAAATCTACATGGAAGTCAAACAAAGATATAGTGATGAGAGAATAAATATCAATACATTAGAGAAAGCTTTAGATGCATTAGATTCCGTTGGATGTTCATGTAACGGAGCCTGTTTAATGAATACAGGATTAAGTGGTGGGGCTTACTCTGTTTTGGTTTATGATGCCTTAGTTTATCATCCAAATTTTGAACAATTTATAGAAAGACCTGAAACACCAAGAAAATTACAGAATTTTTTGTATAGATTATTCGATCCATTCTTATATAAAGATGATAAAAGGGTACGTTCAATTATTAGTGTTCATCAATTTACTCCAGAAGAATTTAAAGAATGGGAACATGAAGACACATCAGCAATGAAATTATTTCAACTTACAATGTTATTGTATTTAAGAAGTGAACTCACAAATGAAGCAAAAAGAACATTAAAAGGACAGTCTGATTCTACTCGTTCTATAGAAGGAACTGAATTTTGTTTAGATTAGTTATTGCCCCTTCGCGACTTTCTTCAAACCTTACAGGGAACACAACAGCAATTTAAGAGGCTACACTTCCCTACGCCAAAAATTTTTCTAGGCATTATAATAAGCTAAGAAATTCATCTCTTTTCATTCCGCATTGCCTTATTATTTCAAGTAATGTACCTTTATCAATTTCTTTATGTAGGGGAACAACAGTTGTTATTTTCCTTTCAGATGTTTCTTTTATCATAATGACATGACTTCCTTTCTGTCTTATTAGTTTAAAACCTTGTTTAGAAAGAATCTTAATTAGTTCTTTGCCTGATATTCTTGGAAGCTTTTCCACTATTAATCACCTCAATGCTAGTTACCATAGCTCCTTCATCACTTATTCCTTCTGGTAACCCCATTACTTCAACATGTAAATCAACTGCCTCTTTTAAATTAGAAAGAGCTTCCTCAATATTATAACCTTGACTAACAACATCCACTTCTGGACATAAAGCAACATATTGTTTTTCTCCTTTCTTTATTATTGCAGTAAGTTTCATATTAGGAGGGGGTTTCTTTTATTCTTTATATAATTATCGCCCAGAAAAACTTCTCTAAATTGCATAAGTTGAGTTACAATTTGAGGTTCGGGCTAAACAACAGTCAAAATCTACGATTTTGAAGAGATAATAAAAAAAGAAGTTGGCATCTTACCCACCATATTGGCTCTCTATCCTGTCCAATGCATTGTGGATCGGTTCAAAGCTTTCAGCATAAAAATCTCCTTGTGCATTTCTAAAAAGTATCGCCATTGGTCTAACAACATTATTAATGAAACCGGGAACTTCCAATCTTCTTCTCACTTCATCAGAAGATGCAGGATAGAATGAATTATTTGTTTTATCATAGACTAATTCACCAATTTCAACAAGATCTTGTGCTCTATATTGCATAAATGATAAACCTTCAGTTGTATCTGTACCGACTGGAACTATTGTAATTCTATTGTCTTCTAGATATCTACCGATTCTTTGTTCAACAGATTGTTCTTCGTTCATTTTATGACATCCTTGCATGTAGTTATAACTGCAAGTATTTAGACCTTTTGGTTATTCACTACTTTTAAGATACCATGTTAATCTTAGCATGGGACAAAAATTCAGTTTTATTTATAAATAAATAGATCATACATTGGATAAAAAGATTTAAAAGTGTTAATTTTATTAAAGTATTATTTGTCCTAACTTTTAATCAGGACTACTTTATTATAAAAGGAGGATAAAATGAAACATGAACTACCAAAACTATCTTATGAATATAACGCATTAGAACCTTATATAGATGAAAAGACAATGGTCATACATCATACAAAACATCATCAGGCTTATATTGACAAGTTAAATGCAGCATTAGAAAAATATCCAGAGCTTCAGAAAAAGGATATAAAGGAATTAGTCAGAAATTTAAATTCCGTTCCAGAAGAAATAAGAACAGCAGTCAAAAACCATGGAGGGGGTCATTTTAACCATTCATTTTTCTGGAAAATAATGACATCTAATGCAGAAAAAGAGCCTAAAGGTGAAATAAAAGTATGCATAAACAAAGATTTTGGAAGTTTTGAAAAGTTCAGGGAACAGTTTATCAATTCTGCTGCAACATTGTTTGGTAGTGGTTGGACATGGCTTGTAATAAATGAAAAGAAGAAACTAGAGATAATCAATACATCAAATCAGGATAATCCGATAAGTATGGGCAAAAAACCATTGCTCGGCATTGATGTCTGGGAACACAGTTATTATCTAAAATACCAAAACAAAAGAGTAGATTATGTTAATGCCTTTTTTAACATAATAAACTGGAAACAAGTTGATGAAAATTTAAAAAAATAAGGCTTATTTAGACCCGACATTTTCTGAAATGAACTTGATTGATAAGGAAGCTATCAGAAGTAATATTATCGATCCTAAAACTCTAGGATGGACAATTGCCCTTACCCCGGCATTGACCTTGCTTCCATCTCCTGTCGTTGACAGCTTATCGCCAAAGACCTGTGTCAGAGCAACTAAGAACAATATTATTCCAACAACCAAAACAGGCCAATACACTCGAGGATCTTCAACAGCACTGACTAATTTATCACTTCTAACACCCATAAATAAGAAAGCTGTCAGTATAAATACCAGCATAACCATCATGACCACAAACCATGGGCTTACAAAATTAATGAATTTAACAGCATCTGCAGAAAATAAAAATAAAACTCCAATACAGAATGAAATGAATAGCTTCACAAATCTATTCTTCCCCAACAATTCAAATTTATCAAGTGCAGCAAAGACTATCGCAAATACTAAACCGAAAGAAAATATAGGCATAAAAAAATTCAAGGTTGTTAAGTCCAATACGCTTGCCATCTTCTATCTTGGCGGTTCACCAAACCATGATTTCCTGATTTTATCCCAATCTCTGTTACTGCTGCTGCTACCACCGATAACTGAGAAGATTATTATTAAGATTATGACTAATACTAATAATGTAGGCCAATAAATCTGGACCCAATAAGGAACTAAAAAGTCAAGATCTAAAGTCGGTGCCAAAGACCAATAAATAAAAATAACAGAAATTATTGCACCAACAAGCATTCCCAGAGGACCTAGACCTTTTTCAACATTAGCTCCGAGTATACCAAACAAAACCAGGGTCATTATTGATATAATTATAAATAAAGATATTTTAGGTAGAAAATAATTCAATCTACTGATAATTATAAAATTATTCACAAAAAACAGGCCTATGACTAAGGCAACTACTGCATTTATGTTTGTCTTAGGCTCCCCATTTGGTCTTGTTCCAAATATCCTTATCTTTTCAAGTATTGCAAAAACAATAGTAAACACAAGTAAAAAAGGTAAAACAAATTCATAAAGTCCAAATCCTTGCAATTGCAAAAACAAATATTGTATATCTGCAGGCATTCCTCATCCTCCTTTTTTCTCGTCTTGGCTCCCGCTCAGTTTGGGACTCCTGGTTATAACAAATATCATTACAACTATTATTATGACAATCACTATACTGGCAAATATAGCACTGTCAAAATTATTAATAATATAATCATAAGTCTTAGTTAAAAAGCTTTTCCCTTTGTCATCTCTGATAGCTCCAAGAAATATCAGGACTGTCCCTACAAACATTACAATGACAAAAAAAGTATACCATCTTGGATGTTTTCCCGGAAAATCCATCTCGCCAGTTTGCATAAAAGCCCCTATCAACAGTAAAAAACTGATTGATACAACCAGAAGCAGAACAATATTAGGCAGACTTTCATTGATAATCCCAACTATATTGCTTGCTGCAACAACCAACAAGCCAATTACGAATGCAACCATTGCATTTAAATTCTTGTTGGGAATTCCTTTCTCATCATCCTTTGTCTTTTCAACACCGAGAATCCTGGTCTTTTCTAGTATAGCATAAACTATTGTAAACACAAGTAAAAAAGGGAGAACTACATCAAATATACCAAAATCCCTGAAAAAGTCTACTGCCCTGACTAAAGGTGAGGACATTTAACACCCCTTTTTTGACATTTGTTATCCTTATTCTTCCTTATCTTCTTCTCCAGCTTCATAACTGGGAATTGCTGCTTTACTAACCACAAAAACATCACCAATGCTTCTCACTAGATGATGTGGTACTATGACACCCTTAGCACCACTCAATACTTTTGTTAAATATGAGTTTTTTGTTGCCCTGATTCTCCACCCATGTATCTTATTGGCGTGTAATTGGCATTCTTCTATTTCTCCGAAGTAAAAACCATCATCTGTAAAAACCCTCATATCGATACAATCACTTATTTTTTTTGTCTTCAACACCATTTTAACCTCCTTTACCTATAATTATAAATATAACAGATAAAACAAGTATTTTTAACTATTTAAAGCTTATCCTGAAATATGATGAACAAGAATATAACCATTATCGGCACATCGCACATAGCTATAGAAAGCATAAAAGAGGTCAAGCAATTTATAACAGATAACAAACCTGACATTATAGCCATTGAACTTGATCATAAAAGATTCAAGGGTTTAATAGGAAAAAGACAGAAAATGCGGTTTTCAGACATAAAGGATATTGGAATAAAGGGTTTTGTTCTTAATTTAATAGGTTCATATATAGAAAAAAAACTCGGCAAGATTGTCGGTGTTTCACCCGGTTCAGAAATGAAAATTGCAATACAGCTTGCAAAGAAATATAAACTAAAAGTTGCTCTGATAGACCAGGATATCTCTATAACATTAAAAAAATTGACGAGGTCTATAACATTAAAGGAAAAGTTGACCTTTATTAAGGATATAATAAAGAACATTTTTAAGAGAGATCCTTTGGCAGCTAAAATAGATCTAAGGAAAGTTCCTCCACAAGATATCGTAGAAAAGATGGTCGAAAAAGTAAAAAAGAGTTATCCCTCAATCCATAAAGTTTTAATAGATGAACGTAATAGCATAATGTCAAACAAGATAAAAAAACTTGCTGAAATGCACCCAAATGCAAGAATATTAGTGATAATTGGTGCAGGACATAAAAATGAGGTTATCAAGCTCTTATCAGGAAACTAAGCACATATTAATTGTTATTATGCTGCTAACTGTAGTTTTTTCCTTTAATGATAAATCTGTTGTATTCAACCCCGACAGATACGTCACAAACTTTATCTATGTCCTGGTATTAGTTACATTCTCAATGTTCGTACACTTAGTAACATTAAAATTTGCTTCAGCGCATTTTGGTGTAAGCCCTGAGTTCAGATTATGGTCACTAGAAGAAATCTCAAATATCAGACCAATCAAATGGAAATCAGAAGGTTTTAGGTTTACATATTCTGGTATTCTAGTTGCATTACTAATTACATTAATCTCAAACGGAAAAGCATTTTTCACAGCAGTGTCTACATTCTCGATAGATAAAACAAAGGCATTGGGTAAAATCTTTTCAAATATAACAGAGTATGAGATAGGCATAATCGCATCTTTGGTGATATTCGCCCATGTTTTATTAGTCATTCTTTTCAAATCAATCAATGTAGATTTAGGTGTCACAATCAACACATGGATGGTCTTATGGAATTTAATACCACTCTCTTCATTCCTAGGGTCTAAAATATTCTTCGGTTCAAGAACATTATATGTTTTCACATTTGTTACATCAGTTATTTCACTTATATTGATAAGGATTTTATCAGCCTTGCAAACAGTAATACTCACCATAATAGTTGTACTGCTCGCAGTCTATTTCTATTTTAGATATGTCGAAGCAGGATATCTAAGCAAATAAACTGAACAGTCCTTTTTGCAAGAACCATAAGAATATTACGATAAGTAAGAAGATATTAGCACCAAAAATAATAGAGACAATCACCACCAGAATACACACCATATCAATTATGCTTGCTATGTTTGAGAAAAATATCAATGCTTTTAAAAAGACCAGTATGGACAATACAACAACAACCTTAAGAAGTATATCTAACTTTATAAAAATCAGGCTGAGTGCAAAAGCAATATCCAATATCCCCATTAATTTAGCCAGCATCATCTAGCCATAAAGTAAAAAATATATAAATTTATCCAAAACTAGGATTACTCAACATGTTACAAATAAAAACCATAATTCCGAGAAGTTATCAGAATGAAATATTTGAGACGAGCAAGGAGAAGAACACAATCGCAGTCCTTCCGACTGGAACTGGAAAAACAGTCAATGCAATGATGCTAACCGTCTACAGACTAAATAAGATACAAGGTTCAAGAGCAATAATTGTTTCGCCAACAAAACCATTGTGTCAGCAGCATTTTAGAACATTCCTCGAAAATACAACAATAGACAAAAATGAAATATCCCTTCTAACAGGAGCAATAAAACAAGATAGCAGACTTGATTTGTACAAAATATCAAGGATAATCATTGCAACTCCGCAGACAGTGAAAGAAGATCTTTCAAAAGGAATTGTCTCACTAAAAGATGTTTCACTTTTGGTGATAGATGAAGCCCATAGAGCAATAGGAAACTACGCATATACATTCTTGACGAAGAGGTATATAGAAGAATCAGAATTTCCCAGAATACTCGCATTGACAGCCTCTCCAGGGGGCAGCAAACAGAAGATTGATGAAATTTGTAAAAATCTGTCAATAGAAGCCATAGAAATAAGAACTGAAGAGGATATTAAAGAGTATATTCAGGAAAAAAATGTAAAATGGTTAAAAATAGATCTGCCTGATTCTTTAAAACAAATAAACTCATTGATCAGATCAGTCTATAAAGAAAAGTTAAAAGACCTCCGCAATATAGGTTATACAAAGCCTGTAGCGATAATAAACAAAAAAGATTTGATTTCTTTGCAAATAGATTTCAGGAAGAAACTTGGCGCAAAAAACCCATCTGCCTATTACGGTATATCTCTAACAGCATTATTATTAAAAATTGATTATGCCTCAGAGCTATTAGAGACCCAAGGTCTTGTCTCCTTGAAGGAATTCTGGAATAAGCTAAAAGAAGACAAAACAAAAGCTGCAAGAAACATATTAAACATCAGACAGATACAAGAAGCAATTTCGCTAACAAAAGACCTGATTGAAAATGGAGTTAAGCATCCAAAATTACATATTCTAAAAGATATCATCAAGAAAGAGCTATATCAAAATGAGACTTCAAAGATAATTGTATTTGCAAACTACAGAACAACGATAGATGAGATAATCTCTTTTTTGAACGAAGAAGAAAAGGTAAACGCAATAAAGTTAATTGGACAAAAATCTGGATTAACTCAAAAAGAGCAGATGTCTGTGGTAAAAAATTTTGAAGAAGGTAGTTCTAATGTGTTGGTCACAACAAGCATTGGAGAAGAAGGTTTGTCTATAAACTCAGCAACAATGGCCATATTCTTTGATTCAACACCAAGTGAAATAAGAAACATCCAAAGAGCAGGTCGTGTAGCAAGAATCCGGGCTGGAAAAATAATCTTCCTGTTGACAAATGATACAAGAGAGATAGGTTATTATTGGGTTGCAAAGAGAAAAGAAAATGTCATGAGAAAGACATTGAAGCAGATGCAAGAAAAAAGTTTAGATGATTTTTAATGATAAAAATAATCATAGACCACAGGGAAAGACCGTCAGGTATAATAAAAGAACTAATAAAGAGAGGTCTGGAAGTGGAAGAAAAACAGCTAGAAGTAGCTGATTTTATAATACAAAGCAAAACAATAGACGACAAAATTGTAAGTGTAGGTATTGAAAAAAAATCATTGAATGATTTCCTAAATTCAATAGCAGACAAAAGATTAATAAAACAGTTAATGAATCTAAAGGATAATTTTGATATACCTTTGTTTATACTTGAAGGCAACGATAACATTTATGCCTTAAGGAATTTCCATCCAAACGCTATTCGTGGAATGCTGGCATCAATAATTATCGATTTTCAGATACCTGTGCTGAACACAAAGGGGTGTAAAGACACTGCCTCATTCCTGGAGATAATTGCCAAAAGGCTGGAGAAGAAAAGATCATTCAGTAGTTTGCTCGGTAAAAGGAAACAATTAACGCTAAAAGAACAACAAGAATTATTAATTGAAACTCTTCCCGGGATAGGGTCTGTGCTGTCAAAGAGTCTTCTTTCAGAGTTCAAGACAGTTAAAAAAATAATAAATGCAAATGAAAAAAAATTGCAGAATGTGAAAAAAATAGGTGCAATAAAAGCAAGAAAAATCAGGGAAGTTATAGAAAAGGAATATATGTAAGATATTTACTTGAAACATATAAAAAATTCAAGGTCGGTATGAAAGATTCTCAAGGCTACCGCTCAGATCACCATACAATCGCCCCATAAGTCCTTTAACAAAATTTCCATTAAAAAACATGGTCTGGTTTCTAGGTGTTCGTGCTTTATCTAACTCAGAGAAATAACTATCAATGCATTCTCTTAGGATCGGGGTAAATTGTTCAGCATCTCCTTTGTTTAAACCGAGCTCTTTTAATCTTTGTTCTAATCTGTCATTATAATTTGTAACGCCAAATGTCCTTCCCTCGACAGAATCAATAACCCTTGATAAATCAGTAGTTATAGAATTAAAAATATAATCAATGTCTTCTTTTTTCATATAACATCGAAAATTGAAAATATTAATCATGTCTTAATAAACATTATTATCTTAGGTTATATATTTCCAGAACATTATACATCGGCCCATCTTTTCTTAAGATACTTTTCATAACCTTGAATTCATTAATGTCAAATTTAAGTTTGTTTATATCTTTGTTGTTTAATATGTCAAAGAATTTTTTCTTATCATTTATATTTTTAATTCTTCCTAAGGTCATGTGTGTTCTAAATTCTTGTTCATTGCTAAAAATGTCTAAAAGTGTCTGATCAATAATCTTCTGCAATTCTAGAACAGCATTTTCTCCATCAAACCCTATCCATAAAACTCTTGCTTTATCCGATATTGAAGATTGATTAGATTCTGGAAATAAACCTATTTTCTCAAGAGATAAACAGAATTTCTTGAAATTTATTATTTTTAATCTTTCTTTGATGATATTTATTTTTTTCTCATCCAGTTGCCCAAGAAATTTTAATGTTATGTGCAATTTACTCTTGGCAATCCAGTTTATTTTTGCAGGCAACTCTTTTTTTAACTCATTTTCTAGATCATACAGGTAATCTAGGATCTCTTTTGGCGGAAATATAGCAATAAAACATCTCATCTTTTTGTTCACTTAACTATATATATTAACCCTGTCTCCTATTTCAATCCCTTTTTCTGAAGTGAAATTGCCATTAACTTCAAGAATATATTTGCTTTCTCTGATGGGTTTATATATCTCGCAAGGGTCTTTTCTGCAAGGAATAGCATATTTAATATCAACCACTCTAAAATTACCGGATATAAAAATCATGTCTAAAGGTATTAATGTGTCTTTCATCCACATCTCAGGGTATCCGCTTTTTTCAAAGATGAACAGCATTCCATTTCCATAAGGTAGATTTTTTACATCCATCAACCCTCTTGTTCTTTCTAAGGGTGTTTCAGCAATGTCTACATTAAGCTTAACAGAGCCATTATCTTTCAATATGACAAGATTGGATCCGAAAAACATCGAAAAGACTGTTTTAACAATTATAAGAATAATACTGATTAAGGCTATCACAAAAAAGTATCTTTTCATATACTCATTAATCAGGGCAATTATTTAAATTTATCCAAAGATTTCCCGATAAGATTATTAGATAAATATACTTAAACAAAATCAAAAGTATGCATCTTTGGCTAATTTGTCTAAAATATTGAACTTTCTCCTGATCGGTTTTAATAAAATATTAATCTCTCTGGTTATCGCATTCTTTAAATCATGTGGATGCAGTTCCTTTTTAATGAAGGATTTTTCAAGAGATTCATAATTGGAAAATTCTAAATCTCCACCATATTTTTTATCTCTTTCTATAAGGAATGTTTCTTTATTGTCCTGCTTTAAAACCATGATAACATAACTTGCAAAGGGCAATAAACCATTATTCGGATCTCCTTCAATACAGTAAGCTTTGTTTATTTTGTCTCTGACAGAAGATTCATTATCTAATAAATCCACTTTGCTTTCTGGAATAGAAGCACTCATCTTTTTTCCAATCAGACCCGGAATTAATGGAGTCATAATTTCCACTCTTCTTTTATATCCTATTTTAGGCAAGTTTTCTCTGGCAAAAACAAATATATGCCTCTGGTCATTACCACCATACTGAACATCAACATCCAGATATTCTTCATCGATTGATTGCATTATCGGATATATCAATCCAGATAGCTTAGGATTATCCCCCATTTTAACAACTTCAGATGCAGCCTTCATGCAGTCATGAACACTTGTAAAAGTGGACATCTTTAAAACATCGAAAAAGTATTTTTTATCTAATTGGAAATCTGAGCCTTTAACCATCTCAAAATTTTTAATGTCTGTTCCTATACATTCAAATAATAGTGGAATAACAGCATTATAATATTTGTATCTTTTCTCCAGTACATCCCATGGTGTATTATCCAAAGCGCCATGGAAATCTGCAAGTAACAATTTAACTTTAAATCCTGCTTTCAAAAAATCTGACAATTTAATAACCCATGGAAAATATCCTATATGAGGTCTGCCTGTTATAGCTGTTCCTAAATAAACAGAAGGTTTTTTTTTATTTTTTATTAGGTTGATAAGTTCTTCTTCTGTAATAATCTCTTGTGTATTTCTTTTAATCAGATTTAGTCTTTCAGTTATATTCATAGCCACCACATATAGCTCTGATAATATAAATTTAACTGTTCAGTTGCATAGGTTAACATTATATTCAGCAAAAACTAAAGCAATAATGTCAGTTCCCTGATGTCTTTAATAAAATAATCAACATAGGTATTTTTGAGATTATTGGTTTCTCTCTTTAATGCAATTGTATTGAAACCCATAATCTTTGCTTTTTTGAGGTCTTTATCTATATCATCTCCAATAATAACACATTCTTTCGGTAATGCTTTGATTCTGGAAAGAGCATATTCATAAGCCTTTATATTGGGTTTGTTCTCACCGATGATATCAGCACTGAATATCTCTCTGATATATTGTTTTATACCCAATATTCCAATAATCTGGATAGCAACATTATATGGAGAGTTTGTGAGAATAAATATATTATGTCCCATAGAAAGTTCTGATAATACTTTTATCAAATCTTTATCTTCGGTGATATAATTAGAGACATCTACATTATTGATGGCACTGTAAAAATATCTTTTATCAATATTCAGGAATGAAAAAACAGATAGGCCATTATACGGTTTGCCTGATTCTTTAAGATTTTTTTTAATTTTATAATAAACCTTGTTACAATATGTAAAATCTTTTTTAAGATGTTTAACCATCACATGGATTATGGCATTATACCTAGCATCATGAAGTTCTTTAGATGCATACAATGTACCGTCAAGGTCGAAGATTATATTCATTTTTTAGACTTACAAAATTCTTCATATAAATTACATAAATTTGCTTTGTCGGGATTTTTCGCAAACAAATTATACCCAGTATAAAAAATCTCTTTTGGAGTCAGATGGCCATTTGTTTTGAATCTTGAAAAAGATAATGCTGATTGTGCGATATAAAAAAGTACTCTTTTGTCAAAGAAAGAATCTATCGGAAAATTTTGTGTAAATTTTGCGTAAAATGTTAAAACTAAATTATAGGCAAAATAAGGTTGTTGTAGATAATAATCATATGTATTAAAAAATAAGGATGCGCAATATCTACCGATATCCTTGGCAACATCATTTGTAAATAAAGGATCATATTCAGGGTCAATTGTCATTAAATCTTCTTCTGTAACAAGAACATTAGATATATTTAGGTCATTATGTGTTATCTGGCCGATGTAGTTTCCCATATAATTAGACCATTTTCCTAGATTCTTTTCTAAACGTCTGAAATCATTAACTTTAAGTAATTTTTTCTCCAAACAGTCTCTTGCATAATAATCAACAGTGTATCTTATCTGGGAGTTTTTCTGGATAATTTGTTTTTCTCCAAGATAAGAACCATATTTATCGGCAAGTTTTTCTCCTATGAATTCGATGGATTTAGACAGTTCACTATTTGTTATTTTCTTAAATATCTGAAATAAATTATCTCCATCTGCATAATCCATCAGTATTGCTTTATTGTCTTGTATATGGATTTTCGGGACAAAATCTATGTAGTTCTCAGCAAGTAAACATAATTGTTGGAATTCATGAATATGCTCGTCTTGTGACAAAGACTTGAAAATATATCTTTTAGAATGTCCATTAAGATATCTTGTGTTGAATAATAAGATTAGGTTATTGGATCTCCACATAGAATCAAGCTTGATAATTGATGTAACATCTAGCTTGTCTAAAAAGTCAGTAATATTTTGGGATTCATAAAGCCTGGTTAACAGATTCATATAAAGATATTTTTGTAAGATGTGATATTTATTTGGTTATTAAAAAAATAAACCAAAAAGTTTATATTTATGAACATTTTAGTTGAAAATATGGTTTTGTTCATTCCCCTTCCCGGATTAAAGCATGGAACCGTAAAGGATTACATAATAAAGATTCTGGGCGAAGATTGGCCATTGACACCAAAAAAAATGTACTTTATAGCTAAGAAAAAGTATGGAATAAGCTGCACATATCAAGCCGTATTCAAAGGGGTAAATGAATTATTAAAAGAAGAAGTCGTTACAAAATCAAAAGAAGGGTATAGTATTAATCTGGAATGGATAAAAAGGCTTCAGTCATATACAGACACCATAGAAACAAATTACTATGCCAAAGAGAGAGTAATGTCTTTAGAAGGCATTCAGGAAGTGAAGGATGATAAAGATATAAGATTGTTGGTTTTTAATAATTATTTTGATGTCGAAAAATATCTTTATTATTTTATAAAGCATATCATTTTTCAATCAAACAAAAGATTGACGCAATATAGGTATGTTTCGCATGAATGGAGACCTTTTTTTTATCTGAGAACAGAATATCTTTATATCGAAAGATTAAAAGAAAAGAAGCATAGATTAGTTGTAATGAGTGAAGGAAATTCTTATTTGGATCGGTACTTTCTTAATATATACAATAAACTTAATGTTAAAGTGAAATTTTCTAAACATAATCCATCTCTTATAGAATCCTACTTGGTTGATGATTATTTTATTCAAGTGCATTTACCGGAAGAGATAATGAACAGGATGGATGTTTTATACAAAAAAACAAAAAAAATCTCAGAGGTAAATATACAAGAAGTGATAAATGAAATTTTTTCGAAAAAAATGAAGATAAAAATGGTGATCAACCATGATACTATGTTGGCAAAAAAAATGGAAAAAATATTTAAAGGAATATTACAATCCCGGTAATTATATATTTAAATTTATATTCTGCTTCAGATAATTACATAAACATTTTGGATTCGGGTAATAGGTTAGCTTTCTGAAACTATGTCGTTGTGGAAACAAAAAATGCGTAAAATCGTTTATCATCTGCGAACTTCAGAAAGGTAAGTAAATACGAAATTGATTTATATCTTTGTGATTGATTATTATTGTTTAATTTATATTTTTTAAGAAAACCTTATAAAGGTTTTATGTTGAATTTAATATCTAATGGAAAATGAACAAAAAACAAGTCTATAATGAAGTATTAAGGATATCGAAGAGTATTGCACGTTCAAAAAAAGGTGCACTATTTATTATAGCAAAAAAAGAAAATTTCAATAATTTATATGAAACATTATATCCGCAAATATTTAAGAAAAATAACCTAAATGTAAAAGGTATAGACAAAGTCGTTGAACAATTGGCAACATTAGACGGTGCAGTCCTAATCTCGGATAGAGGAATGCTGATTGCATTTGGTGCTAAATTAAAAAAATCAACACCAGTCATTGGTTATGGTACAAAACATGCTGCAGCATCAGGTACAACAAGATACATAAAAGATTCAACAGCCATATTAATAAGCGAAGAATTAAACTGGATAAAGATTTTTCAGGACGGAAAAATAATAATGGAAATGGATCCAAACACTGAGACACCAGTTCCATTGGCAGATAAGATAGCAGCTTTCTTAACTAATAAGGATACAGCATTATTAACAGCTGCAGGAGTTTCAACAGCTATCTTGGGATTAGCCCCGACAGTTATTGTAGGTGGAACTTATCTAACAATAAAAACAGCTGCGGGAATAATAAAAAAACAATTTAAGTTTAAAGAAAAAGAAGAATGACTAAGACTTGTTCTTTTGTTTGGTTATAAACCAATAACGTTCGATATCATCTCTTGACACGCTATTTATATTTCTTCCCGGAGGAAAAGTAGAAGTATCACATCTAACATTTACCCAAACACACACATATTCTTTATAATTTATTCTCTAAAAATAGTTCACCTTCTAAATTATAATCGTAACCTTCTGCATAAACTCCTTTGTAAATTGGAAAATCCATCATTAGGTATTAGAACAACACAACAATATTCTCTCTATTAAAAAATAAAACGTGATTAGATTCTAGCAAACAATTAAACTTGATAAAATCTTTAACAATCGCTCCTATTGTTGTATCAGACAGATAACCTCTATATCCAGAGGTTCAACACTTATTTTAAAATTCGTATTCATAAAATTAAAAACAGTCTGTTTGTTTATTTAAATTTTTTATAACAAGCAATATATGTTAAAACCATCTCCCCAATCCCTCCTGTCTATCAGGATCTTTTCCAAACTCACTTTCAATTCTGTGATTTGTTAGATACAATGTTTGCTTCAAATATTTTGGTAGTTCATATTTATTAGCTAGACTAAGTGTGCTTTCCAGATATTTTACTATATTTCCGAATGCAACAGTGAAAATAATATTTCCATGACATTTCAGGCATGATCCTTTCAGAGGAGGTCTCCTGTATTTCATGTTGCAGTTACTGCATCTGAATTCTTGTTGAGAAAATTTTCTTAAATTTCCTCTTATATCTCTAATAAAATGTCTTTCAATGACCAATCTGGCAACATCAACCTGATCAACTGCCCTGATTCTCTCTGCAATAGAAAATTGTCCAAGTACCTTTTCTTTCATTGTCGGTAATTTTTTATATGCACTGCAAATAATTCCTATATTCAGGTCAGTTGTATCGTGTGTAAATAAAAAACCGGTGCTTTCTCGTTCAGTTCCGAGTCTGGATTTGACTTGTTCAATCTTAACATCCCATGGCATTTTGTACTCTTCTGCTGCCTGATACAACTCTAAAGGGTACTTATCTGTAATATCCATATCAAAAACCATATCATCAATTTCACTAGGGATAATTCGTGTAGTCAAGACCAATGGTGCATCTTGTGTTGCTCCTCTGTGCGCAGGCAGATATTTTCTGGAAAAATTAAGCAAAGCATCAAGCAGTAATGTAAACGCTATTTCATCTCCATCACAGTCTCTTCTTACAGCACAATGAAACATCGGATGCGCATAAAATCCTTGTGTGCTAGAAAATCCTATAATCCTCCCAACAATACCTGCAGATATGTGTGGAGCTATAGCCAAAACATAATGGCCGATTATATCTTCCCTCTTTTTAAAATTATAGAATCTATTTAGTCCATACATCTTCTCTAATAATTCATCTAAAAAATTTCCCAGCTTGAAGATTATTTTGTCAGCACCTTCTTCAAGGGATTCTGAGCAGGCAGGTAGAATTATGTCTTGGCATTTTAGTTCTAGAATTTGGTTTTCATCAATTATTTTATTCCCGTAAATATCTTTTTCATACCCAAGTTCCTCAAGTCTTATAACAGAAACACCTATTTCTCTTGGTTTGAAATGTGTGATTGCAAGTTCAGTAGCATCAAACCTGACAGTGCCGTCTTTGTTTACCTCCAGTCCGTTACTAGCCCTCAATATCCCTTTGGCAAGGTTTTCAACACTATGGTCTCGGTTGCTCATTCCTCTTACCCCTTTTATCATATCAGGATAATTTCTTGTTTGAAGGTCAGATAAAGCCTTATCAAAATATTCCTTGATGTTTATTTCCCCTTTTCTATATGGTTTACATATCCCGTGTTCATTGCAGTTTCCTTCATAATATTTATCACATTTATCACAGTAATTCATCAATTTTGTTTTCTTATTGCATTTTATGCACAAACTATAGATACAAAATCTTTCGCAGTCGCTACAGAAAAAACAAGGGAATTCTCCTGTGACCTTTTCTTTACCCAGTGCACTTTGCACAGACCTTAATTTTCCACCTTCCTCACCAATCGGAAACAAGACATTAGGGCTTCCTTTTAGTTTTCTTTTTTTTGCCTTCTCAGGTCTGCCCATTCTGGCACCAATAAAAGTACCGCATTTGTCTTTGATTTCAATCTCACACACCTTGTTGATTATTAATAAAACATCATCATACTTGGCAGCTATTTCAAGTATACCGTTGATATCAATCAATCCTCCTAGATTGAATGTAAATGCTCTTGCATCTTCACCAGAGATGACTACATTTTCTCTTGCAACAATATCCTGCTGGATACCTATCAGTTCAAGGCTCCTTTTTGGATCTATATCGCCGGGATATAAATCATAAATAAAAGGTAAGATAACCTTATCATCAGAAATCTTGGCATTTTTTAGCCAGTTCAGCATTGCAATAAATTCCTTCTTGTTTATACTTTTCCAAAAATAAATCCATCTGGGGTGTAAATGAATATTAAATCTTCTTGAAATGATAATAGAAAGATCAATATCAACTTTTTTTTGTTTTCCGGAGAGGATATCTTCTAATTTTTTTTGTTCTATGTTTAGTATTTTACTGGCCCTATCAGTATCAATCTTTCCGAATTTTCTTAGGATGCTGTCTTCAAATTGTCTCAACCAATAGTCTTCATTATACCCGGAAGGAACGAGAGGATGTGCCCTGTTAAAGAAATCTCCATAAGAGATTAAAATATCTCCTAAGTATAATATTTCCTCAACATCTTTATTATACATAATCGCTTTATCCTGATCGTCTAAAAAAATAACATCTCCGTTCTTTAATTTAACAATAGGACCGTCAATACTATCACAACTGCTTAAAGAAGCCCCTTTGCTAGGTCTTTCTAGTTTCAGTTGTGTCCCAATAGCAATATAATCAAAGAGAACCTTCATAGTACTCGGATGTAATGCAACACTGCTTAATCCGGTAGTTCTGCCCCTCCCATATCTTAATCTGAATCCCCCATTTCTTAAAGGATGTGACAAAACAGGTCTTCCTGCTACCAGATCTTTTATATAAGTATAATCTGGTTTTATTTTTTCATCAGTCTCTTTGGTTATCTTCTTACTTTTGACTCTTTTCTGTATGTTGAGGAATTCTTCAAGAAAATTCCAATGATCTAACTCAAATTCTTTCCCCCACTTTCCAAGTTGTTTCCATAGTTTAGCAGCCTTTTGACATAATCCTTCTCCAAGGACTAAGCAAGGACCATTTCTTAATTTATTCGTTTCTATTCTGTCCAAATCCTTGTAATTGCTGACATCAAATTTCTCACTTGGGTCTCCATCTATCTGAACCTGTAAATTTCTCACAAAAAATTCTAATTCTTTTGCGCTGGGAAAATATTGTAAGTTAGTAACTCTTTCATGATAATCACTTAATTCAGTTATTAATCTTTTAATTTCTTCTTCAGTAGGATCATATTCAGAATATCCCATCTTTTTCCTAATATAATCCCCAATGATAACAGCGACACTCGCTCCAGTGCCACCGGCACTCCTTATCGGCCCTGAAAAGAATAGTGCAAAATATTCTTTTCCATCTCTTCTTTTTCTTATCTTTAGATTTGTAAAACCCTCAATTGGACTGGAAACAACACCATTAGTGACATAGGCAATTCCTATTCTTATGCCAACCTCCATTGCCTCTATCTGGTTTTGAAATTTGCAAAATTTTCCTTGTGCAACTTCTTCTGCAATTTTTAATGAAACCCTCCAATCTAGTTTTCCATAAGTCTCTTCCAATTCGTGTACTCTTGGAACAATATTAGTATCTTTTATTTGTGGAGCGATTACACTTACCAATCCTACAACTCGCTCAGCCATATCTCTTGCTAATGGAATTTCCACATTACCAACAGGATCCACATTTTTTTTCCTGGCTTCTTCAGCTATACAGTATATCCTTTCAATATTTCTATCAATATCCTCAAAGTATTTTTTCATTCTTCAAAATTCAGGATTTTAATGTCTCTTGTTTGTAAATTTACCACCATGATTCTGTTTGGATCAGGCACAATTCCTCTTTTTTCTTGATCTTCTGTTTGACCGATCCAACAGCCACAGTTTAGTAGAGTTATTCCTTTGTAAGTTGATGCATTTGTTTTATGAATATGGCCACTAACAAAGAAATCAGGGATTTTGTCTATTAACATATGATCTTCATCAGGATCAGGGATGTACAGATTAGAACCATGAGAAGGTGCCAGGTGTCTCCTTTGGATTAGATATCTCATTATTAAATCAACCCTTTCTAATCTGCCTTTTTTTCTTATACTATCAACCTCTTCAGAATAAAAAGGGAAACTGTATCCATGATATAATAAAATGTTAAATCCTGGAAAATTCTCTGTTGAACAGATATTTACAATGCTCGGATTAGTAGTAAATATAACATTGTCATTTTCAAATAATGAGGGAGCAATTTTCTTGTCTATTATCGGCTGAGGTTCTGACAATCTTACAGCATCATGATTCCCGCATATCAGGATGATAGTAATATCTTTTCTTATGGTGTTGATATATTTGGCAAATAATTCATATTGTTCATATATGTCTTTTATCACCAAATCATCCTCCTGATCAGGATAAACTCCTATTCCATCACATAAATCACCGACAAAAAATACATATTTGACCTTTTTGGCAATTTCTTTTTGGTTTTCATTTCCATATTCAAGGTTTAGCCATTTTATGAAATTAGAAAAATTTTTTTCATAGAAGAATTTATTGCCCACATGTACATCTGAGGTAAACACAATATATTCTTCTTTATGATATTTCTTAAACTCATTTGTAACAGGAATATCTGGAAAGAATAGTTTATTACCAAATACAATTTTATCACCAACTATACCTGTAATCCCAACCACTTCATCCAGCATAACATCTCTAATTTCATCTAAAATTTCAATATTCTTATTAAATAATATATCAACTTCTCCTGTAAGGTCCTCAATAGTCAAAGTTATACTGCCTGTTTTATTAATTCTTTTATTTTTTACAATCCCTATTATTGAAACATTCTCCCTACTTTTTTTATCTAGTATTTTACTTATCGATAAAGTATTTTGTAGTTCTTCTCTGCTTAATAAGATATTTTTTAGAAAATTTAATCTTTGTTTGATATACAAAATAAAATCTTTTACTTCTCTTCTTCTTGCATTATCATGGTAGCATTTTATAATTTTAATATTAGACCTGTCAGAAATATTTATAGGAACATCAATATCAGTTATATCTTCTTTCTCATCATGTCTTTTCGCATCATTGCTTATCTCATTTATATATATTTCATCTTCTATATCCTTCACCTGCGTTCTATCTTCTATAATATCTTTATAGCTCAAACCATCCAAGAATAAGCTGTCAGAGAATCTCTCTTTTTCATCTAAAAAAACAATGTCTTTAAAATTATTAATTATCTTTGGATCAAGAAGAAGACCTTTTTTTAAAAAATATTTTGCTATATTCATTTTATAAGCCTAGTCCTTCTTTTAATATTTCATCAATTTTAGGTAATATATGTTTAACTCCGTCAATACTAATCTCTTTTGTTCTACCATACCTCCCTTTAGAAATAACTTTAGCATGTATTATCCCTAACATATCTAGTTCTGTAATTATATCACTGATTCGTCTTTGTGTTAAAGGTTTTAATCCTACATCTTTACATAACTCTCTGTAATTTTCATAAATATCTCCTGTAAATATTTGATTGTTTTTGTTTTTTTCATTTTTTTTATCATTAATTTTTCCTTCACATGTTCTTATGATAGAATATAATGCAATTTGGCTTTGTTTTGGTTGGGTTCTTACAACATCTAGAATTCTATCTTTTTCTATTTTGTCTTCTGCATCATCAATATATTTTATTTTTATTTTTATACTATTATCTCTTTCTGCTAACTCACCTGCAACTCTTAACAATTCAAGAGCTCTTCTTGCATCACCATGCTCTCTTGCAGCATATGCAGCGCATTTTTCAAGAACACCGGGTTCAATACAATCCTTTCTAAATGCTAATTTTACCCTTTCTCTTAAGATATCTTGAATTTGTAATGCATTATACGGTGGAAAAACAATCTCTTCTTCACTTAAACTGCTCTTGATTCTCGGATCTAAACCATCTGTAAATATAAGATTGTTAGAAATGCCTATAAGAGTTATTTCACATTTTTTTAATTCGCCATTTAATCTTGTTAAGTTGTATAAGATTTCATCTCCTATTTTGTTTACTAATTGATCTATTTCATCTAAAATTAGTATTAATAATTGTTGTTCTTTATCTATTGTGTTTATGAAGATTTTATAAACATCTTGTGTAGGCAGTCCAGTTGCAGGAACATTAACACCTAGTGTTTTTAATAATTCTGCAAGTAATCTATATTGTGTGTCAGATACTTTTTTTAATTTACAATTTAAGTAACATGCTGTAATTTTAAGGTTTTTCTTTTTTCCTATTTCTAATATTTGGTTAACAACATACTGGCTACAAAGACTTTTTCCAGTTCCTGTTTTACCATAAAGGAATATATTAGAAGGTTTTTCCATTCTTAAAGAGGGTGCCAATATAGAGGCAAGTTGATTAATCTGTTCCTCTCTATGAGGTATGTTATCTGGTGTATAATTTCCTTGCAGGCATTTTTTGTTCAAGAATATAGGGTCCTTTTCAAGATAATTCTCAAAAAAATCATTTAGCCCCTTTTTCATGATATTTAACATTGAGAGTTATTATTTAAATATTGTCTAATTAGGATATATATACACAGACCTATATTTCCTATGGAAATCTTTTTTTATGACTCATCAAGAATCAACCCCTTTATTTCAAATGCACTTTAAAATAGTAACACTATAAAATATATATTTTTAATTATAAGATTTATTATATATATTATATATAAAAGATAAATTTAAAAACAAAAAATATTTCTTTAAATTCAAATCATTAAAATAATGATACTATAAGGCTTAAAACCATAAAATATAAAATTTTCTTTACTACAAAGAAAATAAATTAACTTATAATAATATCAAATACTCTTCAAAGATTAATATCAAATACTATCATACATTCTATAACTATATCTTACGATTCCACTAGAAACTTTTTTAAAATAAAATGTTCCACAGGAAATAAAGGTGTGAGTGTTATCTAATAATAGTTATTATGACTATTATAAAAGTAGATATAGATAATCAACAAATTTATAAATAAGTGAATATTTTATAGATTTATGGCAGAATCAACAAATATAATGGAAGATAAAAAAAATGAAAAGAGATTTTCTAGATCATTACTGGGAAAAACAGTTGTTAGTAAAGCAGGGAAAAGATTTGGTGAAACAAGTGACTTATCTTTTGACACAAAAACAGGCGAATTAATCCATATAATCCTTAAAAATCCAACAGGTTATTGCGAAGGTTTGGAAGTTGAAAAGGATAAAGATGGACGTTTTTTAATACCATACTCGTCTGTTCTAGCAATTGGAGATTTTATAGTTGTAGCAGAAGAAGATATTATCTAATTTAGTTATTATTCTAAATTTGAATATTTTACTAGAACATTTTATTAACTTATTAAATAAAAATTATTTCAAAAGTTTTAAAAAAGAATCTAACTAATGATATTTTACTTTTAAATCAATTTAGATTAAAAATGTCAGCCAAAAATAAAATCAAAAAGATAGATAATAAAAAGTATAAAGGACTTAATTTCAAAACAACAGAGGAAATAAAAGTTCCTGACAAATTAATAGACCAGATAATAGGACAAACTGAAGCAACAAAGATAGTAAAGAAAATAGCAAAACAGAGAAGACATCTTTTTCTAATAGGTCTGCCTGGTGTGGGTAAATCTTTGTTAGGCCAGGCACTTTCAGAATTACTATCAAAGGAAAAATTACTCGATGTACTCTCCTTTGATAATCAATCAGATGAAAATGTTCCGTTAATAAAAACAGTTCCTAGAGGACAGGGAAGAAAGATAGTGCAGAGGGCAAGGTTACAGGCAATGTCCTCTTTAAAGAACCAGAATATAATCTTTTTTATTTTATTGATTATAGCTATCATAACTCCTTGGTGGATAAGAAAACAATATGGTGATATACTGGCTGCAGCATCTTTAATTGGTTCAATGATATTCCTCGCATCTTTTGTTTTATTTATAAATATCAATAGAAGAGTAAAATCAAACCCAGAGATTAGAGTACCAAAACTGCTAATAGATAACACAGATACAAAAAAAGCACCATTTATTGATGCATCTGGAGCCCATTCAGGAGCTTTATTAGGTGATGTGCTTCATGATCCGTTGCAATCATTTTCAGACAAAAGTAAAATCACAAAGAAAAACGGAAAGAAAGTAAATATTTCAACAGAGATAAATAAATTATTAAAAAAACATGAAAAAGGGTTAATTAAGGAAAAAGGATATTTAGCAGCTTATCTAAAAAAAGATGAATTACATATTTTGGCAGAAAAGAGTGGAAAAATACAACCAGTAGGAGTTTTATCAGTAAATAAATACAAATCAGATAAACCTCTTTTATATAAAATCACAACAGAATCCGGAAAAACATTAACAATAACTCCGGAACATAAAGTAGCTGTTAACATTAAAGGAAAACAACAATACACTCCTGTTTCAAAATTAAAAAAAGGAGAAGAAATTTTTATAAATTAAAAATAATCATTTAATTTTCATTTATCTATAAAATCTCCTATTAATAAGTTGTATAAATTCTGCTTGGAGGTTCATTACCTCCTTTTCTGGATTTATGCTTGACAAAACATCCTAAGAGGTCAACCACTCCTTCAAGTATTCTGTATTTTAAAGGTAATTTAAACGCATCTTTTGTTCTTCGTTGTCCTTTTTCAATTCCCGTCACTTCAAAGAATTTATCTGTAATCATTTGATTTGTTGGTTCCAATGGATGACAATAATCTGCAAAATACTCTGAATTATCTGTTCTTGGTATTTCTGCTTGTATATCTATCAATGGAACGTTCATTTCTCGGGCAATTTCTCTTAATATATGTTGATATCTTAGCTTGATTCTTGGAAGAACCATGTCTAGCTCTAAAGCACTTTCATAATTTCCAGCCTTAAATTCCCTTAATGCTCTTTCTAACTCCTTCCTTACCTTTTTATCAGCTAATTCATCTAAGGCTTCTCCAAATTCACTCTTATGATACCCGGATCTTATACCAGGTTCCCAATCATAATGAACAACAGGCATAATCAAAATAGGTCTTGCATCATAATCTCTTGTTGTTTCTACCATATCTCTAAGATTCCTTCTATAATCTTCAACACTTACTCTATACCCGTCACTTTCAGGAGTTGATTTCTTTCTATTTAATCTCAATTTATCTTCTTCTTTATTGTAGGTTGCATCATTATTTCCGAAATAGAAAGTTGTAAAATCAACATCAATGCCTTCACTAGCAAACCTTCTTAATAATTGCTCTAAATACTTCTTTCCTTGTAAGCTTGAATATCCTGGAACTCCCCCATTAACAACTTTTAAATCAGTTTGCTCTTCCATTAACTGAGAATATGTTTTATATGTGAAAAATGGAGCATTTGGATTTTTATTACCTCCGTATATTCTATTACTAT